>PJEL010000873.1_pt1 | contig 33629 bp, 29 predicted proteins | sample 1853271 | NCBI WGS metagenome assembly PJEL01 (sample SAMN08108733, study PRJNA415343) | Invertebrate metagenome, whole genome shotgun sequencing project. | host: Globobulimina | place: Sweden: Gullmar Fjord | collected 2015-08 | reverse complement strand
GGCGTGTGTGCCAGGCATGGCACTTAACTAGTCGGGTGAAAGTCCCGATACCAGGTATTCGCAGAGCCGAAGGTTAGTCGAAGAGCAAGGGCGTTGTCGTGAGGCAGGGTCTGGAGGAAGTTCAAGACGAAATCGCGGAACGATGTACAAGAACCCGATCTGAGGTGTGACGTATTCGGGGCCAGTGGGCACGTGACCACCAAGCCCTCCATCTGCAATTGGAATACGTTTTATAAATTGGGCGTTTACGCGAGGAAAGTTAAGTGTCTTACCCTGGGAGGTCTGTAGTGTGTTGAAGGATCAACTGAAAGTTTAGCAATGAACTTTGATCGCATTGCAGAAGTCAGCAAACGGCATAGTAGGTTAACTCTTTAACTGAAGGCCCGCACAAATCAGGAACATTCCCTAATGAAGAATCTGTTGAAAGCATTTGATAAGTCACTCTCTCATAAGCGAGATGATCTTTGGCATTAATGAAAAAAAATGTCTCTGAATGAACAACAAGTTGGAAATTTAGGTGTGATGAACTCCAATCAATCATCCTTGTTAATGCAGCAGATATTAGAGAGGAATAATCTACATCGTGCATTAAAACAAGTTCAACGTAATAAAGGTGCACCGGGTGTTGATGGTATGACGGTAGATGATCTACCCGAATATTTAAAACACAACTGGTTGAAGGTTCGTGAGGCTTTATTAAACGGAACCTATAAACCCAAACCTGTAAGACGTGTAGAAATTCCTAAGCCGAATGGTGCGAAGCGAAAGCTGGGCATTCCTACGGTGCTCGATAGATTTATTCAGCAAGCCATTGCGCAAGTGCTGAGTCCTATCTGGGAAGAAAAGTTCCACCCGAATAGTTTTGGTTTTCGTCCGCATAAATCAGCGCACACAGCGATTCGCTACGTGCAGTATTATGCGCGGCAAGGTAAAGCGACGGTAGTCGATTTAGACCTTCAATCTTTCTTCGATGAAGTGAATCATGATCGCTTGATGTCGAAGCTGAAAAGCAATGGCACACATGGCGATGTCATGAGGCTGATAAATAGTTATTTAAAGACGCCTGTTCTTAGTGAGCACGGAAGAATTAAAACAACGAAAGGCGTGCCGCAAGGTGGGCCGCTATCACCACTGCTATCGAATATTGTATTGAACGAAATGGACTGGGAATTACAGTCTCGCGGTTTAAGTTTTGTTCGCTATGCCGATGACTGCCAAATACTGGTAGGCAGTCAAAGAGCAGGTGAACGAATACTGGAAAACCTAACACGCTTTCTTGAAAAGAAACTTAAGCTCAAAGTGAATCAAGAGAAGAGTGCGGTCGATCATATCTGGAATAGAAGTTTCTTAGGCTTTACTCTGTTGCGTAAAGACTTACGAATTAAAGTAAGTGAGAAAGCACAGAAGAGCCTGAAAACTAAAGTTCGTATGATTACCCGTCGTACAAGAGGCCATGCGTTTCTGAGTGTTGTTTCAGAGTTAAAGAAGAGCCTGCTTGGTTGGAAAGCATACTTTGATATCAGTGAAGTATTGAGCCCTCTGAAAGACCTAGACAAATGGATACGACGAAAATTACGGTGTTATTTATTAAAGCAATGGGGGCGGTCTGGTTATAGAAAGCTAAGGCAACTAGGCATAGATCGACGACTCGCTTGGAATACAGCAAAGTCAGCACACGGGCCTTGGCGATTAAGTCATAGCCCAGCACTGTACAAAGCGCTTCCAAATAGATACTTTAGAGGCTTGGGGCTGCCAGAGTTGGCGGCAAGGAAATGAATTGAGATTTGAACCGCCTTGGTACGTGATCCGTATGCCGGGTGGTGTGGGAGGAGGGGCGTTGTGAAGCGTCTCCCTATCCCGATTAAATACAAATGGTGTTAAATTGAAACTAAAGCATTTAGTCTTAATCATCTATTCATTGTGCTTCTTTGTCAGTACGACAGCCGTCTGGTATGCATCTCCAAATATAGATGGTATTAATGGCAAAGATATTCTTGGTGTAATCCTAAGTTCTTTTATTGCTTACGTTGTAGTTAGCAACCTAGAAAGCATGAAAAGAATAACTATTCCAAGTTTTTCTGCAGGTTCAAAGTTTGCAGCTGTTGCAAGTCTAATTTTATTTGTAATAAATCAGGTCCCGCCCTTTGCTATTCTAAATAAAAGCCTAGATGCTTATCTGATTCATGCAGCTGTGTTGGGATTCATAGGATTTTTAGTGTCTATAATTGTGATACCTGCCTGTGGTTTTACAGGTATACTTCTGCAAAAGTATTTAACAAGACATTCGTGATCGTACCTACGGCACTGGACGCTTTCAGCGCCCCACAATATTGGCGCTATAAAAAAAAGGGATAATCTAAATATGGAAGTCATGCTTATATTGGTTGGTATAATCGCTATATCTTTTTGGCTGTGGGTTAGTGTCCTATCAATTTTGTGCTTATTTCTTGATCCAGATTTAGAACCTATCCAGCGTTGGGGACAAATGTTAATAGTTATTTTACTGCCATACATTGGGGCTTCACTTATATTAAAATTGGTAAATGATCACTCGCCTGAAGTAATTGATAGGTTCTATATACCTTGGCCGCTCAGAGATTTAGTGCTGGACAAACCATTACGTCATAGTGGGTTAGCTAATCATAAAGAAGAAGTTTCTGGCTCACATAGTGAATCTTTCCATAGTGGTTCAAGTAGTGGAGGGGCTGGCGGTGATTGACCAAGTTATAACAATAAGTTGGTGTGCACGCCTGCGGAGCTGGGACGGTTATACTTCACTCGTTCCTCGCTACGTTTCACGCCTCCACAATAAAAGCGCTATATAAATCATGACAATAAGCGAATTTGAGATTTTCAAAGTTGAGAAATCAGCTAAGAAATTTTGTTCTGAAAGGAATAAAAACTATCCCCCAGGTCAGCTATTAATAGAGTACAAGCTAGAGAATCAAACTCTTTATTTAATAGAGGTTCGCCCTAAGTGGAATGACCTATCAATTAGAACAGAGAAATACGCTGCAAAGCTTTCATATATAAAAAAAGATAAACAATGGAAGCTATACTGGCAAAGAGCAAATCTGAGCTGGCTGCTCTACGAAGAAAAATGCACTAGTAATCAGTTAGAAACCCTTTTACAAGTGGTATGGGACGACCCTCATGGCTGTTTTTGGGGTTAAGGCTAATCTACTAAGCAAAGCAGCTGAGGGCTAGCAAACTGGCTCACAGCTATTTGTGGCACTAACAAATACAGATATCTGCACGCATAACAGGGTAAAATACCCAGTAATAGAATTTATCTTTACGAGCCTTGGTATTAGCCACTATGACAAACCGACAGTCTCAAGAAACCTCTTCGACGATATCGACTCTTAATGATCTGGCCAAGTTAACAGATTACTCCCTTATGGATACGCTGAATTGCGATCCTGATGCGACTGAAAACGGTGTCGATCATGAGCCGCGACAAGTCTTCTCGGGTCATTATGTTCCTGTTAATCCTACGCCTATCCAAAATCCTGAGTATATAGCGCATAGCCGGCACTTTTTTGCCGAGCTGGGCTTCGCTGACAGTTTGGCGGAGTCTGCCGATTTCATTAGCTTGTTTTCTGGCAATGTATCTCAGGTTCCAGAGCCGATGCGTAAGGTGGGTTGGGCGACGGGGTACGCGCTTTCAATCTACGGCACGGAATACATTCAACAGTGCCCGTTTCAAACCGGTAATGGGTATGGTGACGGGCGTGCAGTTTCTGTGCTTGAGGCGGTTATTAACGGTCGGCGCTGGGAAATGCAGTTGAAAGGTGGTGGTCGCACACCTTATTGCCGCGGCGCGGATGGACGCGCTGTTTTGCGCTCGAGTATTCGTGAGTTCTTGGCTCAAGAGCACATGCATGCTTTGGCTGTACCCACATCTCGATCTTTGAGTTTATACGTGTCGAAAACAGAGACCGTGCAGCGACCTTGGTACTCGCAGGGCTCGTATTCGGAAAACCCCGATCGGATGGTATCGGAAGCCGTGGCTATTTCTACCCGTGTCGCACCGTCGTTTCTGCGTATTGGTCAGCTTGAATTATTCGCTCGCCGTACTCGTAAGAACGAACACCCGAATGCGCTGGCAGAGCTTGAGAAGATTGTGCTGCATTTGATTGATCGTGAATATGCTGACGTTGTCGATCCGCAGCTCAGACTTGCTGACAAGGTGGTTGTACTGGCGCAAGAGTTTCAATGTCGGTTAATGTCTTTGGTGGCGAATTGGATTCGAGTTGGCTTCTGCCAAGGTAATTTCAATAGCGATAACTGCGCCGCTGGTGGTTTTACCTTGGATTATGGCCCCTTCGGCTTTTGCGATGTATTTAACCCCTATTACCAACCTTGGACGGGGGGGGGGCAGCACTTCTCGTTTATGAATCAGCCCAATGCTGCGCAAAGTAATTTCGATATGTTTTGTTCGGCGTTACGCCCGTTGCTGGCATCGCATCAAGATCAGTTGTCGGCACTGGACAAGATTCAAGATGAATTTCCAAAAGCGATGCACAAGCAATTGGAAACTATGTGGATGGCTAAGCTGGGGTTGGATCAGACATTGAGTCTAGAATCGAATACTAGTACGGCGTATAGCGAGTTGCTGAGCGAGCTAGAAATGCTCATGTCGCAAATACCTATCGATTATACGATCTTTTTCCGTGAACTTTCGTCGATACCCGATGATATTACTCCTTTGAAGAAAAGTTTTTACCAAGGTTTAACCATTAAAAGGGCGAATGATTCTGAACCTCAAAAGAGGGATGAAAAAGAAGAGGATAAGCGCTGGAGCGAGTGGTTGGAAAAATGGAAGTCGTTATTGAATGGCTCTCATGAAGAAATCTCTAAGCAGATGAAGCTCGTTAACCCTAAGTATATTTTACGAGAGTGGTTTGTTATGCCGGCGTATCAGCAAGCCGCGGCGGGCGATTATACTCTAGTTCGAGAACTGCAAGACGTGATGACACAGCCTTATGCTGAACAGTCGAAGGAGGTTGAAGATAAGTACTATCGATTGAAGCCGCTGGAGTTCTTTTCCGTGGGTGGGGTGTCTCATCTTAGTTGTTCATCTTAGTTGTTCGCCTTAATTAAAGGGATTTTAAATGAAAAAAATTATATTGGTGTGCTTAGCCCTGCTTATCTATCAAAAGTGGGATGTGATCGATCAGCATTTTAATCCTTTACCTGATTACGCGGCCGCTCATGATGGCAAAGTTATTCTCTATGCTACCGCTTGGTGTGGTTATTGTAAAAAAGCCAGAGAGTTAATGAATCGTAATAACATTCCCTTTTATGAATACGATATTGAAAAATCAAAAGAGGGTAATGAGCAGCATAAAAGTTTAGGTGGGAGGGGGATTCCCGTATTGCTTATAAATGGTGAAGTTATTAAAGGTTATGATGCTTCTAGGATTTTAGCGTTGGCTAAAGAAGGTTAGCCGCTTCTATTTTAAGGTTAAGTTATTCGTAGTATTCACGGGTCTTTGTTTATCTATTTATGAGCATCAGGTTTTTGAATGAGCCTGCGAATATGTTGATTCAACAGGCTCGTTGTAACATTTATTGCGAGCTATCAACATCTTGTTGGGTAAACTGCGGATACCCTGAAGGGCGGTCAGCGTTTACGGTATTTAGAAAGTTGCTATCTTTCATTGCGATGGATGCAGAACCATAGTTATACGTATTTAACTTTTCACGCATGATTTGATTGCTTACATTATCGCCAGTCAGTGTGTACCAGCTGGTAATGGGTGGCACAACGAATGCGCCATAAGGGTTCTCGGCAATTTCATTCGACTTTGCAAAACGTAAAGCGTGCGTTAGACCACCATCTTTGTGGTAAACAATTTTTAAGTGTCCTGCTTCTAGAGGAAGTTCAGCGAGAGGCTTGGTGAATAGGTCACCGTGAGAACTGTAGCTACCGTGAGTCATTTCGCCATTTTTTGTCCAAACCGCGGCATTTTCCCAATCGTTTTTATGTCCACCACCTAGACCATCAACGGTCTGATCTTTAATGAAGTATAAGGCGTAATAGTGAGCACAAAACTCATCGGTACCGACGGTTTGGCACATGTATCTGTGCAGTGTGTTCGACGTTTCTAAGAAGTTATCTGCACGGCAGTTTTCGGCGACACCACCACCCACATCGAGGCCTTGATTTTGCTGACCATCACGGCCAATACCTGCGCTTGGTAAACAGCCGTCGCCATCAAAATCAAAGACAGGGTGTGTCGTACTGATATCGATTAACGCTGGCAGTGCGACGTCTAGGGCTGCGAGTTCGGCAACTGCGCTTGGGCTACTTGCCGCCATTGCTTGTTGGCAGGTGATGGCCACTAGGCCGATTAATAGTTTTTTCATCATGTTTCCTTGGAGTACGTGGTTTTTATCATTGTTAGTACTATAGAACTAGAATCTTACAGTTTTTGTTTAATGACTCTCAATGGCTGCAGTGATATTTAAGGAAAGATGGCGATTATGGTCTGAAAAGGTGAGCTTTAGCGTTTGTTTCACGATTTGCACAGTCGTTCATTGTGATTACTAAAAGCATTGCACAGTCATTTTTGGTAAATGGCAGATCCTGTCATATGTTCTTAGATAGTACTTAAGTACAGTGCTTGCGTAAAAAAATTATAATAATGTAAGAGATTCTCCCATGTTGTCCGTTTCAAAACTGTCTGCCAGCTTACTGGCCTTGTCGGTATCTGCCGGCGCTTATTCTATGAGTGATACTCCACCTGTTGATAGTGGAGGAGGTCTGGTTCAACCGGGCCCAGGTATTGGCAATCTGAGTTATAACGATAACGAATTGTTTCGTCCTGTCTCTTGGATCAATCGTGATAACGGTGTTCCGCCGACCCGTGCTTTTCGTAAAGCGTTTGGGATTAACGTAGGCATCATGATCGATGGTTACTTTCTTGCGCCGTTTGCCCCAGACAGTGGTTTAGGCCCGGGCGGCTTTTTATTATTTGATGTGTCGGACCCTCGCAACATCAAGCAAGTAAAACGTATTTATGAGCCAGACGGCCGAACTTCAGAGTTCCGTGAAGCCCATGCGATTGGCATGGCGACGATTAATGATCGCCGTTATATCAGTATGCATACGACTCAAGGCATTGAGATTTGGGATTTCACCGATCTGAATGACCCGCAGCAGACGTCTAAACTGAGTCTGCCTGGGGTGAACGCGGGGGATTATACCTCGGTAGCCTGGCAACTATGGTGGCAAGCACCGTATTTGTATGTGTCAGCAGCAGACCAAGGTGTCTTTATTGTTGATGTCACTGATCCTACTCAGCCAGTAATTGCTGATCGCGGTAATGGTCGTCCAAACCCTGTGCCGCCTGCGGAATTGGGTGGCTCTCGTGTCGGGCCGATTTTTACTATGGGTAACCAGTTATTGGTTACTTCGATGGATCAACGTGATGGTTGGGCGAGCTTAGATATCTCTGACCCAGTAAACCCTGTGTTATTGGATCGTACACCGGATCTGGCACAAACCTATTACGCCACCTGCTTTGATGGGACTAAGATGCATGCCGCAACCCGAGGTGGTGGTGGTCGCATGGTGACGTACGACTTGAGCGATCCTTCACGTTTTGTCTTTGAAAATAATCAAATTGTATTGGATGAGCAGTTGTATTGTGGTGTGCAAGACAATCACGTATTCCAAGGCCTGCAAAACTCGGTTTATAAAGTCGATGTGACGAATCCATTTAGCTACAACACCCTTGGTGGTGGTTCTTTAGGAGTTTCAAATCCCGACCATGGTCAGGTCGCGCCGTTCGGTAATTTGGTTTTTATCGGTAACGACCACGGTACGGGCAGTGCGTTTATGGTGCACGATACTCAGCCAGATACGACGGCACCTTGGGTAAAGCAGGTAAGCCCGCGCCCAGATACTGACAATCAAGCGCTGACCAGTCGTATTGGTGTAGCGTTCTCGGATACCGTGGATTATGAATCGGTGAATGAGAATACCCTACAGCTGGTTGATCTCAGCACGGGTGCTCAGGTTACCGGAACTTATAGCGCGCAGTTAGGTATTGTGAACTTCTCTCCCGCACAAACGTTAAGCGCGAATACCGAGTACGAAGTTCGTGTCTTGGTTGATGGTGTGAAAGATAGTATGGGCAATGCGACGGATGTGGCGTATAGCAGTCGCTTTACCACGGGTTCTGCGGCGTCTGCTTCATTAACTTATCATTGGCCTCTGGATGTGGATGGCCGTGAGCTTAAGTCGGGTAACCAAGGTCAAAACCAAGGAGGTACGTTTGTTGAAGGTGGCCTGGTATTGGATAATAACGGCGACCAGCTAGTACTGAGCACGGATATCTCCGGTGTATTAGGGGGCTCTGCTACGGTCTCTTTCTATTTGAAGACCAGCCAAAATGGTTCTTCGGATGCGTGGTTCGCGCCGGGGCTATTTGGCCGTGATAATAAAAACGGTAAAGAGGATGTGTTTTGGGGTTGGTTAGATAACCAAGGCCGAATGCGTGTATCGGCGGCTAATGACGGTGGTATTGCGACACCTTTAGCCGTGAATGATGGACAATGGCATCACTTTATTATGACGCGTAATTCTGCCAATGGCGCATTAAGCATTTGGCAAGACGGTCAGCAGGTTGCAACGGGCAGTGCAAGTTCTGGTGTTTTTGGGGGGGCAAGTTATAACGAGTATCAAACTCTTGGTCGTATTTTGCATGAAGGGAAAACCTTGCAAGGTACATTAGATGATGTGCGAGTCTATAACCGAGTATTAAATGCAGCAGAAATCACCGAGCTGTTTAATCAGCCGGTCGCGAGTATTGAGGCCAGTACGCAAAATCAGAAGCAGTTGGTGAACGAAACGGGTTTATTCGAATTGGATGTTAAAAACGCACAGTACCAAAATGGCCCTGCGCAAATTAGCTGGAACTTTGGTGATGGCACGTTAACGGGTTTTGCTGATGACGTATCGGTGGCTCACAGTTATTCTGAACCGGGTCATTACCTAGTGATTGCAATGGTGAAAACTGATGTCGGAGAGCAGAGTTTTAGCTTTGTACATACGGTGACTTATCCGTTAACCCAAAACCCTGCGGTGAATAGCTCGATGCTAGCGGCAGATTCTAGCCAGATTTATAACGTGAATCCTGATAATAACTCGGTGAGTGCGGTAAATAAGTCGAGTTTAAATAAAGCTTGGGAGGTGAGTGTTGGTAAAGACCCTAAAACGTTGGCGGTTGGTCCTAATGGTTTGATTTGGGTTGCCGTTCAGCAAGATGATTTATTAATTGCTCTGAATAGCTCAGGCCAAGTGCAGCAGCGCATTGCATTAACGTATGGCAGTGGTCCTTATGGTATTGCCTTTTCGGGTGATGGTTTAGCGGGTTATGTGACATTACAAAGCCGTGGAGAAGTTCTCAGTTTTAATCCTATGAATGGTGAAGAAATTGCTCGTATTGGTGTCAATGATGAGCCTCGTGGTATTGCTATTGATGGAAATAATCAACGTGCTTATGTCACTCGTTTACGTACTGAAATGGGTTCTAATGTCAGCCCCGGTGCTGAAGTTTCAGTAATAGATTTGGCGAGCTTTAGTTTAGAAAATACCCTGCGTTTAGGAAATGATACCCGAACTCAAGACGCGGAAGATCGCGCCCGTGGTATTCCTAACTACCTTAACCAAATTGTGATTAGCCCAGATGGTCGCAATGCTTGGCTGCCGACCACTAAGGCGAACATTAACCGTGGTCCAGTGCGTGATGGTATTGCGTTATCCCACGATAGCAGTGTACGTACTGTGGTGAATCAAATTGATTTAACCAGCCAGACAGAAATATTTACTAAACAAATAGATTTTAACGATCGTGATTCTGCTCATGCATTAACTTTCTCGCCTACAGGCGATTACGCTTTTGTGGCTCTGCAAGGTTCGAACGTGGTTGAAATTGTTGATGCTTATTCTGGCGCGGTGCGTGGTGCTTTAAATAACTCAGGTTTAGCCCCACAGGCTGTGTATATCGATGAAGCATTAGAGCGCGCTTATGTCTACAATTTTACCAGTCGTAATATGGCGGTTTATAACGTTGCCGATGTGCTAGGAAATGTGAGCTTTGCCCCAGAAAAAATTGGCGATATTAACTTGGTGGCGAATGAAGTATTAGAAGCGGAAGTTTTACGCGGTAAGCAAATTTTTTATAACGCAAAAGATACGCGTATGAGCCGTGATGGTTATATCGCTTGTGCGAGTTGTCACTTAGAAGGCAAAGACGATGGTTTGGTGTGGGACTTTACCGATCGAGGTGAAGGTCTGCGTAATACCATCAGTCTAAAAGGACGTATGGGTGATGGCCATGGTCGCGTTCACTGGACAGCGAACTTTGATGAGATTCACGATTTTGAAAACGATATTCGCTTTGCCTTTGGCGGTACTGGCTTTATGTCGAATAGCGATTTTGAAGCAAGTAAGAATCCTTTAGGGGCGCCGAAAAAAGGTAAAAGTGTTGATCTTGATGCCATGGTCGCTTATGTAGCTTCGTTAGAAGACTATGAACGCAGTCCTTATAAAACTGATAATGGTAAGTTGACTGAGCAAGGGAAAGCCGGTGAATTATTATTTAATAGCACGGGCTGCAGCAGCTGTCACACGGGGGATGCTCACGGCAATAATACTAAGCGTGATGGCCTAAAGCATGATGTTGGTAGCATTCAGCCGAACTCTGGCCAAGGTCTATCACAGTCATTAACGGGTGTGGGTTTTGATACACCCTCATTGCATGGGGCATGGAGAACAGCACCGTATTTCCACAACGGTCAGTTTGAATCCATAGCGGCAGTGGTTGCTTCTGGTCACGGTCAAGATGCTGTGAATTTAACAGCAGAAGAGCAAGCTAGAATCGTAGTGTATGTGAAATCACTAGACGGTGATGAAAAGCAATATTTCCGCGTGCAGATGCGCGATTGGGATGAATGTTTAGTGGCTGAAAGTATTGGTGCCGATGCGAATATTGGTCGCTACCAATGTGGTGATTGGAATGATCAGTGGTGGTATCAGGATATTCAAGGTCGTTTGCACCCTAAGCGTAATGAAGGTTATTGCGCCAAAGGCCAAGCAAAAGACGGTGGTTGGTTCTCGGTATGGAAGTGTAACGATAATACTGATCAGCAGTGGTCATTTGATAATGACCTTGTGCGTTTAAAGGCGAATCCGAACTTCGTACTTGATGCTCATCAAGGCCAGTTACGTGAAGTGACTGTGTTTAGCGAAAATGGCCAAAATAATCAGCGCTGGTTTAAACATAAAAGTAATTTTAATCATCTGCGTAATGGCCAAATAAACAGTGCAGGAGAAGGTCTTTGCTTATCGGCCACCTCTGCGACAAAAGATGCCCGTATCGAGCTTCAAACCTGTCGTGAAAATGTAAAACAGAAATGGCGTTTAGGAGCGTCTGGCCGTTTCCATTTATTAGAAAACCCTGATTTGTGTTTGGATTATAAAGGTCAAGCCCAAGACAATGGTACTTTAGTATTGTGGGAATGTAATGGTGATTGGAATCAGCAGTTTGTTCGTGAAGGTAAGAGCCTACGTACGAAACATAATACTGATTTCGCCATTGATGCTTATGGTCGTGAAGCCGGAAGCCGTGTCGGTATTTGGAGTGTGAGTGGGGGAGTGAATCAAGAGTGGTCGGTTGAGTAATTAACCATTAAATTATAGCTGTAGAGGTTGAACCTCTACGGCTTTAATATTTATCATCTTCAGTATAAAAGTCTGTGCTAAATACTGACCAACCAATCGTCATATTCAACCAACCAGTCGCTATTCAAATTGAGTTTGTTCAAAGCTCGATTGATAAAGACTAATAAGTGACTTTGGGATTTAGGAATTAATAATGAACGCTGAAAAGTATCGTGAGGTTTGGCGAGTATTTTGAATGAACTTCTGGGGTAACCGTTATTGAAGAAGTAATTGGCGGTGAGCTCACTCATGATGGTGATGTCGGCTCTTTGATAAGCCAGCATATCAAGATTTTGTTGGCTGCTATTAGTGGAAGCTGCTTTAATCTTTCCTTGCTTAATTAACTCGCTAATCCCTTTGTAATACGTTCCTCTACCCAGTGCGATAGTTAGGCCTTTAAGGTCTGATGCTTGTTGAAACTCAATGGTGCTATCACTGTTCACTAAGAAAATATCTTTATCGTCCATGAAAGTATTACTCCATAGGTATTTTTGTTTAGTACTATCACCAAACCAAAGCGGGTTCACTCCGATGACGATACCATCGAGTTGTTGTGTTTTTAATTGGCTTTCTAAGCGTACTCTAGGTAAGAAAGATAACTCATAACGTAGGCCATCGTTATTGGCGCTGCTATTGGCATTAAGATGGTTGACCAATTCTAAGTAGATGCCCGCTTGTATGGTATTCGATTCTTGGCCAAATATGACATACGGAGGTTTATCGTGATACGTATAAACTTTGATAATTTCTTCAGTCGCAAAGCTTAGTTGCGATGCTATGGCAAAGAGGAAGAGTAAGCTGCTATATATAAATCGTGACACCATAGGGAGGCCGCTTTTCTTATAAGAGTTATTAATTGTTATTATCTTGCCAGTGTAAGCCTTAATATATGGTATTTCTAGGGATTCATGGTATTTTAGCGCCTTATTATTTTGCCTATGAAGTAGACCTGATGAACCAAGTATTTATCAATAAAGAGCCTGTTGAGCTATATAAGATCCTTAAGTTTGAAGGTCTTCGTGCCAGTGGAGCTGAAGCGAAAGCGGCGATTGCAGACGGCCAAGTTAAGTTGAATGGCGAGTTTGAAACACAAAAGCGTAAGCAGATTGTGGCGGGTGATGTGATTGAATTTGAAGGTGAATCGTACCAGGTTCAGCTAGAAGGTTAGAGCTTATAAAGCTGGGTCAAACTTTGTTTGCCCAGCTTTAATTTATTACCTTATTGCCGCTGTTTATAAGCTGTTATAAGCATCGCAGCCTAAGGCTTCAAATTCGGCTTTAGTAAAGTACTCAGCAGTCGGTAGGAATTCCCCCATAATGCTTGCCTCATCACCTGGGGTCGCTGTATTTTGCACGGCTTGGTTAAAGCCTGCAGATGGAAGCATATTACGTACGACTAATAAGCCATCGCCACTGTTGTTTTCCATACCTTCTCTGATGGCAAAACCATCACCGTCTTTTGACCATTCAATAAAGCCATTACCACATTCGCTGGTCGCGTTGCTTGGCTTGTCTTCTAATAAACTCGTAACAATTAAGAACTTACCATCCGGTTGAATGTGCACTTGCTCGTCATATAGGCATTCGGTCACTTTTTGCGAGAAGTATTCGTTTTGGCAAATAGACCAATAGCGTAATTGTGATTGAGTATTATCGAAGGTTGCTTCGCCATTAAGGGTGGTAGGAACATTCGGGATCTTACCGCGAATGACAACAACCGGTTTTATTTCGCGATCGATAAAGGCGGAAAGGTATTGGTTATCTTCATTGGCATACCAATTCACCAAGCGTACTGGATTACTCTCGCATTGGTTTAAGAAAGAGCATTGGTTAGCATAAGTGGAATTGTAGGCGGCTTTCCAGCGTACGGTTTTTCCATCTTCATTTAAGTTATTTTGTGCAGGATTGCCAGTAGAGCGTAGGAAGTTATAGGTGGCATCAGGAATGAAGGGGGTTTCTAGAATGTCGGTATCAACCTTTAGAGCGTCACAAGCTGCAGTACCAGTTAATACTTCGCCATTTTCTAGGGTAAGTTCTGGCTTAGGTAGTAATACGCCGCCCTGTATGTCTTTGCCTGCATCGGGTACATAGACGCGATACAGGATCACGGTATTATCATCCCCTTGAGCGTTGCCATATAAGGTATTGGCCGGCACGTTTTCAGGGGTATTGCCTGCAGCTAACGTCACTTGGTAGTCGCGGAATTCGCTGTTACGGCTGGCACCATCTATAAACGGGTTAATCGAGCCTGTGTTTGGCTGCATAGCCGCATCCGCGATGGAATGAACGGGGGCTGCATAATTAATGGCGCTTTTATCACCGCCATAATAACTGTTTAGCCCCATGTAGCGGGCATAAGGAAATTGGCCGTTTAATTTCAGTGTCGCTCCGGCAGGAATGTCATAACCGGCATGCCAATAACGGGCACCATTATCTGGATAAGCAAAATTGGTAGCAGGATTGTCTTTTGAGTAAGGACCAACCCAAAAACAGTTGTCTTCTTCTGGCGATAGTTGAGTCGTATTGTTCGAGGAGCTTTCGCCACCACAGCCGATTAATAGGCTGCTGCTAAACGCAACCAGTGCTATATGTTGGAATGATTTTTTTAAGTTCAGCATATCTGTACCTGTCATTATTGTTATTAGGATGAACATTACTGTCGTTCAAATGAATCTTGCCTAGATACAATATCGGTGACGGTTGGAGAGCATAATGGTAATTCGGGTCAACAAGCGTTAATACCATGCAGGGTATCAATAGCGGGATATTCTAGTGATTAATAGTTTAAAGAATCGCTTGGTTAAATTGATCTTCGTATTGCTGCATCAGTCGGTGTTTTTTTGTTTGCTCGTGCAGAATTTTATCTTGAGTGGAGACAAAGGGGCCTGCTTTACAAATTTTACAGCAGTCTTTTTCTTGATGCGTTATTGACTCTAATCGCGCTATTAATTTCTCATCATGATTTTCTGAGTTTTCGCTTGGCTGAGCTTTAGGGCTCCAAACGTAGGTAATACCTTGGGTATCTTTTACGTGTTTATCCCTGTCGACGTTGCGGACTTTATAGCCAGGAAATTTATTAATATCAAAAAGCATGGAGCCTAGGTATTGAATGTTTTCTAGATCTCGGTTGAGGCTATTTTCGATATTCCATTCGCAATAGGGTTTCACATCTTTTGAAGTGATGTAACACAGCTGTGGCCCATCAGGATCTAAAAAGTACTTTTCGCAGTGAACTAAGTATTGGCGCAATAATAAGCGGTTCAAAGTATTAACACTGATATCTCCCATTTTATGAAAAAACTCAGGGTCTTCGAAGGCCGGTACTAATGGAAACTGAAAGATGACAAGGTCAAATTGTTGTTCCTTTAATACACTCCAGTCTTTGGGCCAAGTTTTAGGGTTAGTGACATCAAAACCGAATAGTACTTGTTGGTTTGAGTCTGTATTTAATTGATCAATGGCGTGATGTTGATATTTATCTTCTAAAGTTTGCTGGCTATCAAATACCGTGGCGGTGAGCTGCTTAGGTTGGAAGTTTTGCCAAAGAGAGGCTGAAAAAGAAAGATCGCCGTCACCTATGGTGAGGATGCGCCAGTTGGGTTTTATATACATAGTGGGTAGGTAATGGAATCTACTAGAAGTTGATTTCGCGTATCGTAATGAATACGCGAAATCGGTCAGTCCGACTGCTATAGAATCTGATCTAACACGGATTCAAGATTGGCTACTGTACGGTCGACGTTGTGCAACTTGTCTAAGCCGAACAAGCCAAGACGGAACGTCTTGTAGTCTGGGCCTTCGTCACACTGAAGTGGAACCCCAGCCGCGGCTTGCATCCCTTGAGCAGCAAACTTCTTACCGTTTTGCATGTCGCCATCGGTGGTGAAGTTAACCACAACACCTGGGGCTTTAAAGCCTTCCGCCGCAACACTCTTAATGCCTTTGCTTTCTAATAAAGCACGAACCTTTTGACCTAGCTCGATTTGTTCGTTGCGTACTTTTTCAAAACCGTATTCTTTGGTTTCTAGCATGGTATCGCGGAACTTAGTTAAAGAATCGGTTGGCATCGTCGCGTGATACGCGTGGCCACCATTTTCATAAGCCGCCATGATGGTATGCCATTGCTTAAGGTTGCAGGCAAAGCTAGAGCTGGTGGTTTTTTCCATTTCAGCTAGTGCATCGTTATTTAGCATAACCAATGCCGCACAAGGGGAAGCGCTCCAGCCTTTTTGCGGTGCGCTGATTAGAACATCGATACCGATGTCTTTCATATCAACCCAAAGCGTACCGGATGCAACGCAATCCAATACAAATAATCCGCCTACGGAATGAACCGCTTCGGCTACGGCTTTTAGGTAGTCATCTGGCAAGATCATGCCAGATGCTGTTTCAACGTGAGGGGCGAAAACCATTTGTGGCTTTTCTTTTAAGATAGTCGCGACGACTTCTTCGATAGGCGCAGGAGCAAATGCAGCCTGTGGGCCTTCCTCAATCGTACGGGCTTTCATCACAATGCTTTCGCTTGGAATATTGCCCATGTCGAAAATCTGCGTCCAACGGAAGCTAAACCAACCATTACGAATCACTAAGCACTTCTTGTCTTGTGCAAACTGACGAGCAACCGCTTCCATGCCATAAGTACCGCCACCAGGAACAACGACAACACCATCGGCGCTATAAACATCTTTTAAGGTGCTAGAAATGTCGTTCATTACGCCTTGGAAAGCTTGTGACATGTGTTTAAGAGAGCGGTCGGTAAAGACAACTGAATATTCTAATAACCCTGCTGGATCGACATCGGGTAATAAACCGGCCATGATTTTCTCCTAGTACTCATTAAAGTGAGATTGAAAGTGATAATTAATGATTTTGAATAATCGCCTATTAGAAAATAATGGGCAGGGAGAGTAAAGGCTCTTTTAGTAAAGCGGGTTAAATATCTGGTTAAAAAGGGCAGTCGCATTGCGCGATGATGCGCTCGCCACTGATAGGGTGGTTAAATTCTAAGGTTGTTGCATGCAGCATCAAACGGTTTGCAGCTCGCGTTGATGAGCCATCGTCATTTGGATATAGGTCGCAGCCTAAAATCGGGTGACCCAGTTGCTGGCTGTGTATTCTAAGCTGGTGGGTACGGCCGGTTAAGGGCTGAAAGCTGACCCGAGTTGTCGCTTGTGGCAGGCCGTTATGCTCAGTGTACTCGTAGTTTAAGCACTGGTACTCCGTTAAGGCCGGTTTGCCACTTTGCGGGCAAATTTTTTGGTAAGGGAATTCACCCTTCGCAATGGGGAGTTCGATACGACCTTGGCGGTTGGTTATGTGTCCTGCGAGTAATGCGGTATAGGTTTTTTTAACTTGGCGCTCACTAAACTGACGGTTGAGCTTGGCACTAATATCTTTGCTGAGGGCAATGATCATAATGCCTGAGGTGCCTAGATCTAAGCGATGAATCATTAGTGCTGTTGGAAAGTCTTGTACAAGGCGATAATGAACGGAATCTAGGTTGGCGGGGTTTTTCCCCGATAGGCTCAATAATTTTGTCGGTTTGTTGATGAGCAGTATATGCTCATCCTGATAGAGGATTTTGATTTCATCTTCGCATTTGGGGGCGATGAAATCATCTGGGTTGGTGTTTTTCATGATGGCTGAGGTGATGACTAAATTACTTTTTCGGCTTACCTAACGTCTTGCCATTGATGTCGGCATAAGTCAGATCGATCTGGTAGGTTTGGCCGTCTTTTTGTTTCTGCTTTAATCGTACCAGTATGTAGTCATAATCTTTGGCGAACCAGATGTAGGTTTTCTTCTTATCTTTCTTCTTTTCTATTTGCTCAACTTTAACCGTGCGCAACATACCTACTTTGGTTTTTAATGATTCAAAGCCGACCATTTGAAATTTAAAGTCTTTTACCTTATTTCGATCAAATACCGGGTAGCTAAATTGGGTTTTTCCCTGTTTCAAATCGATGCTGGCTTGTAGGTTGTAGCTCAGGTTGTCTTGCACAAGGTCGTGCCAATGGCCTTCAAAGACTTTTTGGTTATCGCCATTAACAATTTGTTTTTGTTGCCAGTTAAATAACTGATCGCGGTCGGGTTCTTTGAATAGTCCGGTGCGTAAATAGCGGTATTGAAGCGGTTGGATGGTATCTTCTAAAAAACGGAAGGTACTAATTTCTTCTAAGCCGGCAATGGCCGAGTCGGCTTCAAACGTTAATGTGGCAGTGCCATCGTCTTGATAAACCAGTGAGCGCTGAGCGTCGACATTGATTGGAAACCAGCCCCCGGTCCAAGTCGCATTATAGTCGGCATTGAACTCTGGGTAAGGGTGTGAGGTTTCTGCGAGTGCATTACTGGAGAAGCTACTGAAAAGAAAAGAGAGTAGCAGTATAAATCGGGTATAAACCATTATGATGTCAATTCGCTATCCGTGGAAAAAACCAGTATATCGAGGATGGATCAAATGACAATAGAAAGTAAGGCGACGAACCGCGACCTTATTGGTCGCGACTGTCTAATTGAACACCGCTATCGGGCAAGGGATTGCCATCAAGTAGGGCGTTATTGCCTTTCATGCTAAGGCGACCTTCGCAGAACCATTTTACCGCAATGGGGTAAATGATATGTTCTTGCTCATGTACACGTTGTTGTAATAATTGGGCGTTATCCACATCCAATATCGGCACGATGGCTTGAATCGCATTCGGGCCGCCGTCTAGTTCTTCTGTTACGAAGTGAACGGTGACGCCATGAATGTCATCACTGGCATCTAGTGCGCGTTGATGAGTATTCAAGCCTTGGTATTTAGGTAATAACGAGGGGTGAATGTTTAATAAACGCCCTTCGTAATAACGGGTGAAATCAGCGGTTAAAATTCGCATAAACCCAGCCAATACAACTAGGTCAGGCTTGAGGTCTTCGATCATGCGAATTAACGCATGATCAAATTCGTCACGGCTGGCGTAAAGTGTATGGTCAATAAGATCAGTATGCAGACCCATCGCTTGGGCTTTATTTAAGCCTTCTGCGGTCGGTCTATTACTGATAATGCCAACAATTTCTGCATCAATCGTTTCTTCTTTAACTGCATCGGCAATGGCAACCATGTTGCTGCCAGTACCTGAGATCAGAATAACAATGCGTGGCTTTTCTGCTTCGCTCGCTTGCATTGTTCTATAGGCCTTGTAGGTCTACTTGCTCTTCACCTTCAGCCGCATCTTCGATGTGGCCAATGATCCAAGCTTGTTCGCCTTCAGCATTCAATAGAGCAATTGCTGCGTCTGCTTTATCCGCAGGAACGGCGGCGATCATGCCAACACCACAGTTGAATGTGCGGTACATTTCGAAAGCGTCTACGTTGCCATTCTCTTGTAACCACTTAAAGACAGGTGGAAGATCCCAGCTGTTGGTATTGATTACTGCTTTGGCATTTTCTGGAATAACGCGAGGAATGTTTTCTTGGAAGCCGCCGCCAGTGATGTGGCAAAGAGCGTGTACTTCACTTGCATTAATCAGCTTCAGTACCGATTTAACGTAAATTTTAGTCGGTGCGATCAAGGCATCTTTCAATGGTTGGCCATCAAGGTCTTGCTCTAGATCGGCGTTGGATACTTCAATGATCTTACGAACTAAGGAGTAACCATTGGAGTGTGGGCCAGAAGAAGCTAAAGCGATTAAAGTATCGCCTGTTGCTACTTTAGAGCCATCAATAATTTCTTCTTTCTCCGCGATACCTACGCAGAAACCGGCTAGATCGTAGTCTTCGCCTTCGTACATACCTGGCATTTCAGCGGTTTCACCACCGACTAGAGCAGCACCGGCTAATTCACAACCGTCACCGATACCAGCAACAACATCCGCTGCAATATCAACGTTTAGCTTGCCTGTGGCGTAATAATCTAAGAAGAATAGTGGTTCAGCACCGCCAACGATCAAGTCGTTAACGCACATGGCGACTAGATCGATACCAATGGTATCGTGTTTACCAATGTCCATCGCAAGACGTAATTTAGTACCCACGCCATCAGTACCTGAAACTATTACTGGCTGCTTGTAACCTTGTGGTAGTTCGAATAAAGAGGCGAATCCACCTAAGCCTGTCATGACTTCTGGTCGGCGAGTACGTTTAGCGACGCCTTTAATTCGTTCAATTAGGGCATTGCCCGCATCAATATCTACGCCAGCATCTTTGTAACTTAAGGATTGTTGATCGCTCATGAGTATACGTCTCGTCGTTCGCTTTGTGGCATTTAGTGAAGCAATTAGTGTGACTAAAAAACTTGACCGAATGTGGGAATTTTAGGCGGCATATTCTACCTGTTTGTCGATTTTTATGCACTCAAATTGTGAGCTTATTATGTGCTTAATTATGGTTTGGCTGGCTCATCGGTCTTGGGAGTGGCACAATAGCACTTTGCTATTAATGTAGAAGCAGGGATTTTTTGTGCGATTTTTCGTCTTGTGTCTGTGTTTATTCAGTTTTAACGTATATGCAGTAAATATTTCCGATCTCTATCGCGTTAGTGTCGCGGTGGATGATCAAAGTGAAGAAAGCCGAAAACTGGGTGTGCAGTGGGCTTTTCAACAGCTATTGATTAAGGTTTCTGGCTACCAAGAGGTATTGGCGAACCCAACGTTGGTGGCGGCGACGCAAAATGCTGAGCGCTATATGCAGGGTTTTAGCTATCAACAAGACAGTGTTGATGAGCAGGTTTATCTGCAGGCTTGGTTCAGTAAAGCGTTAGTGATTCCATTAATGAAGCGTGCGCAAGCCCCTGTCTGGGGTGAAAACCGACCTTTATTATTGAACTGGTTGGCGATAGAGCCTCCTAGAGAAACTGGCGTTGACGAGTTAACGGCTGCTGAGGCTAAGTTTGCCCAAGCGGGTGTGGTGTTTGAATCCGATGTGGCTGTTCAAGGTCGCGGAGAGCGTTTATTAGTTTCTGAGCAATCCCCTGAATGGCAAACCAGGTTTGATCGCGCTTTTTCTGAGCGTGGTCTGCCTTTATTATGGCCAATCAATGACTTAGAAGATCAGACTGCTTTACCCCTTGATCAATTATGGTGGTTGTTTCCTGAGGCAATTGCACAAGCCTCTATTCGTTATCAAGCGGATGCGGTATTAGCTGGGCGATTAAATCAATCTGCCGAGGGCATTTGGCAATATGAGGGCTTGCTACTTCGCGCTGATGTTCGTTTGCCGATTTTAACCGAAGGTGATTCACCGTTGGCGGCATTATCATTAGCTTCGACCGCTGTTGGTCGCCATTTTGCTGATCGCTTTGCTATTAAATCAGATCCTATGGGTGGGCGATCAGGAGTACGCGTGATGGTGAGAAAGGTTGATGATTTTAGCGCATACTCAAAAGTTATTGCTTATTTACAAAGCCTGTCGGGTGTTGGTCAGGTTGAAGTGGCTCAAGTAGATAAGGATAATCTGCAGCTGTACTTAGGCCTTGAAGGCGATTGGAATAAGGTTCAGCGAATTATTCGGTTGGATAATAAGTTATCCATTTTACAAGAAACAGAATTTGAATGGGCGCAGTAGGCGCTTAAGTAGGAGTTTCCTGAATGGCGATTGAAGCACAAGCAGAGCAGCTGACATTATCGGTCTCGGTTAGAGATGATGCGCGCTTTGCTAACTATTTTGCCGGTCCCAATGCGCAGGTGGTTTATTCAATTCAAGATCAGTGGCGTGAAGGTGGTGAGCCTTTTATTTATTTATGGGGCGCGGAAGGTGTTGGTTGCAGTCATTTATTGCAGGCCGCCTGTCACTATGCGGAAGGGCTGGGGCATAAAGCCGTTTATTTACCGTTAGATGAATTGGTCGCTTATGACCCCGCGGTATTTGAAGATTTAGAAATTTTGCAGTTGGTCGCTTTGGATAACATTGAAGCGATTGCTGGTAAGCCAGAGTGGGAAGAAGCGTTATTCCATTTATTTAATCGCTTGCGCGATGCCGGTTCACGCATGCTGGTAGCAGCAACGGAAAGCCCACGTAATAATGGTGTTGTATTACCAGATTTAACCTCGCGTTTGAGCTGGGGGATTACTTATCAGCTTGAGCCGATGGAAGATGACGATAAAGTAAAAGCCTTATTATTACGCGCTCGTGTTCGTGGCTTGAATATGAGTGAAGAAGTCGCGCGTTATATTTTAACCCGTGGACCACGCGATATGGCGGGGTTGTTTGATTTATTGGCGGAGCTTGATCAAGCTTCACTTTCTGCTCAACGTAAGCTGACTAAGCCGTTTGTGAAAGAATTGTTGGATTGGTAAGGGTTGTCTATATATAGATTCGTTGATTATTCTGAATCTAAATAGATTTACTTGGCGATGTATTAGGTGGTTTGTTTTAGGGACGTTCACGCCGCATGGATGCGGGGGGCGAGGCTCCAAGGAGAGTGAGGTACGAGCGCTGGATTCACGCCGTGCCCTCAAACGAATTACCTAATGCAGTGCTTGAGAAGGGATTGCGCAATCAAGTTGTCCTTCCATGGAACCCTGCATTACGAAGCTTTCTGAATTTTATCGCGTTTCCGGCCTATCACTTCGTGCTAGTCGTTCGCTGGGCTGCGATGTTTATTGGTATTTATCGCGTTTCCGGCCTATCACTTCGTGCTAGTCGTTCGCTGGGCTGCGATGCTCCGCATCGTTCACGCGAACCCACATCTCCAGCATTAATCTTACGTTGTCTTCGCAGCGGTGGGGGCTTAGCTCTAAGTCGCTGCGTAAATCTTCCATAATCTGATAGCGTTCTTCGGTTTCACTTGGGTGCCATTCATGGATGCCGATTAGGTCTGAGCCTGGTTCTTTGTCGTAGGCGTCGTACATGCGCTCTAAGAGCTCCATGGTGCGCTCGGCATCTTGCACTAGGTAGTATGAGTTTTCACAGTCGAATTCGAATTCTTTAACCGCTTCCCAGACGGGTTCGCCGGACTGAATTAATATTTCTTCAGTCATGCCATGAAGTTCTTCTAAGCCTGAATCCCATTCGGTCCAGTTTTCTTCTGGTTGAATTAGGGTGCTTTTAATCGTGCCGTCGGTGAGTGACCAGGCAATGGCAATGGGGTGTCCATCAAGCTCGTAGGAGCTGGCATCGATGACCAAAAACTGAGGATATTCCATAAATTATCACCTAACGCTGAAATTTTGCCGAAGAAAAGCCTACTCAAGATAGTGAGTAGGCGCGCTAAGATAATCTGCTTGGCTTACGTTGGCAACTAGGTGGTTAAAATAACCTAAGCTTGGCCCATGCTTTTTAGGTGTTTTACATGACCAACGATCGCTTGCCAAACGGTTGGGTATTCTCGATGCTCAATATTTTCTTGAGCGCATACTTCACGCACAATCTTATGCAGCTTTGGGTAATGGGTATGGCTAATTCTAGGGAATAGGTGGTGTTCAACTTGAAAGTTTAAGCCGCCAACGCACCAGGTAGTGAATTTACTTTTGGGTGCGAAGTCCGCTGTGGTTGCCAATTGGTGGGCAGCCCATTCATACGGCAGATTGCCATGTTCATCAGGTTGTGGGAATTCTGTTTTATCAACTACGTGGGCCAGCTGGAAGACCACGGCAAATAGCACTCCCATGACGGCGTGCAGGCATAAGAAGCCAATAATGACGGTTTCCCAGCCTAGGAAATGGGCTGGAATGAAAAGGTAAGCGGTTAAATAGAACGCTTTACTCAACCAGAAAATGGCGGAGTCTTTTGCTTGGTATTTCTGTGAAAACTCTTGATCGACAATCTTCTGATTAAAATACGCCAGAAAATCTAAAACGAAGAACCAGAATAAACTGGTGAGTGGATACAGTGCCCAAACATAGATGTGCTGCCAGCGGTGGAACCAATGACGAGGTTTATCTGGGCTCATGCGCAGTAAACCAAAAGCTTCAATATCTTCATCCGCGGCAGCTACGTTGGTATAAGGGTGATGATTTAAGTTGTGCTTTTGCTTCCAGTAAAAAGCGTTGCTGCCAATGATGTTGAAAGTATGAGCCGCTAAAGAATTAATTTTCTTGTTTTTGGTAAAGCTGCCGTGAGCGCCATCATGCATGATATTAAAGCCGACAAGGGCGGTGGTGAAGCCATGAAAGGCCCACGCTAGCCATGAATAAGGTTCGGCTAAAAGAAAAAAGCAGGCGTAAGAGGTGATGTGCATGAACAAGATGATGGTTGCTTTTCGGTAAAGAGCGGTATCACCGGTTTTTGCGATATTTTGTTGTTGGAAGTAGCCGTTAACGGCATTTCCTAGCGCAGTTTGTAATGGGCGCTGAGCATTATTGTGGCTTAGACTGGTCATGTTTGTATTCGGTGCTATTTTATTATGATTTTGGATTTAGCTACGAAGATCATCCTACTGATTACCGCCTAAAAGTAAACCTTAGTGCTAGGTATGGACTGCGCTAAATCAAAATCATGATTGAAAGTCAGTGTTAAAGCTATGTTAAAAACTTTGTTAAAAGCATGGTTCATTAAACAGAACTTAAGAATCTACCTTATCAGTACACTTGTGCCACAGGCTTTTATAAATCTTTACGAAAAGCCCTAGGGCTTTTCCCTAACCAGCGACGGAAGGCACGGCCAAAGTTTGAGGGGTCGTTATAGCCTAATTGTGTCGCGATGCTCTCGATACTTGTTTTGCTGTGGCTTAATAATTCGATGGCTTTTTCGCGGCGGGCTTCATCAAGAATATGTTGGTACGTGGTATTCAATTGCGCGAGCTGACGATTTATTGTTCTTGGGCTGCTGTTCATTGTTTTGGCAATGATGGGTAAAGTAGGAAAAGCTTTTAATTTTTCTAATTGATGGCGGATCTGCGTAACTAGGTCTTGACCTTGATCGAGCTGGGCTAATAATTTCTCGCATTCACTTTCTGCTAATCCTCGTGATGTCGCATTCGCTGTGGATACAGGGCTTTCTAGTAAAAACTCCGGTAGGCAGATTTGATTGTAAGGCTGGTCGAATAGAACGGGAACACCAAGTAGGCGCTCGTACTCTTGCGGGTCAACTTTTGCAGAGTAGGCAAGCTTTATCACCGCGGATAGCGGTTCTTGCTTATTCACTAAGAAGCGAGCAGCGGCAATGAAACTGGAAATTATATTTTCGACGACAAAAGGGAATGTATTAGGCAAAGAGGCTAGGCGAGATATCTGGATGACGGCACTATCGTCTTCTTTGTGAAAGCGCAGGTCGGCTAGCAAAGTTCGTGTTCTTGCGTAACGAATGGCTAAAGATAGAGCTTGGTCTAGATCATCAGCGGCCATCGCGGCAAAGCCTAAGAAACCATGGCTAGCGATATTTAGCCCTTGCCCATGTTTTATGCCTAATAAAGGATCTTGGCTAAGGGTTAGGGAATTCTCAACAATTTGGTGATATTGGATAGGAGAAATACGCGTATTTTGCAATAAAATCTGTTCACTGACTTGGCTGTTAGCTAACACTTGTTCTGCTGAAAAACCAAGCTGCTTCATTAATGTTACTAATTGGGTCAAATAATCAGTGGTTAAAAAAGCGCGTTGATGCGAAGATGTTGGCTTCATACATAAAGTCTGTGGCGTGATATGACAGAAATCCTGTCATGATTAGGTCTTCATTTCAAGACAAAATTACGTCATAGTGTGTGAACGGATATTAATAATAAACAAAATAAAGTCATTTCATGCTGATCAATTCAATTCTGATTACTTGATACATCAATAACCTATTGATGAAATTTGACTTACTTTACATAGCCAATATTGCTAGGGGGTAATTGTGGAAGCTTCTTTTTGGGACGGAAAACGTGCACCGGGTGTTCAGGATACCATCGACTTATCAAAATATGATTCAGTTATTGAGGTAATCGAGAACTCTTTTAAACGTTATGCAGATCGTCCTGCATTTACCAGTATTGGTTATACGCTAACGTATCGTCAAATTGACGAATACAGCGCTGCGTTTGCTAACTATATTCAGAATCATACGACGCTAAAACCGGGTGATTCAATTGCTATTCAAATGCCAAACATTCTGCAATATCCTATTGCTATGTATGGCGCATTGCGTGCGGGTTTACGAGTGGTGAATACTAACCCACTTTATACCGAGCGAGAGATGCTTCACCAATTTAACGATTCAGGCGCTAAAGCCCTGCTTTGTATGGATGTGTTTGCTAAGTCTGTACAAAATGTGAAAGATCAAACAGGTATTAAGCACATTATCGTGACGAGCTTGGCCGATATGCTGCCAGGCCTTAAGCGTGTTGTGATTAACGCCGCTGCTAAGCACATTAAGAAAATGGTTCCTGCTTATAGCCTGCCAGAAGCCGTTTCATTCCGTAAGGCTTTGAAATTGGGTAAAGGTAAGGGTTTCCAGCCGAACCATATGAAGAACCCACACGATACGATCGTTCTTCAATACACGGGTGGTACTACCGGTGTTGCTAAAGGCGCTGAGCTAACGAACCGTAACCTAGTTGCGAACATGTTGCAGGCTGCTTCTGCTCTTGGCCAAACAAATGCTGCAGGCAAGCCAATGAAGGGCGAAGATCAGGCGATCATCGTTGCTCCATTACCGCTTTACCACATCTACTCTTTCACGGTTCACTTGATGGCCTTGTTTGAACTGGGTGATCACAGCATCTTGATTGCTAACCCACGTGATACCGAAACCTTCATTCGCTTTATGAAGCCTTGGAAGTTAACTGGTTTTGTTGGTTTGAATACTTTGTTCGTATCACTAATGGCAAGCCCTCGTTTTAAAGAGATCGATTTCAGTGAAATGAAACTGACTCTATCCGGTGGTACTGCATTAGTAGACGATACTGCTAAGCGTTGGAAAGAATTTACCGGTACCGGTGTTTCTGAAGCTTATGGTCTTACTGAGTGTTCTCCTGCGGTAACGATGAACCCAGCAGACGATTTAGAGCGCATGGGTACTGTAGGTCAGGCAATGCCAGGCACTGCACTTAAGTGTATTGACGATAATGGCGAAGAAGTAGCTGTTGGCGAACGCGGCGAGCTTTGTGTTCGTGGTCCTCAGGTAATGAAAGGCTATTGGAATCGTCCAGAAGCGACTCGTGATACTTTCACTCCAGATGGTGAATGGTTACGTACTGGTGATGTAGCAGTCATTGACGAAGATGGTTTTGTGAAGATCGTAGACCGTATTAAAGATTTGATCTTAGTATCGGGCTTTAACGTTTATCCAAACGAAATTGAAGATGTTGTTGCGGGTCACCCTGGTGTTGAAAACTGTGCCGTTATTGGCGTACCAGATGAGAAGACGGGTGAAGCTGCGAAGCTGTTTATTGTTGCTGCTGACCAGAACTTAACGGCTGAAGAAGTTAAAGAATTCTGCAAAGACAAGCTAACGGCTTATAAAATGCCACGTCAGATCGAATTCCGCGATGAGTTACCGATGACTCCTGTGGGCAAGATCTTACGTCGTGAATTGAAAGACGAAGAAGAAACTAAGCGCGCTGCAACAGCCGCTTAATATTCGCTTTTAGTTGATGTAAAAAGAAAGCCTGGTTCAGAGATGAGCTGGGCTTTTTTGTGGGCGCTCATTATGGGGGACGATGTTCTGACCACGGAGGGCGCAGAGCCCACAGAGAAAAGCAAAACCAAGGACTTAAAGTAATAGAGCTGAGGAGGACCTATGTTTAATTAGTTTCTGCTTTTCGCTTTTATGTTTTTTATTTTCCTCTGTGTAGCGCAGCGGCTCTGTGCCCTCGGTGGTTAAACATCTTTTATTAGTCTTTAGCTCTTGAGACATTCGGCGAGGGCAGGGCAGCCAATGTCTTTATGTAACAGTATGTAATAATCGCCTTGATCATTAGTTCGCCCGATTTTTACGCCTATTGTTAATCCAGCGTTGTAGCGAACAGTTTTAATACGGTTTTTATCCCGATTATTTAATTTAAAAGGTTTTCCCATGGTTCAGTTCAAGGCTCCTGTTAAAGACATCAAGTTCTTAATGAACGATGTTTACGATTTCCAAAAGCATTACCAAATGATTCCAGGTGGCGATGAAGCGACTCCTGAAATGGTGGATATGATTTTAGATGCTGCGGCTTCTTTCTCTGAAGATGTGGTTGCACCGCTTTACCAAAGCGGTGATGAAGGTTGTCGTTTTGATAACGGTAAAGTTTATACTCCTAAAGGCTTTAAAGAAGCCTATGACCAGTACGTTGAAGGCGGCTGGCAGTCAATGGCGACGCCGGTAGAGTACGGCGGCCAGGGTCTTCCTATGTCGTTGGCGTTGGCTAAATCCGAAATGATTGGTACCGCTAACTGGTCTTGGGGTATGTACCCAGGTTTATCGCTAGGTGCGATGAATACGATTTGGATGCATGGTACTGAAGAACAGAAGCAAGAATACTTTGTACCGCTTTCTGAAGGTCGCTGGACGGGAACAATGTGTCTGACTGAGCCTCAGTGTGGAACCGATTTAGGTCAAGTTAAAACTAAGGCTGAGCCAAATGGCGATGGTTCTTATAATGTAACCGGTACTAAGATCTTTATCTCTTCCGGCGATCATGATCTAACCGATAATATCGTGCACATCGTATTGGCGCGTCTACCCGGTGCTCCTGAAGGTACTCGAGGAATCTCGTTATTCATCGTGCCTAAGTACAATGTGAACTCCGATGGCTCTTTAGGTGATCGTAACCCTGTTACTTGTGGTTCGATTGAAGAGAAGATGGGGATTCACGCCTCTTCTACTTGTGTCATGAATTTCGATAACGCCAAAGGTTATCTCATTGGCCCTGAAAACAAGGGTTTAATGTGCATGTTCACCTTTATGAATACTGCGCGTATCGGTACGTCGATTCAAGGTGTCGCGTCTGCTGAGCTTTCTTTCCAAGGTGCATTACCTTACGCAAAAGACCGTCGCTCTATGCGCGCATTAACCGGTAAAAAAGATCCGGATAAAGTAGCTGATACCTTGATGGTTCACCCTGATGTGCGTCGTATGTTATTGACGCAAAAAGCGATCGCTGAAGGCGGTCGTGCGATGATTTATAACGCAGCCCGGATTGCTGACTTGATGGGCGCTGCTCATCAGACGGGTGATACTGAGTTATATGAAAAGTACGATGATGAACTAGGTTTCTTAACCCCAATTCTAAAGGCTTTCTTAACTGAAATGGGTTATGAAGCGGCAAACCATGGTGTGCAGGTTTATGGCGGCCACGGTTTCATTAAAGAGTGGGGCATGGAGCAGATTGTTCGTGATGCTCAGATCTCTAAATTGTATGAAGGGACTACCGGTGTTCAGGCTCTAGATTTACTCGGTCGTAAGATGCTATTAGGCAAGTTTAAGTCGTTTAATACCTATGCCGATAAAGTCGCTGAGTTTACCAAAGCGACTAAGCGTCCTGAAATGAAGAAGTTCATCAAAACTTTGAAGCGCAGCATGATAGGTTGGAAAATTTATAACTATCGCATCGCGTTTAAAGCGTCTAAAAACCGTGACATGGTAGGTTCTGCTTCGGTTGATTACCTAATGTACTCTGGTTACGTTTGCTTGGCATATTACTGGGCAATGATGGCAGAAACTGCGTATCAGAAGTTAGAAAAAGGCGAAGGGGATTTAGCCTTCTATAAAGCTAAAATCCAAACCGCAGAATTCTATTTTGAGCGTATGCTGCCACGCGCTAAAGGTCATGCCAAGATGATGGTGAAAGATCCTAAGAGCTTGATGCAAATGAAAGAAGAAGACTTTTCTTTTCTAGATTAAGTCGTTCTGAATTGAAACTCGCTTGAGCACACTCTATTAAGCGTTTTAACTTGGGCTATCGCAGTGATGTGATGGCCCTTTTTTTATTCAGATATTACATGGCTCAAAATGGTACAAAGGTTCAGGTTGGCGCAAAAGGATGAGTTCATTGTCTTTTGAGTGTCATACTTCCCTGACATACTAGACGTTCTCAAAAAAATAATAATAAATTCTCTCCGGAGTAAAACATGATGAAAAAAACACCTTTAAATTTAATGGCAGTCTTGGCATGCAGCTCGTTGGCTTTCAATGCTATGGGGATGTCGAAAACTCCTGAGCCAGTCCCGGTTGATGAGACGGTTGTCTATCCTGCCCCCGAAACAATCGTCCGCTTTATTGCTATTGGCGATTCAGGCACGGGTGAAGATGGCCAGTACAAGGTGGCAGATGCGATGCAAGCTGTGTGTGAGCAGCGTGGTTGTGAATTTGCCATTGGTCTTGGAGATAATATCTATGAAAGTGGCGTCGATGGCGTGAACGATATTCAATTCGATACCAAGTTTGAAGATCCTTATAAAAACATAAACTTTCCTTTTTATATGGCTTTAGGTAATCACGATAATAGTTGGATTTTTGGCGGTGATGGTGCCGATAATGATAAGGGTGAAATCCAAGTTGAATATCACTATCGTACAGACCGCAAGAGTGAGAAGTGGCAGATGCCTGCGCGTATGTATCAGTTCTCAGCACCGTTGAATACGTCTGTGCCTTTGGTTGAGTTTTTTGCTTTAGATACCAACCCTTCAGCATCAGCAGGTGATCCTAGCGATGAATATAATAAAGATGATTATTCAGCGTTGCAGGGTAAATGGCTAAAAGACGGTTTTGCAGCTTCTAAAGCGCCTTGGAAAATCGCCTTTGGTCATCACCCATATATTTCTAATGGCTCTCACGGTAATGCCGGTAATTACGATAGCTTGATTGGCCAAGGTAAGCATTTTAAAAAGATGACTGAAGAAAATATTTGTGGCAATGCCGATGCCATGATTGTGGGTCATACCCATGCCTTGCAGTGGCTAAAAGAGAAAGAGTCTTGCCCGGGTACGTTCCATATTGTGAGTGGCGCCGGGGCTAAAACTAAGAACTTTGTGACTAAGACGAACCTTAATGAAACCTATTGGCAGCAGGATGAAATTCTTGGATTTTTCTACATTGAAATTCAAGGGGATGAATTCCGCGGTACAGCTTACACGGTTGATCCTGTGAGTGGTGAACATAAGGCCGCATATACGCGTACTATGAATAGAAATAAGTAACTTTATGAGTAAGCTTATAGCCTAATGTGATGAACGAATCTATGATTGCTTTGTCCATTAGCTATAAGTTATCTCTTTAGGAATTATTCATGTCTTCGTCAAACAGCGCCATCAAGGCTATGCCTCATTCCCCGCAACATTTTGTTAATGATAGAAACGTCGATCGCTTACCGGAAGGTATGGAATACGCCTTGTTTGGTTTGGGGTGTTTCTGGGGGGCTGAACGTAAGTTTTGGCAGCTTGAGGGCGTGCATGTTACTTCGGTAGGATACAGCGCAGGCCAAACTGAGCATCCATCTTATAAAGACGTTTGCAGTGGTCTGAGTGGGCATAATGAAGTGGTTCGTTTGGTATTTGATCCTCGTAAGATTAGTTATCAAGAATTGTTGCAAGTATTCTGGCAAGCGCATAACCCAACCCAGGGTGATCGCCAAGGGAATGATCAAGGTACTCAGTATCGCAGTGGTATCTATTGCTTTTCAGCGGAGCAAGCCGAATTGGCCGAGCAATCTAAACAACATTTTCAGCAGCGAATATCTCAAGCGGGGTTGGACCAAATTACGACTGAAATTAAACCTGCAGAAAGCTTCTATTTCGCTGAAGACTATCATCAGCAATATTTAGCCAAGAATCCTAATGGCTATTGCGGTTTAGGAGGTTTGGGGATTACGTACTGATGGGCTTGCAGATGTTTTTTTCGCTTGTGGATAGGCAAGGTGCAATGCCCAAGCGATGGCGGTGGCATAAGACAGGTTAGTGGCCAGTTCTAGGTGAGGGTGTTTTAGGAACTCTCGCTGTGAGGCTAGACCACGAATTTTACTTGCCAGTTCAGGATTAAAAGCTAGATATTTATCCCAGACACGTTGGTGACTAGGAACGTCTATTTGAAAAATGCCGTAATTTTTATCACATTGGGTATCTAAGCGCTGGCTATTTTCTTGCTTAACCATAGCGATTGCCATTAATAAGTTTTCTGCCGCTTGAGAATATTTATCCAGAGAGACTAGGGTGGGTCGAATTACCATTTCGCGTAATTCTTTTGGGCTGAGATCCATTCACCTATCCTTTAAATCGAGCGCAGTCATTTGCTGCGCATTCCGTTTTCAATCACAATAAACCAATCTTGCTATTAATTGCTAGGGCTAGCTATGCCTTTTTCCACTGAATTACAAAAAACGTTGGATCCTTACTTAGGCCGTCAGTGGATTGACTCACATTGCCATTTTGATTTTGAAAATTTTGACTGTCAGCGAGAAGAGCATTGGCAGGTTTTACAGACATTGGGGTGTGTCGGCTTGGTTATTCCAGGGGTTATGGCGAAAGGGTGGGATAAGTTAATCGGGTTGTGTGAAAGTAAACCTTGGGGTTATGCACTGGGCCTTCACCCTTACTTTCTTGATGAGCACCTAGCAGATGATATCGATGCTTTAGCTAGTTTAGCTCGAGAGAAAATGACTCAGTCATTATTGTCTGAGTCTTCTCCGTTGGTGGCGATCGGTGAATTTGGGTTGGATTATGCCTTGGAAGGGGCTGATCAGGTTAAGCAAAGAGATTTGTGTTTACAGCAACTGCTGTTGGCGGAAGAGCTGGGTTTACCTGTCATTCTGCATGTGCGTAAAGCTTATGATGAAATGGCTGCTATGGTTCGGCGTACGGGTTTCAGTCATGGCGGTATTATTCATGCATTTAGTGGCAGTCTACAGCAAGGGCAGGCCTTGATTGCTTTAGGTTTTAAGCTCGGTATCGGTGGTGCTATTAGTCATTCTAGAGCCACTAAATTACGTAAAACCCTGGCTTGTTTGCCGTTAGAATCTATCGTGCTCGAAACCGACTCTCCTGATATGCGCCCCGCTTTTTGGTCAGCGCAAGATAATTCCCCATTAACGATATTGTTATTGGCGCAAATTGTTGCAAGCGTGCAAAACCTTTCACTTGATCAGGTTATTTTTGCGAGTAATAACAATGTGTTAGCAGCCATTCCAAGGCTTGAAATAATAATACCCTATATGAATACTGGCGACTTAGGGTAAAAAATGAGCCTGTCAGTATGTCTGTTCACCTTGCCATTTCTCTCTTTCTTGGCTAGTTATTAAACTGTAGCAATGCATTTTGTATTGTTCAGTGCTGTGATATCACACTAGAGATCAAGGGGACGAGTATGTTTACTGCACACATGTTTGGACTGCTATACCATCCTAAGAATGAATGGTCATTTATTCGCCGCGAAAAATATAGCCTAATGCAGGTCTATCTTCGCTATGCGATCTTCCTTGCCATGATTCCGCCGGTTAGCTTATTTATTGGTACCACTCAGTACGGTTGGAGTATTGCGGGTGGTGATGTAATGAAATTAACTACAGAAAGTGCTCTGCCCATTGCGATAATGTTTTATATATCGTTATTGGTTGGCTTAGCGTTTGTTGCATATTGTACTTTTTGGATGGAAAAAACCTTTGGTGCCGATGCGAGCTTTGAACGCTGCTTAATCTTTACTACGTTTACCGCAACGCCTATGTTCCTTTCGGGATTTGTGGGTCTACTGCCCATTCTATGGTTGGATGTATTCGTGGTATTGGGGGCTGTGTGTTATTCCTTATATTTGCTCTATGTTGGTATTCCTATCTTTATGAATATTCCTGAAGAGCGAGGCTTCATTTTTGCTAGCTCTATACTGACAGTGGGCCTATGTTCACTAGTCGGGTTAATGGCTGCAACAGTCATCTTATGGGGCAGTGGTTTAGCCCCTCAATTTTTAAACTGATTCAGTTTAATCTTCCCTTTGATTTGGCAGTGCTCTTGCGCTGCTGAATCTCGCGTTTACCGATCGCTATTCAAGCTAAAGTGTTACGGGTCGTAATGTTTAGTAGTGAAGCGTAACC
>PJEL010000872.1_pt1 | contig 33631 bp, 28 predicted proteins | sample 1853271 | NCBI WGS metagenome assembly PJEL01 (sample SAMN08108733, study PRJNA415343) | Invertebrate metagenome, whole genome shotgun sequencing project. | host: Globobulimina | place: Sweden: Gullmar Fjord | collected 2015-08 | reverse complement strand
ACCCGACGTCATTCCAGCGAAGGCTGGAATCCATCTTGCTTTGATTGCATAGATGATCGAATAAGCAACACGACGCGAACCGAACAAGTGCAACGTACCGTGCGTGCAAAAAACACGCCCTCGCTGAATCCCGATGAATGGACTCCAGCCTCCGCTGGAGTGACGGCGGGTGGTGTTTGTGTGCGCAGGTGGTGACTGAGTGACCAGACTCGCAGTCGGTATTAAAAAACACTCCAGACGATATCATCTGGAGTGCTTTGAAAATAATCAAAATTGAAATGTATGAAACGTCGAGCCGTAGTAACTTAGATGCTTGCGACGTAGGCGTTCAATCGCTTCGCGAGACGACCTTTGCGGCGGGACGCATTCTTGCGGTGAATCGTTCGTACGCTGGCGACTCTATCCAAGATGCTACAGATATTGCGGAAGGAAGTGGTTGCTTCTTCTGCAGTTCCGCCATGCAACGTGGTTTCGAAAGAACGCATGGCATCGTGAATGCGACGCTTGCGCCACCGATTGCGGGAGCGGCATGTGATATTCTGTCGGATTCGTTTCTTGGTGGAAACTGAGGTAGCCATAGGTCGTACTTTCGGTCAATCTCTGGACTGGATAATTGCGGGATGATGCTTGTAATGCCTGTAGTCGATTGATTCATCAAACCAATCGACATGGCCAATCTGCTCGATCAAATCGAGAGGCTGGCCAGCGAGAGCAATTATCGCAGTATGAGGGCAAAAATCAAATCCGCCCGGGCAGGTGGAGCATATTCAACACATATTCAGGGGGTAGGACTTACTCAGCATCGCCGATTAGGTGAATTCAACCCTGATTTGGCCGTCGTCAGGCCATGTTTGCATTTGCTGCTCCCGCCATCGGCTGGTGGTTTGGGAAGGCAAAATGACCTCACCGTTCGCCACGGCGGGCACGAGGAGCGGACGGCCGGCGACCGGATCACCAGCCATCGTTTCAACGCGATCACCTACGATTTGACCGGTCTCGGAATCAATGAGACGATACACCTGGCGCGCTTGGCCACTCGGCACCGCCCGTAGCGGGCGGACCGCTCGGATAAACTGGAAAACAGCGATGGCTGCATCTTGTTGTGCGTTTTCTGTCGTTGTCATCTCAACCAGATCATTCTGGATCGGCGAAATGATGGATCCCGCGGGCTCTTCAGGCAGGAGCAGAGTGCCAGGCATCGCCAAATGAATGACGCCGACAAAACCAGCGTTGACAATGGCGTGCAATTCTGCTTCGACATCTGGCATCTCAAAACGACCTTGCGGATCGAGGGCGCCCTGAATGTTGGGATCTGTCGCGGGGCTCGGTACAACCAATTCGATCACCGTCCCAAGTTGGGCTATCTGCAAGGCCTTGCGACTATCGAGGATAAGTTCGAGGAGCATTGCTGACATAGGGACGGATCGCCAAACGGCATCTAAGTCAGCAACATTCTTGTCAATCAGGATCTCCGCCCGATCAAGGCCAAGCGATCGTTCTGAGGCAGGAAGCTCATAAAGATTGGCAAGGGCGAACGTCACCGCTTGCAGATTAATAATCGGGACGACGGAGTCTTTGCACCGTTGGCCCTCCTCATCATCAGGGAATGCGACGGATGCGCGGGCAAAATCCATCCATTGGCCGAGCAGAGCGGTCCAAGTCAGTTGGGTGGGGTTGAGATCGGATTCATTGGTCATCATGGTGATTGCTTCGGTCATCGCCTGAGATAGTAGCCTCGCGCTTTTCTAAATGATCCGCTCGCTTACACTGATCTGCATTACTGTCTTGGACGCCTTGAGCGGCCTCACCCTCTGTAACCCGACAACGACGATGACGAGATTGATCTTGCCATGAGCGACCCTATTCATCATTATTGTGGATTGGCCTTGATTCGTCTCCGGAAACCGCTGTCGTATTACCGTGACAAGTACGGCTCGCCGTCTTGGGGATTGGACAAACTGCAACTCCTCATGATCAAACAGCGCAATCGCGGGCAGGACGGAGCTGGAGTCGCCGTCGTCAAATTTGATGCACCAGCGGGCGAGCCATACATGATGCGCAAGCGATCGGATCAGCCTGATTCGGTGCATGAGGTGTTCGATGAAATTCACAAGGGCATGCAAAAACTGTTGAAGCCGAAGTATCGGCGAAAGACTGATCGCGAGTTGAAGCATCGCTTTGATTTCCTCGGCGAGTTGTACCTTGGTCACCTTCGGTACGGTACACATGGTGAATCAGGGCTTTCTGCCTGTCATCCCTATCTGCGTCAGAGCAATTGGCAAAGTCGCAATCTCGCTTTGGCGGGCAATTTCAATCTTACCAATGCTTCCGAGATTCTCGCCAAATTGGCTACGTACGGTTTGCACACCGTCGGTGTGTCGGACACACTAACGATTCTCGAAAAGATTGGCCACTTCCTCGATGTTGAAAACGAACGCATTCTCAATGAGTTGGCCACATCACATCCTGAGTTGACAGGGCAAGCACTCGCCCAAGAAATAGGCCGGCAGATCGATGTCACCTCCATCCTCCAGTCAGCTGCACGCGATTGGGACGGCGGGTATACATTTGCCAGCCTGATCGGCAATGGAGATGCGTTTGTATGTCGTGATCCGCATGGGATTCGACCTGCTTTCTATTATGACAATGATGAAGTCTTTGCGATGGCGTCTGAAAAAGCGGCGTTGACAACGGTATTCAATGTTGAGCCAAGTCAAATCCAGACGGTTCGGCCCGGCCATGCGATCGTGATCAAACGAGACGGCACAACGTTGAACGAACAATTCCGCGAGCCCGCTGAGTTACCTCGCCACTGTTCGTTCGAGCGAATCTATTTTTCTAGGGGCAATGATCCGCATATCTATGCGGAACGAAAGAAGTTAGGATCCAATCTTGCGCGGGCGGCGTTAAAGGCAGTCAAAGGCGAGATTGAGAAAGCAGTCTTCTCATTCGTCCCAAATACTGCAGAGACTGCATTTCTCGGTCTTGTACAGGGATTAGAAAAGTGTATCAATGAGGAGAATGCGCAGACCATTGTTGAGGAATGTGAAGCAGGGAATCTAACTAAGGCACGAGTACAGGAAATCCTTGCACGTCGACCTCGCGTGGAAAAAGCAGCCCACAAAGATGCAAAGGTGCGTACATTTATCGCGCAAGATAATCTGCGGGGCGACCTCGTGAGCCATGTGTATGACATCACACGCCATTGTGTGGATGAGGATGGTTCGCTGGTCGTGCTCGACGATTCGATTGTGCGAGGGACAACGCTACGCGATTCTATTATCACAATGTTGTCACGACTGAAACCTCGACGCATCGTGATCCTGAGTAGCGCGCCGCCGATCAAATATCCGGACTGTTATGGCATCGACATGAGTGAGTTGGGGCGATTTATCGCATTCCAAGCTGCGATCAGAATTGTCAAAACGCGGGGCGATGCAGGGCTGCTCGATGAAGTGTACCATTTGTGCAAATCGCAAGCTGAGCGGCCGTCGGCTGAAATTATTGATCACGTGTCACGAATCTATGACGGAATTAGCGATGAGCAATTGAGTGCAACCATCGCAGATCTGGTTCGACCTGCTGATGTCACTTGGCAAGGCGAATTGAAGATTGTCTATCAAACCATCGATGGTCTGCGCGACGCAATCCCCAATCACACCGGCGATTGGTATTTTACCGGCGACTATCCCACACCCGGCGGCTTCAAGGTCTTGAACACCGCCTACATCAATTATTACGAAAACCGCGACGGCCGAAGTTACTAGAAGCATGTCTCTGTTTCTTGCATTGCTTCCCTTTGAGTCTCAAAAAAGAGTTTGTGGGCTGCGTTTCTCCTAGCAGGCCAGAATCACGAACCATCAGGGCGGATTTGGATGGACTTCAGGCAATTGAAGTCGCTGTTGATACAGTTGGATCGCTATCTTCGCATTCAAAAAGAACCCAATGGCATAATGTTCACATCATGCATGCTTGACAGCTGGGTGTAACCTTGGTCAACATTCAATTGTGTGGCTTATAAAGTCGTGTTGGCTTTCTATCACCACACAGGATTTGACCTGAGGAGTAATCGCATGTTGATCGATCAGAGTACAGTTAAGAAAGCATCACTGCTCGCCTGTGGGGCGATGTTTGGAATGCTCGGTGTTCTTTCGCCGAACGCCATCGCCCAAGATGATTTTGATAAGGGGTTCACAAAGGATTTTGATATTGAGAACCGCGAGTTTTGTGATGTTGGCCGCAACACCTATTTTGTCCTTGAGCCCGGTTACCGGATGTTGTTGGAAGGCGAGGAGGACGAGGAGGAAATCACATTGCTTATCACAGTGCTGAATCAAACGCGAGACGTGAAGATTCAAACCGAGGATGGGCCACGTATCGTTATCACCCGAATCGTTGAGGAACGCGAATGGATTGATGGGGAGTTGTACGAAGTGTCTAAGAACTTCTTCGCTCGATGCATGGAAACAGATGACATTTTTTACTTCGGCGAGAAGGTCGATTTCTATGAGAATGGTGAGATTGTAGATCATCATGGCTCGTGGCGTGCGGGGCGAAGAGGAGCTACCGCTGGAATTCACATGCCAGGCTCGTTCCTGCTTGGAGCGCGGTACTATCAGGAAGTTGCGGTGCCGCTGGCGGCAGATCGTGCAGAGCACAAAGCGATGGGGGTGACCCAAAGAGTGCCCGCAGGCAAATTCGAGGATTGTGTGGTCATGGAGGAGTCAAGTGGGCTTGATCCCGATGAGAAAGAGTACAAGGTATATGCGCCAGGGATTGGCTTAATCAAAGACGGTCCGCTGGAATTGGTCGCATACGGCCAACTTGACGACGAAGAGGGAGAATGCGGCCAATAGTGCCGATGTCGTAATGTACACGGTTGTTCAGACTCGAAACGGGGCGTCAGTTGCTGTATACAAAGGCCAAGCAACAGATGTCCCTGTTTCGGTGATGACGAATGTTGAACACAAGGAACAAAGTCAATGCGGTTGTTGATCGTTGAAGATTCGAGGCGCATTCGAGAAGCGCTCAAAAAAGGGCTCGAAGGCGAAGGCTACGCTGTCGACGCAGTGGACAACGGCCTCGATGCGCTGCGCAATACACGGGCGTTCGAGTACGATGTGATTGTCCTAGACATCATGCTCCCTGAATTGGATGGAATGGCGTTCCTGCGTGAAATCCGACACTCAGGAAACGATACTAGCGTGATTGTAGTGAGCGCCAAAGACACCGTTGATGATCGTATTGAAGGACTGCGTGCTGGCGCTGATGACTATATGGTGAAGCCATTCTCATTTCAGGAGCTGGTTGCACGATTGCATGCGCTAACACGGCGTGAGACTGGTGAGAAGTCATCGACGTTCTCAATTGGTCCGCTGTTGATCGACCGTGCACGCCAGTGTATTGAGGTGTCAGGAAGTCGAATTGAAATACCCCGCCGCGAGTTTGCAATTCTCGAGTTCCTCGCATTAAACCAAGGCAAGCCCGTGAGTCGCGCCACACTTGAAGAACACATTTACGATGCACAAAGTCAGGTGTGGAGTAATGCCGTCGATTCGGCGATCTCCTCTTTACGCAAAACGTTGAGGGAAGCAGGACTGGTTGATGTCATCAAGACAAGGCGAGGCGTGGGTTATCAAATCGGTTAGGCAAGTCGTCAAGTTCGGAAACAAGTGTGGAGTTGGAAATGAATTCATTAGCACGCAAGCTCGCGATCTCAACCAGTGTGGGTTCAGTTATTGCATACGGGCTTTGCGCTGTCGTGTTCTTCTACCTCAGCCTCTGCTTCATACTCTCTCAGTTTGATGCAACTCTTGAAGCCAAGGCTCAGTCACTCGTTTCGATGGTCTCTTGGGATCAAGGGTTTTTGGAGTTTGATTTCGCTGACGAACTCATGCCCGAATTCGGAGAAGGGGAGGAAGAGGCATACTTTCAGATGTGGTTGGAGGGTGATCAGGTTTTCGATAGGTCCGACTCATTGGACGGACAAGATCTAGTATTGCCGACCAAGCGACTGGGACTAGCAGATGAGCAGGTCATTTGGAACCTGAATCTGGATCCTGAAAATGAAGAGGCCAGTTATCGCGATGATGACGTCCGACCCCGACGTGGTCGTGCGATCCTCGTGAAATTCCATGCGATACATGATGCGGATGAAGAGGAGGAGCCAGAGGATAAGTCAAACCCCAAGGAGGGAGAGGTGCGCTTGGAGGCTCCGGAGGATGTCGAAGTGTGGCTCATGATGGTGGTGGATCTTTCGCCCACTTGGATGAGTGTTGATCGTGTGTTGTACATGTTTGCGGGAATGGGTATCTCACTCGCTGCCCTGATCTATCCGATCAGTGTCATCTCTGTTCGCACTGGGATGACTGTCTTGCAACGGATGAACCGCGATATAGCTGCGATTGATGTGGACCACCTCGATGCACGTGTGGAAACCGTGGGACTGCCCAGAGAGTTGCAAAGCACTGCGATACGCATCAATGAATTTGTTGCGCATATGCAATCGGCGGTGGAACGGGAACGCCGGTTTACTTCTGGCGCAGCTCATGAATTGAGAACGCCGTTGGCCGAAATGCGCAGTGTCGCAGAGGTTGCAATAGCCCACACCAATGATGTTGCACAACTCAAGGATGCGATGGAAGAAGTGGTCGGGGCTTCGGAGGATATGGAAGGGCTGCTTGAGGTACTTCTGAAGATGGCACGGGCACCCCATCTGACCGTTGATGCGTTGTCGATGGAAGATGTGGATGTTGACTCAATGCTGAGCAAGCAAATTGAGCGCAAGCAAAGGGTAGCCAATGAGCGAAACCTCCGCATTGTCTTTGAGGATTATGAAACTCCGCAAACAGTGTGTACAGATCGGCGAATCGTGTCTGCGGTCTTCTGCAACCTACTGACAAACGCGATCCGCTATGCCCCTCAATCTTCCGTGATAAAGGTCCTACTCTCAAGTCATGGAGGGAGCACTCAAATCGTTGTCACCAATGGTGCGAAGGAGTTGAGTGAACAGGATATGCAACAACTATTCGAACCATTCTGGCGAAAGGATCAATCTCGTTCAATGCCCGGTACCGGGCTGGGGCTATCAGTCGCTCGCTCTCTGGCAGAAGCGATTGGCGGACGGCTGGAAGCAACGTTGGATCAAAGTGTCATTTCAATGTGGCTGACCATTAATCATCAAGACTGATCACAACTAGAGAACTCCAAAATAAACCCCGGCCACAAGAGCAATCTTGTGGCCGGTTTCGTTCAGGTCATTTTAATTTCCATACTCACTGACCCATTTGGACAACATTCGAAGTGGTGCATGTTTCGATGTCGACTGCTTGAAAGTAAACATTCTCGCAAGCTTGGGATGGGGCGGACGTTCGAAGCGTAGCCGGGTTACCTGATCGCACACCGATTAGATGGAGCGGAGATTCCAACCCGAGTTGGATGCCTGCGCAGGTGTATCCTGGGGGGATTACCGAGCTTCCGCCCGATCGAGAATAGAGAAATGCAACGGCGTCAGCGTTGTTGTGATCTACTGTGAGTGTTAGTGGTCCGCTCTCCGGACAGCTTGACTGCACGCTGAGCGTTGGTGTTTCGCAATCCTCGCACACCAGCTGAATGCAATTCAATCCTTCATCGGACCATCTGCCCCAGATTTGATCAGGGAAATTGTTGCACAACGTTGACTGTTGCAGGTGTACGCCGATTGTCGCATCTTGGCTCCAAACGCCGCCGCCGACTGAATCATCAAGTGCAACGTTAAACCGTATTCGGCATGAATTGATTGTGGGGTCGCAGAGTGCGCTCGCAATCCCGCCGCCGACAAATGTTGCAAGATTGTAAATAATGTCACAATCCGTGTAGGTGAAGTCACCATCAAAGTTCGCTAGCCCGCCCCCCATGAATCCGAAATTGCTGTCGAACACACTGGACGAAACGTTAACAACAGACTCTCCCTCCGAGAGCATGCCTCCACCTTCGCCATGGATGAGTGCTTGATTGCTTTCAAACGAACACTCAGAAACTGTGACGACGCTTGCAATGGAGTTGTACATTCCACCGCCGCGCGAAGCAGTATTCCATTCCAAGGTGCAATCCTCAACCACAACTTCGCTAGCCAAATTGCAGATAGCGCCGCCCTCGGACTCTCGTGAAATCGCATCATTCTGTACAAACGAACAGCCAGTGATGTTGAGGTTAAAACAGTTGACGTTATAGATACCGCCACCATCTTCTTCGGATTGATTGAGTGCAAATGTTGAGTTTGTTATCTCGAGTTGACTCCCATTATTAGACATACCTGCGCCGCTGTTTGCAGTGTTGAGCTCAAAGACACATTCATCAATCGTTGGTGAGCTGCGCACGACGAGCATGGCACCTCCCAATAGTCCATCGTTTTCGAAGAACATGCAATCTAAAAACTCTGACGCAGATGCGTCAGCGAGGAAAATCGCACCTCCTTGGATTGCTTCGTTTAACTCAAACGTGCAACCTTGCATTCGCATGGAATTCGATCTGACGATCTTGATCGCGCCGCCTCCTCCTTCGAATCCATAGCCCGTTGCGACGTTGTTCTCAAAAACGCAATCCTCAAATAGGACGCCAGTGGAATCGGCAACGAATGCTCCCGCCCCTGCTACAGATGTGTTGTCCAAGAAAGTGCAGTCAGCAATGGTGGGACTACTTCCGTTGGAGATCACCAGTCCTGCGCCCGCACCGTCGGATACGCAATTGCGAATCGAGAATCCCTGGATGCGGGTGGAGTTGCGTTGAGGTCCGTCACAGAGAATGCCTTGGCGTGTACGTTCTCCATCTATTCGTGTTCGGCCGGGGCCATCAATAGCAATAATGTGAATTTGCTTGTTGCCCAGATCTGCTACTGCGATTGATGAATCACTTCCTCTATATGTACCCGCTGCCACCAAGACTTCATCGCCGTTGTTCGCAGCATCAATTGCCCCTTGGATTGTTGGATAGTCGCCGGGTACATTAATCTGATCAGCCTGAGCATATCCTGGCCAAGCGAACATCGAAATCACCAAGGTTGCTTTGCCTAATTGAGCCCGTAAATTGCTTCCTGTTTGCATGAATTCCCCTTATGCACTCCTTGGTTAAAGGAGCAGGCAAGTTGTTGGGGTACAGTACCGAATGGGCTTTCGTTACAGATGCTGCGCGCCATGACAGAATGGGACCATTCATGAATGGTCTAATCGGCAGTCGACGCGACGTGTTGTGTTTCTCCTGATTGCCCCTGCGGATTGTACCTGTTACATTTCCAGTGCATTGATGAAATGCGTAGTGCTGACAACAGTGTACTTGTTTCCGAAACAAGTGCAATCGCAAAAAGCGAAAATCGGACCAAGATGATTCAAAAAAGAAAAACGCCCTCTTAGAGTATCTCTAAAAGGGCGGAATGTGTCTTGAGGTCACCGACTGAATGATCAGTTAGGCTTGTTCGACGGAGATGAATCGCTCAACGCTACGCAAGTCGTTTGCGATCTGCGGGCGGTATTTGATGGTCGATGTTTCACCTTTGCGGCCGAGGATGACGCGAGCAACCTTCGGACGGTTGTTCCACAAGCGACCTGCACGACTTCGCCAATCGGCATTGATGCGACGTGTGTTATTCGCATGGGCCATCGCAGTTCGATGTTCCGTTGCGGACAACATCAGCCGACGCACGGTCTCGCGGGCCGCCTTGGTCTGAGGCGTCTTGGTGATGGTAATCTTGATGTCGCTGCCGGGCTTTAGGTTGTCAGCCATCTCAAATATCCTTACAAACAATTCAATCGTACTCAGGTTACAATTCGATCGTTCAATCAATCAACCAAACCATTTGCTTGCAGTTTGGCAAGTCAGGCTAGATGAAATGATGATTGGCAAATGCTGCCTGAGGCGTGATCTATAACAAACAATGCGGAATCAATACACTGGCCAAATCCAGCCGCAACGAAAGCCTCGAAAGGCGTTTGCAATATACATTGTGGCCGACCTCCCACCCAAGTAATGTCGGACCATACGTAGGTGGGGCTGCTCCCAAATGAGCCGCGTAGTGTAGCCTCGCTGCGATCTGGTTCCACCCGAAATGGCCTCTGGGCGACCATTCAAGCTCCAAAAACAGCCTTGGCAGCCCCAAAAAAGCCATTGACTCGATTGGATTCAGTAGAATCAGTGGATTCAGATGGAGCGGGACACCAATATAGTGGGGGTACAGCGCGATGAAAGCGGAATTGGGCCGCCAAAAGATAGGAATAAATCAAGGAATATCGGAAAACGCAAACTTTCGCGGTTGACAAGAGGGGGGGGGGTGAGGTATCTTATTGACGTGGGTGCACAGAGTCGTAGCACAACTCTCGTCCCCAATAAGCCTGAGATGCAGTTCATTTGGTTCGTTTATTCATTCCTTGGCGTGTTCAGGGCATGACGGGTGAAGAGAACCAGATGGGCATCAAAGATTCCGTTGGCTGTTCGAGCCTGCCAGATCGGTGCAATGCCAGATCGGCGCTTGGGCATATAGGCCACGGATATTCCCTGTGCCCGTCTCGTTGGTGGTAACCCATCGGCGAGACGGTTTTTTTATGCGCACTTACGATTAGAGCAAAGTATAACGGCCTGCATAGGCGGTCGGTCAAACGCTCCGACTCCGGCACGACACCTGATGGTTCACTTGATGAACGTCGATTGATGTGTTACAACGCCAATTGGCAACTGATCGAAGAGCGCATCGATACTGATTATGTGAACAACCCCGGCCCGAATAGAATTGGCAAGCAGACCGGGGGCATGTGCGAGGGGTAGAGTTAAGCCCCTCCTTAATCTTGGGTCGCTTCATAACTGGATACGTATTTTCGTTTGCAAGGAATAGAGTATGTCTGGATACCTTCTTCTTTTTGCCATTGTTGCTGCGTTTATAGTATTCTCTGTTCTAACGGAGCATCTTCTGGGAGTTTTCATTCTGAAAGTGTTAAGAAGATTGGGGATGTTCTCGAAACCCAATGAATCCAGCTCCAAGAGAGATTCCCTATTCGAAAAAGACATCGACTAATTGACGATGGTTTAGCAGTTACATAGATTTGATTAGGTAAAGACAGCATGATGGAGAGTGCCAGAATAAGGTTGTTTGTTGTTTCAATCTAGGCAGCGATGGCAACGCCAATTGACAACTGATCGAAGAACGCATCGATACTTTGTTTCTATGCCCGCTGGCGAAGGTATTATTGCAGCTTTTCCAACTAATTAAGTGAGAATTGATATGGATTTTATGGAGATCAAATCTCGGCTATTGACAAGGTTAGGTGAGTTTGCCAACAAGTTTCCTCAGGAACAGTTCGAGCATATGCAAAGTTTGGGGGAAGCGGGGGAGCTCAGGCTCTGTTTTGAGACTCTTTGCGAGTTGCTCTACGAATATGATATCAGCATCTCTTCAAACTTGCTGGAAGAGATCACGACACTCGGCACTAGAATGAGTTGTGACCCAGATCTTTGGAGTGATCTCTCAATAGAGTAACGTTCTTGGCTTTACAAATCGACCCGGGTGCCGTGTTCAGCAGGTAGGCTCGGCGACCGAAAGGGCACGATTGGATGCAGGTTGGCACATTTGATTTAGTCCCGAGTACAGATTAGCGAATATTTGGTGCGCGCAGAAAAGGGTGTGCCCGGCATTTCCCAACACAGCACTCCCGCCGGCTTCATCCATGACCGCTTCTGATGACTACCAAGGTGGTGGGTTCACTGCTTCGCGCTGGATTGGGACGGGTAGCCGTGAGATCGGGTTTATGACGCTCACTATGGGAAGTTCAACCCTAGTTCAATCGGGGCGTGCAGGCCTATGGGGGATCCGATTCAATACCGGATTGCGCGCGTACGAAACATTTGACATTGGCTACAATGCAAGCGCTGGTGTCGTTGATCTGGCACGCGGTAACTATGCATCCGGCAGCCTCCGCCTCCTCAGCGGAGCGATTAGTGCACCCGGGGCGCTAGGGAAAGGCCTCAACATAAACCGTTTCCTAAGGACCGGACCGATTGCCCACTCTGGTGCTTCACTCATGAATTTAACAACGGCAGAGATTCGTCGTATACAGAATGCTGCGAATAGGACCGGATACGACATAATTCTGGTTGGTAGCAGAGCCAAAGGCACAGCGGGTTCGCTGTCAGATTGGGATTACATAGTACCAGGAGCGAATAGGAGTGTAAGGCACAGTCTAAAAAGCTCTTTGCCCTCAGGAACACCATTGGGATTAGGACAACCTAGTCGAATAGACTTCTTACCTGGGCCCTTCGCACATTAGAACCACACATTACGTTTAAATCAAAATGAGACAGTTATGAAGCAAATCACAGTTGATCTACTTACAGACGAGTCGAACTATGCCGTCCTAAAACTGCCGAATCGCAAATTCCCGGGTGTGCTTTTTCAAGGAGATAGTCTAAAGTGCTTAATCCGAGATATAGAGGAGGCCGTTCAGCTGGCAAGAGCCCACAAGGACGGCGAAATCCAAGAGCACCTTGGTTTTGTACAGAAAGATCTAAGGGACCTCCTAATTGAATACGAACGTGCATTGAAGGAACACGGTATATCTCTTCCGTATTGAAGTGCTCACTTCTAACGGTGTAGATGATCTTACGTCGTACGGTGTGATCATAAACTATCCCATTCAATGCAAAGACGGGCGATGAAAGCGAGCAGTCTTCCCGATCAATCTGATGGCTGTATGGGATTTCTCTGTATCAGCGTTGGTATCAGCGTGGGTATCTGTGGGGGGCACTTCGGTATACCACGGAAAACCGGGAATATAAGTATTGCATATTCCAAAAAACTGCAGTATAAGTGATGGAGGTTGAAGAAACTGAACGCACTTATGCTTGGAGCGATGGGATCGATGAAACACAAGACTCGTCTGCAATTCGTCACCGCTGTATTCTTGGCTGTCTTTACCCATCTGGCCACGCTGGCGATGGGGTCAGGCGACCACAGGGTTAATCTACAGAAATCGCCCATCGATTATCAGCTGTTTCCTCGAGATGAAGCCAATCTTGGCTGGGTTGAGATCGCGGGGACGGTGGACTCAGAGGCAGTACGTGCAATTCATTTCAAAGTCTGGCGAGACAATCAGCCTTGGATGGACTTTGTCGATGCAGCTGATGACTCTGCGTTTTCAATCAAAATCCCTCTCGAAGCGGGCCTGCACTCGTACACAGTTGAAACGTGGGCTGTGGGAGTTGATGGTGATATTGGGCTGGTGTCGGTAGCGAAGGAGTTGGTTGCAGGGGATGTGTTTCTTGTGCAGGGGCAATCCAATGCTGTTGCAACGGATTACCATGGAGAGCAGTTGGCAAACCAATCACAACGGAGCTGGATCCGATCGTTTGGATCAGCAAGCTTTGATCCGAATGTTGTATTCAATGATCGGAATTGGTACATCGCAGATGGCGAATCGCAATACACTTCCGGGTCCGTCGGGGCGTGGGCGTTGCGCATGGCGCAACTAACAGTCGATGAGTATGGCGTTCCAATAGCCTTGCTCAACGGCGCGGTAGGCGGCACGCAGATTGTGTATCACCTTCGCAATCACAATGATCGTATGGATCTGAATACAAACTACGGCCGACTGTTGTCGCGTAGCAAGGCAGCAGGTATTGCCCATCGCGCAAAAGCGATATTCTGGTATCAAGGAGAATCTGACGGGCAAGGCGACCCCAAGGAGTACATGAACAACTTTCGCGAGTTGTCCAAGAACTGGCTGCAGGATTATTCAAGCTTGGAACGCATCTATGTGGTGCAAGTGCGTGCAGGATGTGGGGAGCCAACCGTTAAACTCCGTGATCTACTGCGGCGGTTCGGTGATATGTCCGCAATGGTCGACGTCATGTCAATGACAGCGGCGCCTGGTCACGACTGGTGCCACTTCTTCTACCGAGGGTATCGCGAGCTCGGCGACCGTTTTGCTCGCTTGATCGCGCGAGATTTTCATGGCTCGGACGAGTTGGATAACATAACCGCACCAAATCCGCTTTCCGCAGAGTGGACAAACACATCTCACGATACGATCCTCGTTCGATTGAGAGAAACGAATGATCAGATCACTGTTCAGGCAGGGGTAGAGATCCATTTCGCTCTTCTAGGCGGGCCGCCTGAGGTTGTAGTAACAAGCGTTGAAACCGCGGGTCCCGGCGAGTTGCTCGTCCATCTGTCTGGTCCATCAAATGCGAAGGGTCTGGCGTATGAAGGACACTTGGGCGATGGTGCATGGATCGTGAATGATCGGGGCATTGGAATGTTTGCGTTCCGAATGAAGATTGAGTGAATTGTCGTTAGCGATTCATACGGTCCTTGATGCAAAATGATCTCTCGCCTGAAACGACTTTGATCAAAATAAAAAAGGGGAGACTCATCAAATGAGCCTCCCCGGAGGTGGATATGTTCTGCAATTCGTATTGCTATTCCTGCAAGCGAGTCATGGAACCGACTACTGAATAGTCTGCGTATCGATATTCGACATGCAAGAATCAGGGCAAGTTCCCTTTTCTGCAGCTTGGGTGAGGACGCGCAATCCTGAGACGTTGCCGGGCACACCCTTGTTGCACGTGACATCACCTGCACCGTTCGAAGTCTTGCGGCAAACGACTTGTGTCTGATCAACGCCGTTGATGCCAAAGTCTGCACAGTAGCCTCCGAATCCGTTGACTGAAGTTGATCCAGGTCGGAGGCCGTACACGATCGCGACTTCAGTATTTGGAGTTGCACCGGTAACATTCCATGTTGCATTTTGGCCTGCGACGAGTGCGGAGACGGTCATGTCAAGACATGTTCCGAACTCAACTTTCATGCGAATGAAGTCGCCCGGGCCGGCCACAGTCATGCCACCAAAATCTGCCCAGAATTCATCATCAGTGAATCCCGTGACAATACTCCCAGTGCCACCAATGCCCGAACTGAACGAGTCAATCGAATACCCCGTAACCGTCGCGATGGTGCCATTTGTATCCGCAAAATACCACCCATTAAAGTCGTTGTTGGACCAATTGGACAAGGCATTGAATCTGAATTCTACCCAATCTTCGCCTAGGTCAATTTCAAACTTGGTATCGCTCTCGATATCATCTGCGGTCAATTCTGTAGCCCCCGAGACCGTGACTACATGAGACTCCAAGACAGAGGTGAAGTTGGGCCACCGCCACTCCGCCGTGACATCGTTACCCATGAGCTGTGCCTGTGCACCTGAGCACACAGCGATAGCAGCAATTGCACCACTCAGGCATTGAGTAACATTCTTGAGACGATTGGACATGTCATTTCCTCCTAAGGAGTGAGGGTTGAGAGAATTCTCATAGGCCGCTCCGCGAAAGGGCGGTGAGAGTTTGAACAGAGAGGTCACGCCTCCCCAGTACTGTCAATAATAACAGCAGATCGGCTCGGGCTGTTGACAAAACCGGAAAGAATTCGAGAAAACGACGCTCCTCAGCCTCGCTACCCTGTGCAATTCGAGTTCAGAGAATTGAGTTGCGACGAAGATGGTTCGCTCTGACTCACGAGATGTTGGGCAAAGTGCCTTTGTGATGAATGGGGGTTCGTAGTGCGAAGCTCTATAGCAAAGCGGATAAACAGAGATTGAAGTCATCAATTCTGCGGCCGTTCAACAATCTTGAGTGCATGAGATCGTGATACTCTCAAAGGTCAAGATGGCTGTACGCTGGTGTGTAATTCACTTAGCAGGATCGACGATAGAATCTGATTGAGATCGCGGCGATCTGCAAGGTCATGAATGTGCACGTTTGCTGCCGTGAGCCGGTGATGAAAGCTAGATCGTTGGGCCGACCGGTGGAGACGATTTAGATTTCGTATCGCATCTTGTTGATCTGGGAAGTTGCTCAGCGGACCGCTCAGTATATGGCGAGGTTTTCGCATTCGAATGAGCCCCGGTTGAGCGACATGTACCTTGCGGCATCCGCCTGCTGCAAGCTGTAAGAAATCCGCCACTGCATCACACGTTTCACCACCAGTCATCGACGAAACAAACAGCAAAAGTTCACGTCCGCGTGAGGATTTTAAAACATTGGAAAGGGCTATGGTGGCTTGCCCTGCACGTGGAGCTAACGTCGGTGTCACTGGTGATCTTGGTGCTCCGCACCGCGCACATTTGGTTGCATCTGCAACCTGCCGACTCTCGCAATGCGAACACAACAGCGGTTGTTTGAGGATAAGATCGGGCACGAAGTCAGCCAAGAACGCTCTGATTGGAGCAATATTCTCCTGGTCGCCTGCATCGCAGTAACGTCGCGCTGCTTCAGGAAGGGTTCGTTCGGGCCACTGGTGTTTGTGTCGTTTCCAAGCTTGATCGATGAGGGCACTGAGGTGGGGGGGCGGCATCTGCTCAAGTGTATGAAGCAGAGCACAATATGGAAGACGTGCTAGCTGAGAGGTGAATCGTGCATAACCCGCTTGCCCACTTCCCAGGCGATAGGTCTGCACTCCGAAGTCATGGTAGGTTGTCAAAGAAACCCCAAACTGCTCAGCATGCGCTAACTGTGCGAGTTGGGCGATGAGCTCGATAGCATTCTCGAACCCCTCAGGTATTGTCATGCCGTGCGTCATATCAAGTGACACGTCCAGAATAATCTGAAGTGTGAATTCTCGGGGCTCTTCGTATTCTCGAACCATAAGTTGGCCGCGTCGAGCCGTTGCTTTCCAATCGACTCGGCGAATGGTGTCGTCGGCATTGAATTCTCGCAGTTCACGAAACTCACTTCCTGTACCTCGCCGGACGAACTGCCGGGATGTGCTTTGATTGAACGTTCGCTTGTTATGCGTTAGCTGTAAGCTCGATGAGCAACCGGGCGAAACAGACAGGTGAACGGTCTGAAGCCGACGGGTGAGAATCTGAGAATGCGAGAAGAATCCAAGTGGACTACCCACGCGGACAATGACACCAGGAAATGTCCAGAATCCCGCTTGTTGCAAGCCTATTTCGAAGGCAAACACATTGTCGCGATGAGCAGGAAGAGAAGTTCGGAACGCTTCAGGGGTGCAAGATTCCACTGATGCAGAATAGACTGGCAAGACAATGCTTCGCTTTACGGTCGACGATGAACGGATGGTGGCTACAAGTCTCAAATGGTTATGTAAAGAACCCGGAGTGTCGGGATGGATCGGTAATGGCTCGACTGCCAGCTCGAGAGTACCTAGCGAAACGGGGTGCCAACGTCGATACACCATCCATGACGCGTCACTCAAAATGTACAAACCGCTAACGAGCAAGCTCACCCAAAGAGACCCTGTCGTTAACAAGATCATCAATGCGAACAAAAGCAATCCACAGACTCCGTAGAGGAGTCTGCGATCAGACCAAAATTGTGGACTGGATGGTTTCATTCAATATTTGTTCCGGTGTAACGCCAGCGATCTCAGCCTGAGGCGTAAGCAGAATCCTATGGTTGGCGACGTGATGAATCAGCGATTTTATATCATCCGGCAGTACGTGTGCTCGGCCGTGTTGTAGCGCATGTGCACGGCTAAGATGCAACAGATCTAACCCCATGCGCGGACTCGCACCAAGAATGACGTGTTTGCTTGTTCGTGTTGATCCACAAAGCCGCACTATGAGCGCAAGAATCTCATCAGAAATGGTAATGTGTTGCACCGCCTGTTGCGCGCCAATCAAGTCGTCGAGAGTTACCGCAGGTTCGACGGTAGGCAAGACGCTGCGATGTGCGGCCAAAAGCTGTTGCTCTACGGCTTCATCTGGATAGCCTGGAACCAACCGCATCGCAAAACGGTCTAACTGGGCTTGCGGGAGGGGGTATACTCCCTCGTGTTCGATCGGATTCTGCGTCGCAAACACAAAGAACGGCAATTCAAGCTTGAGCGTGTCCCCATCGATTGTTACCTGTCGTTCCTGCATCACTTCTAAAAGCGCGGATTGAGTTTTTGCGGGCGCACGATTGATCTCGTCGGCGAGGATGACGTTTGCAAAGATCGGGCCCCGGTGCAACCGAAAGATCGAGTCCCTCTGATCGAACATATTCCCGCCGAGAATATCAGCGGGCAGCAAGTCGGGGGTGAATTGAATTCTATTGAATGTACAGCCGAGCGCCATCGCCAATGTGCTTACGAGATGGGTCTTGCCGACCCCGGGCACTCCTTCCACGAGAACATGTCGATCCGCTAGAATAGCGCAGACCAACAACTCGATTTCTGTTTGCATACCGATGACGCGCTCAGAAATTCTGGAAGTCAGCCGTTGTGCCACATCCCCCGCAAGTTCAAAACGACTGTTACTCTCGATGTGTGGCACGGTCAATATGATCCATCCTTTCAAAAAAATGCATGATGCGATAGCAATCCCAGTAATGATGCCCGAGATCTGCGAAGTCTGCTGTGGAGTCAATTGAATCTGCATTCAGTTGCCGGATTCGGTTGAAGCAATCACATTCCATGGAAGACATCATGTCAGGATCGATCGATAAGTGAGAGGATCGAATCTGAGATTGTACTAACAGAATGATCTTCCTGGTCAGTAGCCAGCCCGCGCTGGTGTTGACGTGATCCTCTCGATGATGGTGGTGGGTGATCGATTGACTTGAATCCCTCGAAGCAGTCTGAATAAGGTGTCCTCTCAGATCAGTCTTTCGACGGATACTCATCCAAGCCAAAAGACAGAACGCTAGAACAGTGAACAGGAGGAATGGCCCTAGCATCGATACTTCAGAAACAACGAGTGGTGGCATGTCTCCTGACCACGATGACGTTTGTGGTGAAGGAGGACCTTCTGATTCTCCCAAGCGAAACTCCATACGTCTCCAATGCCCGTTTGGCAATCGTACTTCACAGAAGGAATGTCTGCGGTTTTCAACCAGTCGAGTTTCAATACCCAATGCATTTGACACTACAAAAAAAGATCTCGCTCGATGGCGACAGACCCCCCGTCGCTGTAATGAGACCGTCAGGAATTTGTTCTTCTGTTGATGCGAGAGATCAATGGGGCTAACCGAGAAACCCGAGAAGTAGGCATGAAGGCGCCGTACCGTTTGAGCGTACGTCGGGGCGGGAAGCTGGCCAATGGCGCTTATAACCACCTGCGCATCTTGAAGTACATTTGCAGGCAAAGAAGATGGACGAGAAACGAATGGAGTGTTTGGCAGTTCTTCAAAGGAATAGTCTTGTCTAGCTGCCACACGATAGTGGAGAGTGACTTTGCCTCGATAGGCACTTAGAGCAAAGAGGTCATCTGCGGGCCCCCGGTAAAAGGATACCTCGACGTTTCGAGGTTTCGTTCGGTAACTCAGGATGACCGTGTCGGGAGATGGGGCTGGAATGAGTACAACTTCACCCGGCTGAAATCGAACAGCGAACTCTGCATCGTAGATTGCGGTTGGTTGCGGTTTCGGACCTGTCGCGGGACGGCGTGTACCTGTAACGCGATGGAAGCCATAGTTGGAGTCGATCGTCGTGTATACAAAGAGACGATGTGTGGAGTTCAAAGGCGGATCAAAAATAGTGTACGGCGCATATGTACCGTCCACCCCTGTAACCAAATCCATCGTAGGGGCGGGAGCCTCTTCATAACGTTCCGGATCAAACACCGGGCTAAGGGTGATTGCCTCATAAGACGGGTTGCTGGGTGCGCTGGTCCAAGTGCTATCGGATTCGACTGACAAGGCCTTCGACTCGACGTTGTATGCTGCTGACCAGTTGGGCACACCCCTCATCGCAGAAAACAAAGAGCTGCCAGATTGTGCCGCCACTCCAATGAGTGCCAAGAGCGTGCCTGCCAACAAGAACGCGACAATCAGTTGGGTGTGTTCTCTAAGTGACTTGAGTAGGTACAGGATTCTCGCTATGAGACCTGTCTTCTGAGACTCTGTGTCACTAAGGGGAATGGGGAGGGAGTTCGTAATAGAGTGACACAGTGAGGAGCCATGAGCAATGTCGCTCAGTGTGCCCTGGTGCTCGTACACACACCGCTCGATGAGAGCGGTCATCGTTCCAACTTCATTTGGGTCAAACTCGTTCCGGTCAATCGCAGTGAAAATAATGTCGGTCAGCTCACGAGGAGTGAGCCCGCCGGGCGGAGCGACTTTGCCGCCAATCGCGCGCTCAACGAGTCTTTTATACAGGTTATAGAGGTTTACCCTTGACGGTTTCTCTGGCGGGGTACTCACGCTTTTCCTCTCGTCGTCGTCATGGACTCCACGCACTCCTTGCACTTACCACTAGATCATAGGCGAGCAGATTCGGTATGGATCTCGGCATTTTGACGGCTCATGGCAGTGTACAAGCCACCTAATGCTTCAGAAAGTGACCGCATGGGAAGTGTTACATGGTTGTTACAAAGAGAAGGCCGGATCGAACGTATGTTCTTATAAGGAAAGGGCATTGCAATTGGCCTGACCCTCACACTGGTGAACGCCGAAACAGACGCGAGTCGATGGGTTCACTTGCAAAATACTATGGAACGAATCCCCGAAAACGGAAGGACAACCTCACGATGACGAAACAAATCCTAGGACAACGAAATCATAAATGGTGGAACATCACTGCATCCGCCGCAGTTGCAACTGTCGGTATGGGAGCAATTTCTATGCCTGGTGAACCAGCGATTGCGACTATGCCACCCGTTATGGCATCAACTCTTCAAGGCCTTCTTACAACACAAGGCCCACACGATGGACATGACCATCAGCGTCATCCGGCACCGGAGCATCGCAAAGCGGTTGATATCGCGATCTGCCTTGATACAAGCGGGAGTATGACCGGTTTGATTGACGCAGCCCGGATGAAACTTTGGGACATCGTGAACGATTTCTCAGATGCGAAGCCAATGCCAACGTTGCGTGTTGCGCTACTCACATTTGGCAATGATGGGCACAATCCTGAAGATGGATGGGTGCGAGTAGATCAACCGTTCACCCAAGATCTTGATCGGGTTTCCGAGCAATTGTTTGCGCTCAGTACAAACGGCGGCACCGAGCTCGTCGGCCGGGTATTGTATCGAGCAGTGTCTGATCTCGAATGGGCGGAAACAAAGGACGCATTAAAGGTCATTGTTGTTGCAGGCAATGAATCAGCAGAACAGGATGACGTGATCGATTTTCGATACGTGTGCGATTCTGCAAAAAATGCTGACACCATTATCAATGCGATCTACTGCGGGAATCCGGAAGACACAATTGCTCCCGCATGGCGCGAGGTTGCAGAATCAGGTAACGGCCAATTCGTTTCCATCGATCAGAATCAGACTGTTGTCATTGCAACACCTTTCGATGAGCAGTTAGCTACGTTGAGTGTTGAGGTCAACGTCACCTACATTCCATTCGGCGCAGATGGCCAACGCGGAATGCAAAACCAAACGATCCAGGATTCAAATTCATCAAATATGAATTCCGCTGCTGCTGCCAGTCGAGCAAGGACCAAAGCTAGTGCAAACTATCAATGCAGCTGGGATCTTGTCGATGCGTGCAACTCCAATCAGGTCGAACTGAAGAATGTGAAGACTGAGGATCTGCCCGAAAACATGCAATCGATGACTATTTCAGAGCGGACCGCGTACTTGAAGGAAGTATTGGATCGTCGCGAGACAATTCAAAAGAAGATTCAGAAGGTCAGCGTGCAGCGCAACGGATTCCTCGCCAAGGCAAAGAGTGAAATGTCTGCAGCCAACGAAATGTCCTTCGATCACATTCTTCGAAACGCCATTCGTAAGCAGGCAATTGCCAAGGGCTTTCAGTTTGAGATCAGCGACAAGGAAGAGTCTACCACCGAAAACGCAGGAGAGGTAGAGATCGACACACCAAATGAGGATGGCTGCTGAGCCCAGAGCAGGAGTCGAGTAGCATATCTTGACGATATGAAATTCACAGACGGTCAGATCGGCCCCTTCGCCTGCTTCAGTTGGCGAGGGGCCTTCCTATGATGAAACGTGCTTCCGATTCATTTGCAGTTCGGTTTTCCAGGACCCGTGCTTTTTCCTTACGCTGAGTAGTCATCCCATGAGTGCATACACCATCTTGGTCGTTGAAGATGATACCGCGATTCGCCGTGGTTTGATTGATGCGCTTTCGTACGCTGGCTATCAAACGCTCGAAGCCGCCGACGGCGAGGCAGGCCGAACACTCGCCATCGAATCAACCGTACACTTGGTGTTGCTCGATGTGACAATGCCCAAGATGAACGGCTTCGAAGTACTTGATGCCATTCGTAGCGTACGACCTCGGTTACCCGTTATCATGCTGACTGCTCGAGGGGCAGAGAGAGATCGCGTGCGTGGCTTGCAAACCGGCGCGGATGACTATGTAGTTAAGCCGTTTAGCGCACGAGAAGTACTCGCACGTATCGAAGCGGTGCTGCGGCGAAGCGCGGAGCGACCAACCGATGTTGTCTCACTCAAAGCAGAGCATTGCAAAGTTGATTTTGAAACGGGAGAAATTTCATCGTTTCAGGGCAAAGAGAAATTCAGATTGTCTGAACGTGAGCTTGAGATCATACGGTATTTGGCCGTGAATCAAGGTAGAATAATTGCAAAGGATGAGTTGTTGCAATGTGTTTGGGGATTGAACCCTAAAGGTATGGAAACGCGAGCAGTGGATATGCAAATTCGGCGACTTCGCCAAAAATTGGAAGAAGTATCTGCTGATATCATTGAGACCGTTCGAGGAAAAGGGTATGCCTTGCATTCTCAGGTGGAGGTACAACGGCGATGAGTCGAACTGCACGTGCACGTCGAACATGGTGGCTCATGTACGCCATAGGTGTGGTAACGGTTTTTGGTGCGCTGATTACGGTGACCAATATCATCGTGTCCTTTGATCTTGAATCACAACGTGCCACCCAGCACAATTCACAACAGGAGTTGATGCGCTTAGCGTTATGGCGGTTGGATTCCTGGTTGTCTCCTTTGATTGGGCAGGAAGCAGCCCGACCCCACTTTGTGTATCAGTCCTATTACAGTAAGGCAGAGGATCTTCAGGGTGGAGCCGATCCTAATGCAACTTCCGGAGGATCGCGGAGGCGTTCTCCGTTGGCGTTCTTCGATTCGGAATTAGTGGCATTACATTTTCAGATAGATGGTTCAGGTCATTTGGTTTCACCTGAGATTCCTCCCGACGATGAAATCGGTCGACGTGAAGAGTCATCGATTCGGCAGTCCATTCTCGAGGATCGAAGGCGGTCGTTCGCAACTTTAGAAAGCTCGATTCAACCCTACGTATTCGCATCGCAAGTCGTTTGGGCGGAGTCTTGTTTCGACGCGGTGTTGTCCTCAGATGATGAGCCCGCTGAAGTGGCCGGTTCACAGTCATTAGCTGATGACGTTTCAGAGCGAACCCGTGGTCAGGCAAGCGATCGAGATAGCCTGTCTACAGCGCAGTTAGACAAATCGACCAGGCAATCTATAGACAGTTCAAAGTTGGCGCAGTTGGAAGATCGTAAGAAGCGTGCTGATATTACGCAGCAGAATATGGCCAATTCGTTGCCTCAGCAGACGCAGTCATCACAACAGAGCATTCCGTACGCTCCAATGCAAGAGGCACTTCAGCCCGATATTGAAGTAGGGCGATTCGTACCTCTTTGGCTCACCTCAAAAGATGACCATGCGAGTGGGCGCGCACAAGAACATCTACTCACATTTGTTCGCCGAGTGCAATTGAACGGTGATGAAATCCAACAGGGCTTCCTCCTGAGATGGAGTGCGCTTACCGAAGCGATGTTAAGTCAGATTGATGATCTTGGTTTGCAAGGGCGCATTGTCCCCGCTTACGACGAATGGAGTAGCGGAGAGCCGCCCGATTTTTCCCTCGCTGTCATGCCCGCAATTCTCGAAGTTCTCGCAAACACAGATGCACACTATTCAATTTCTACTCCCACACGGGCGACGTTGTTCTTGTCCTGGGGAGCGATGCTCATCGCAGTATGCGCCGTCGGCTTGGGTTTGCGAGGCGGTATTCGATACGGCGAAAAGCGCAGTCGATTCGCGTCAGCGGTAACCCACGAATTGCGTACTCCGCTTACCACTTTTAGAATGTATTCCGAGATGTTGTCTCATGACATGGTGCCGGCAGATCAGCAGGGCGCATACTTTCAGACATTGGATCATGAAGCACGTCGGCTCGAATCACTGGTGAACAATGTTCTTGCCTACGCGCGGCTTGAAGAGGGCCGATACACACTCGACCAATCAAATGCAATTGCCGCAAATGAGCTGCTTGTGCGAATTGCGCCCACGCTATTGGAGCGTGTACGACGTGCTGATATGCAACTGGTCGAGAGCTGCGATAACCCTGAGAAATGTTCACCGCAAGTTTGTACGGATGCAGATGCCGTCGGCCAAATTCTCTTTAATCTGGTTGAAAACGCCTGCAAGTACGGGTTTTCAACCGAGAGGCCGGAGGTCTACGTGCACCTCTCCCACGATCCACAATCGCAATGGCTTTGGATCGACGTGGGGGATAACGGCGCAGGGATTGGAACCGCTACAGTTCGGCGATTGTTTGAGCCGTTCGAGCGCGGCGATAATGAAAATGAAAAGCCCGGCATCGGACTCGGCCTCGCGCTTTCACGAGGTTTGGCCCACGATCTCGGAGGCGATCTGCAATACCTTCCAGCCGAAGTGGTCCGAGCACACCCAATCCTTGGCGAATGTTCAACCGTCTTCCGATTGCAGCTGCCGATCTGATCAGCACATCGAGGAGTGTTTAGTTGGAGCCGGTTCGTTCGGGATCGGTGCCTTGGCCGTTGAAAAGTGAGTTATCGCCTCGGTCGTGGGCGACTTGGTTGCCGACTTCATCAACAACGACGTATCCCATTTCTGCAAGCGTCATGTATTTGGCATGCCCATCGAGGAATCCCGCTGCTGCTTTTCGCTGGTAATGCGCTTGAGCCGGCGACATGCCGCTGTCCTGCGCGAACCGTTGAGCGTTGTTGTTTCTCGTATCGAGCCGCGGGGGGTCAAGCGTGTACGCATGTTCGCCGCGCTTAGCTGCATCGGAGTAAACGCTCTGGTTGCCAAGGCTGTTCGCAATGGCGATTGTCCGATCCCAAGTTCGGATGCGCGCGGGATTGACGGGAAAATTGTCGTAGTTCGGCATTGGGTTGTCGGTCCGGCTGTTGCCGAGATAGTGGTAGTTGTAACCGTAAGACCCGTTGCGCATGGCATCAACTTTGCCGCTCGATCCGTCCATATCTTCGACCGTATGACTCGGATCACGAAAGACGTCGTTGTCGATTCGTGTAAGCGATGATCCGCTTACCAAGATGTCGATGTCCTCATCGCTCTTCGGCTTGAAGGGGTAGCCGACGTAATCACCGATGAACCACTGCCAGCGGGCACGGTGCCGACCAGTCGCTGAGTGAAACTCCCCGGATGGGAGTCGGAAGGGGACGAGTTTGTCGTATTCGTTGACGTAGTGGTGAAGCCCTTGACCGAGGGAGCGGATGTTGCTGAGGTTGACTGCACCTCGCGAGGATTGGCGGGCTTTGCCAAGAGCGGGCAGGAGGAGGCCGATGAGTAGCGAGATGATCGAGATGACGACGAGAAGTTCAATGAGCGTGAAGGCTCGGGCCCAGCTGCTGTGACGATTGTTGTGATTCATAGGACGTGCTCCAATCAAGTCGGTTTGTGAGTCCGTTCAAGGAGTGACCATTTTTATGGGGTCGGACGATACCATTTCCTATCTGAGATCCACTTGAACGCTGTTATTGGCCAGTGTAAGGCGATTGAGACTCAGTCTCAATAAGGAAACGGCCCTATCTTTTGAGATGACGCCATTGAGCTCTGCCCTGCTCAGAGCCTCCGACGGCCGATACGATCACAGGTCGGCTTGGATTCAGGATTGGATTCAATGCGATCTACTGGTACACGAGGATTTGCTCGAAACGTTGTGTGCGGATCGCGAATGCTGATGACGGTTCTCGCTCAAAGCGAAATTTGGTACAATCGAAGTTATGAACCTCAAAGATACCCTCGCACAACTCGAAGCGCTCGGCAACGAAAAGATGCGTGCGCAGAACACCAAGCATGGTGCCCGCACCGCTCAATTCGGCGTTCGAAGGGGCGAGGTCCGAAAGTTGGCGAAGAAGATCAAGACCAATCACGAGTTGGCCCTCGCTCTTTGGGAGACTGGGAACATCGATGCACGGTTCTTAGCAATACTATTGATCGAGCCAAAGTCCTTATCAACAGATGAAGTGGATCGGATGGTGCGATCCGTTTCCTTTGTTGAAGTGGCAACCTGGCTCACGACCTATGTCGTGAAGCATCATCCCGACAAAGAGACTCTTCGTCAGGAATGGATGCTCGCTGACGACCCCATGGCTGCCCGTGCCGGCTGGAGCCTCACCGCCGGGCGGGTCGCGAAGAAGCCGGAGTCGCTCGACATTCCTGCGCTCTTAGATCGTATCGAAATCGAAATGGGGAATGCAGTCTCGGAAGTTCAATGGACGATGAATTGTGCTCTTGTTGAGATTGGAATTCACATCCCCGACTATCGAAAACGGGCGCTAACGATCGGAGAGGAATTGGGGATCTATCGTGATTACCCCTGTCCCAAAGGCTGCACATCACCCTTTGCTCCGATTTGGATCAATGAAATGGTGAGCCGGCAAGGCTGATTCCGTCGACGGATACACCAGGTATCGAGGCACACCAGAAATGAGTGCACCGTCTTACAACTCGTATTCTGTAAACTGAGTCGAAAGCGATTTTCCTGAGTTGTTACGGGTACAGCTTTTTCCTAATGTAATCGCTCGTAAGGTGTTTGAGAACATCTAAAGATTCGCAACTGTTATCGTCGCCATAATCGATAGCAACTGGCCCGATTACTTTGGCGGTACGCACTGCTTCCTTATTGAGCTTCTTATTGCGTTTTCCTATTCCCATGAGGGCACCCAACATCGCCTCCTTAACCCACTTTTCCTCGCCTTGGATCCCGTTTTCAATGTGTTCGATGCGATGCAAGCAGAACGCATCATCCATCGCCGAAATGTTTTTCTTGGAGAGCTCGTACAACAACGAGTATCCGCATCGGCGACGAACGGCGTCTTCACTCTCCAGCCACTCGCAGGCCAGGTCAAAAGCAAATGGAGTCTTGGCTAAAGTGGCATCACAGGAAGCAAACACGTGTGAGAAATTGCCGCCCTGTAGTTGTTCAACCTGCTCTTCTGCTTGTTCTCTGGTAAATTTCTTTGGTTCGTCGATGAGAAGGCCAACGACCTTTGCATCGTAGATGTCACTTTTCCAAAGTTGCAACGCAAGTTTGTGGTCTCGGCCGACTTGTTTTGCCAACTTGCGTAATTGTGTGAGGCCGATCCCAAAGCTCTTGAGCTTGCCGTTCTTTGCTCCGCGTTTTTTCCAATGAGCCATCCCTCGCTCGTTCTGATTTTCTCGAAGGAGTGCAATAACCTGCGTCTTATTCATGGTGTTGTTTGCCATACCGTAAGTATACCGTTGGCCCCAAGGTATGTTCTGCGAGGCTACGTTTACCGTGCCCACTGGCCCTAGTTGAACCACCTTTTCACTTCGCGAATTCATTCAAGGCAATCGAGTTTCAACGGAATGCACTGGTGCCGGGTTCGGCCGACAGAAGAGCGGTAAGAACTGCGGGAGTGTTGCATTGAGAGTGTGCGCCATCAATCAACACGGCATCTGATCGCCCCGCAGATCATCGACAGACTTCAGAATCTGCCTGGTTAGTGAGAGAGAGAGGATTGTTGATTGGGACCAAAAACACAGACAGGAACGCGCAAGTGGCGTTCGCGTCAAGCGCCGTCAATCCCGGGGGCCGATTATTGGCGGGGGATTCTCGCCTAGACATTGAAACTGGTTATCGGGCGAATGATTCGCATGTACCGCTCACCAACGCCCCCCTTTTGGGAGTCTTCGACTGGTGCAAATCCGTTGTATCTAGTATCATGTGCTTGGTTCTTGCTATCAGATTACCAGTCATATCATACAATCAGGTACTCTTGGTACTAGACCCGTTCTCATGAGCCAAGTCGCAGTGCAAGAACGACGATCGGCTCCTTCCGCCCTGTCCATTGCGAACCCGGAGCCGAGTCATGCATTTGTCCCTTCAGCAACCCAAGCTCAGACTAGTCACCACCATCCTCCCGCTAGCCTGTCTTTCACTTTCCAGCCTGTCATCATTGCACGCCGATCAACCTTGGCAGGAGAGTTACAAGCTTCTGCCCGGCGATGGCATCAACGGCATGCAATTTGGCAATTCCGTGGCCATCAGCGACCAACACGCTCTGATCGGCGCCCGCTTTGACAACTACCGATTTGAAAACTTCGGTTCGGGATATATCTTTGACACCGGCACCGGCCAGCAGCTCTTTAAACTCCTGGCACCCGATGCAGAGAGCAAAGATGAACTCGGTGCATCCGTCGCCCTCGCCGGCGATCTGGCGATTCTCGGGGCGGTGGGGGATGATGTCAACGGTGCCAACTCCGGCTCCGTGTATCTCTTTGATGTGACGACCGGCCAATACATTACCAAATTGATTGCGTCGAATGGTGCTGGCGGTGATCAGTTCGGCTTCGCCGTCGCCGCCCGCAATGATCGCGCCATCATCAGTGCGCCATTTCGAGATGGCACCCTCGAAAAAGATATCGGCACCGCTTACATCTTCGATCTCACCACCCGGCAAGAGTTGTTCAAACTCAGTGGGGTTGATGGCAAGCAGGATGACGAGTTCGGCCGATCCGTCGCCATCAGCACTCACCACGCCATTGTTGGGGCTTGGGGCGATGATGATAACGGCAACGCCTCCGGCTCCGCCTATGTTTTTAGCCTTCTCACGGGTCAACGCATGTACAAACTTCTTCCAGCAGATGGCGATGCGAACGATCAATTCGGCGTCTCCGTCGCCATCGACGGTGACTACGCCCTAGTTGGCGCCTTTGGGTATGATGGCCCGGATGAATCATCAGGCGCCGTTTACGTCTTTGATGTCCGCAACGGCCAAGAACTTTTTAAACTCACCGCTTCCGATGCTCACAGTGGCGATTTGTTCGGCATTTCCGTGGCGCTCAGTGGTAACTTCGCCGTCATCGGCGCTCTCCGAGATGACGATAACGGTCTCGGCTCTGGTTCTGCCTATGTCTTTGACGTCACCACCGGCGTCGAGCTTGGCAAAATACTGGCCAGTGACGGGGCATCGATTGATGAATTCGGCAATGCCGTCGCCATCTCGGGTGATCAAGCTGTCATCGCCGCTCATCACAGTGATGATTTCGGCCCTAACTCCGGCTCCGCCTACCTCTTCCAAGCACCCACCATCACCTGCCTCGATCTTTTAGTCGACAATCTCGTCGCCGGCCAAAAGGCCACCATCAAAATCACCAACGGCACCGCCGGCGCCAAAGCCGTCACCGTCTACGGCACCAACCCCGGCCAAACCACCGTCAACAACATCGCCGGCTACTGCGTCACCTTCGGCATCAAAGGCATCAACCAAAACAAGATCCTCGGCGGCCTCAATCGCACCTTCGATAACAACGGCGAAATCCAGTTCGATCAATTCATCCCCCAGAACGCTGCCGGTCTGCAAGTCCTCTTCCAAAGCGCCGAGCAAGGTACCTGCCCCGATGAATGCGTGTCCAATGTTGATGATCAGATCGTGCAATGATGTCATTAAGCAAGCCATCGTTGGATCGATGACTGAATCATGATGCATGGGGACGCCCAAGTAATGGCGGCCGCCGCAATAATCGGATAGGCTGATGAAGGGAGGCAAGGTCAAGGCATTCGCATTGCCACGCCAGCACTGCGCTAAACAAACATAGGAACTGGTAGAACAAGTGGGGGCAAGTCAGTCGGGTGCAAGTGTGAAGTATTCAAAGCTCCGCCTGTTTGATGAACTGGCAGCAGTGTGCAAAGCCGTCGCATTCGCGCCGATTCAGGCAGTAGACAATGCACAACATCAGCAGTGAGCAACGGGAAGCTAGAGCTATGTGGATGAGATAAATTGAAAGGGCAGTACAGATTCTGTACTCGACGGCAAATGCCGTCGCTAAAGCACCACCTGCGCCCAGTTATGCCCAAGATGTCACAGGGATACTCTCAGATGCTATTAGAGACGGGTAGTGAATCGAACCAAAAACACAGACAGGAACGCGTAAGTAGCGTTCCTGTCTAGAGTTATCCAATGGAGCCAATCGGGCTCGAACCGACGACCTCTTGCATGCCATCAACGTTATCGAATCTGGATAAGTCAGGAGATAGCAATGACTTAGTTGAGGTGCCAAAAGGCGTGCGCAACCTAAAACCTACAAAACTGAGAATCGACGAACGCGATCCTGGTCGCTGCGATGACCCTGCGGAGGTGATGAGCAGGCTGAATCGGAGGATCAAAGGGCTTGTGGCTGGAGGGGACGGGTGCGTATTGGGCACAGATGGGTCTGGCTAAGCGGCAGATAACGCTGATTTACATAACCGGTGTTTTCGGTCGAAGACCGATCAGCTCGAACTGATTTCCTCAGCCTTCGGAGGCGGCGTGTTGCATTCCGGACAGTTGGATCCGGGCCTGAGTCCGGTGAGGTTGTAACTGCAGTTCTGACACAGCGGCAACTGAGCGCGGCGACGGGCGAGGATGTCGAACCGCCATGCCACTCCGGAGAGTGGCAGCATAATGCACATTGGTATCCAAAGTGGGAATCGAACTCGATTGTACGGTAGCGGCAGCGACCCACCTGAAGTATCCCACGCTTGAATCCACCATGTTCGCTCTATTGTCATTTGATCGTATTTGCCCGAATACCATCCAGGTGGAGAACGGAATGATATTGAATCGTGGTAAACAACTACCATTCCGCCGCGTCCGAGATGAGTAGTCCAGTTTGTAGTTTCCAAGTTAAACCACCGGTATTCGCTTGCCCCCCAAGCAACAAGCAACATCAGCGCGATGGCGGTGCTACTCCATTTGGTGGCTTTTCGGATTCTCGGGTGGGGTCTCCGCATGCAAGACAGTAGCGATCACAGCGGCTACGAACCATCCACGGCTGACTGGCGAGGCAAGAGACACCGTTTTTGGCTCCTAACAGCGGGTCCTTCCTAGTAAAAAGGGCCCTCGTAGGTCAACCATCGACTGGGTTTTGTGCACATTAATTGCTGAGGTCTGGGTAAGTGGTTAAGCAAATCGGATTGTTTGGCTCAAGCAATCCCAGCTAGAGGTCGCCGGTTAAAGTCTACATGGAAATCGAATCGAGTTTTGGCTAGCATCGGATGCCTAAGACTTATGAATATAAGTGGTCAACGCATTTGACGCAAACTCAGTCAAAGTCCCGGTTCAAGGAGAGTTCTATCGACGATGCTGCGCAATTGAGCCCCTTTCTTTCTACGCCGCTTTTCTGCTCTCACTAGATTGATAATCAGGCATTCTAGTTAAGATAGGTGAAGTGGCCGCACGATCCGATCATTCCTTAACTACACCTTAAGAAACTGCACCCCAGATGTCGATTTGCTCCGATCGCTTTAACTTGGTTGACAATGATCGTGAAACCCATTAAGGTTTAGTTCTATCGCGTCTTTTGACATCTGCAGCCCATGGACTCAAAACCCCGAATGCCATGATCTGTAAAGGTTTACTTCGGCCACCAAAATCGTGGGCAGTTTTGAACTTGTTTATGAGGAATGTGAGAACCAATATGATGCTTAGCAAAAATGTAATGGAGAGTAAGCAACTGTTGCGCGGATTGGCCGCGTGCAGTGCTGCCCTGCTATCTGCGAGTACCGTTTTCGGCGGTCCGCGCGGCGCCGTAGGTGATCTGTACATCGCTGATGTCAACCATAAGACCATCGTCCAGGTGGACAGTGAGACCGGGGCTGTGGTTGGCGATTTTGCCACGGTAACCGGTCAGCCAATCGAAGCACAGTTTGGCCCCAACGGAAATCTCTTTGTCGTTGATTCCGAAACCGGTCTCGTAACCGAACATGACGGCAACACGGGTGATCTGATCGGGACCTTTATCAGCGGCCTGAGCGCTCCTCTCGGCATCCGATTCCAAGCCAATGGGAATCTTCTGGTCTACCAACGTGGGCCGCAGCGAATCATTGAATACGACGGCTACGGCAATCTGCTCGGCAGTTTTGAACACGAAATCTTTGCAGATGCGACGCCGATGAGTTTCGGTCCGGACGGTGATCTCTACATGTCCGACTGGGAGGGGGGCCGGATACACCGCTATGCCCCTGATGGTACCTATCTGGGACCATTCACGAATAGCCGTAGTGTAATCTCTCCAATGGCCCATCAGTTCGGCCCGAATGGCAATCTCTTTGTCTGTAGTTTGCGCGAATTCGCCGTGGTGGTGGAGTTCGATGGCACGACCGGGGCATTGATTGGTGATTTCGTTAATGATCGTTTGGATTCTCCAATCGGCCTTGCATTTGATCCCGAGGGCGATCTCTGGGTTTCCAATTGGGGATTCTGGGAGGGCACTGAAATCAATGAGTTTGACGGTACCACCGGTGAGTGGAAACAACAGGTCACCGGATTCGATGCACCGGCGGGCATCACCGTCAAGCCCAAGAGAGTGAAAGGCGCCATCGGCGACCTTTATGTCACCGATCTTGCACTCAGTAAAGTGGTTCAGGTCAACGGCGAGACCGGTGCGGTCGTCGGCGACTTTATCACGAGTGGCCTCAGCCTCCCACTTGATGCCCGCTTCGGTTCCAACGGGAATCTTTACGTCCTCAACACCGGCGGCGGCACCGTCACCGAGCACGATGGCAACTCCGGGTTGCTGCTCGGTACCTTTGTCAGCGGATTGAACTTCCCCACCGGGCTTCGCTTCAAGACCAACGGCAATCTCCTCGTCTATCAGGGGAGTAACGACAACATCAAGGAGTACGATCCCGACGGCAATCTCATCGGCACCTTCGCTTCCGGCTTGGATGGTGAATTTGCTCCGATGGAGTTCGGCCCCGACGGCAATCTCTACCTCTCGCAACTCGACGGCAACCTCATCCGCCGCTATTCGCCCGAGGGAACCGACATGGGCACCTTCTGCAAGGGTGGCAGCCTCGTCGATCCTATGGGCCATACCTTCGGCACCAACGGCAATCTCTTCGTCTGCAGCTTCAGTGGGGACACCGTCGTCGAGTTCGACGGCACCACCGGTACGCTCGTCGGCGACTTCATTAATCAGCAACTGGATGACCCAACGGATGTGGCCTTCAGTCCAACCGGCAATCTCTGGGTCGTCAGCACCGCCGGCAACAACATCAGTGAATTCGACGGCGACACGGGTGCATTCATTCAGCAGGTGGCTGGATTCACCACCCCCATATCAGTCACCGTCAAGCCCGTGCCCCAGCAACCCGACTGCCTGACGATGGTTGTCTCCACCTTGACGGCGGGCGAAAAAGCAACTTGGGATATCAGCGGCGTTACTGCCGGTTCCAAGGTCGCCGTCGTCTACGGCCTGAAGCCCGGCGAGACGATCGTCGATGATCAACTCGGCTTCTGCGCCACCTTCGGCATCAAAGGCATCAACCAGGATAAACTCGTCGGCATGGCCACCGCTGACGGTGCCGGCAACGCTGCCGTGAGCAAGCGCATCCCCGGTGGTGTGGCTGGCCTGAACATCCTCACCCAAGCCGCCGAGCAAGGCACCTGTCCCGATGAATGCGTCTCCAATGT
>PJEL010000871.1_pt1 | contig 33631 bp, 39 predicted proteins | sample 1853271 | NCBI WGS metagenome assembly PJEL01 (sample SAMN08108733, study PRJNA415343) | Invertebrate metagenome, whole genome shotgun sequencing project. | host: Globobulimina | place: Sweden: Gullmar Fjord | collected 2015-08 | reverse complement strand
TTCTGGAATATTTGATACTAATGTTAGTGCTACTAGCTTTGAAGATGTGTTTTACAGTTCCACAATGACATCTATTCCAACAGATATATTTAGATATAATACTGCGGCGACGACATTTAAAGGTGCTTTCAGGTTTACCGATATAACTTCTATTCCAACAGATATATTTAGATATAATACTTTGGTAACTGATTTTTATGATTGTTTTGGTTCAGGCGACTTAACATCAGTTCCAACAGATATATTTAGATATAATACTGCGGCGACGACATTTACTGGTGTGCTTGCGGGAAATAATTTTACATCGCCACCGACAGATATATTTAGATATAATACAGCAGCTATATATTTTTCTAGTGCTTTCAAATCAATGACTACGCTGACTTCTTTACCCGCCGATCTATTTAGATATAATACATCAGCAGTACACTTCATTGAAACATTCTCAGGATGCACAAATATAACGGCATTACCTGTTAATTTATTAGACTATGTAACGGCAACCGACATATCAGGAATTTGTTCAGGATGCACGTCTTTGACGACTTCCAATGCTGATACTTGGGTTATATCAGGTTTAAGTGGTGCGTTTAATCTTGATAATGCGTTTCTATCAGTAACCCTAGACACCTCCGATTATGATGCTTTGCTGATAGCCTGGGAAGGAAAAACCCACAATAATGGCGTTACCTTTCATGCTGGCAATTCTATCTATACATCAGGTGGCGCAGCAGAAACGGCTAGAACTACACTTGACGTTACAGACACATGGACGATTACAGACGGAGGGGGCACCTAATGAAGGGCAAGAAGTGCAAAGAGTGTGGGCATGTGAGCCATGGCAAAACGGGCTTAGACAAGGCTCTAAGCGACGACAAAGCCGATTTTAAGATGAACGACGACGATGACATGAAGCTTGGGCTTCTTGATGAGCTTCAAGACTCCATGGGTGGCGGTATGGACGGCAATATTAAAATCATTATCGAATCACGGAAGGTAAAATAATGTCTAAACAAGTGCAAAGAAACGGCCCTTTTCTTACTCTAGCTGCTAGTAAATATCAGCGGGTTTCGAATTATTTTGCTCCCGTGGATCGTAAAAACATCATGGTCCAGGTCACAGTCTCCAGTTTTACGCTTACCAATGCGATTACGTTTCTACTGCATGATTCTATGGATGGCCAAATAACTAGCTATCCGGTAGGCGACCAGTCAGAAGGATCAGTAGTTGCTAAAGATGTCTTTGCGGCGGCTGATGTGACGAACGCAGCGGATACAATCACGCTTACAGGCCATGTCTTCTCAACGGGTGACAAGGTTCTTTATACAGATGGAGGCGGAACAGTTCCAGCGGGCTTGGTAACAGACACCGTTTACTATGCTATCAAAGTGGACGCTAACACCATCAAATTAGCTACTACGCAGGTTCAGGCATACGAAGGAACGCCGATCAACTTAACCACAGATGGCGTTGGTGTTGCTCATGGGATAAGCCCCTTGGTCGTGAATCTCCGCATGATTTGGGAAGACAGCAGCGACCAGGCGCAACTACCACTAGCAGAAACAGTGGCTGTTTATGCTTCTACCGGGGCATCCGATGCCGTAGTAATAGAGTCTATTTCAGTAGAGGGATGATAATATGGCGAACACAGTAGCGAAATTGCTAGAAGAAGTGGAGCGGGTATCTTTTGCACCCGCCAACCAGATTACTTTCTCTACTGCCGATATCTTGGCGATTGCTGACGAGGTAATCGAATCTCAGATCCAGCCTAAAATAGTCTTGGCAAGAGAAGGCTATTTTATAAAAACCGCGACTTTTACGGTAACGGCAGATCAGTCCCACTATGAGATCCCAGACCGAGCAGCGGGGGCAGGTTTCCGAGATATCAAGATGGTTGACTCTTCGGGCAGAAATACCGAACTAATTTATCAAGACTTCAAGGGGATCAGGACGACTGAAACAGGAACGCCCAAATATTTCTACCTTGAAGAGAATTCGATTGTTTTGTATCCGACGCCGAACGCCACGACGGGGACTCTCAAGATTTGGTATCCGATCAAGGCTAATAAGTTAGTCGAGCTGACAGCTACTGGTGTGGTGGCCTCTTGGGGGGCGACTCAGGTTATTGTTGATACGATCCCGAGTACATGGTCAACGGGTGATTCTTTCGATTTTATCAAAGGGACGGGAAACCATGAGACTAGGGCGATTGATAAAGCCACGACTCTAATCAGCGGGACTACTCTTACATTCGCAACGGACGCAATCCCAAGCGATATAGCGGTAGGCGATCATATCGCTGTGGTCCAAGAAACCTCTCTTGTGCAGATCCCTAGTGTCTTTGTTCGTGTCCTGGCCAGGGGAGTGGCTGCCGAGATGATCGGCGACATGAACCAGCCAGCAGCTAAAAAGCTAATTGAGCGCTTTGATATAGGACTAGAGAACGCTTTAAAACTGATAACACCTAGAGTGGTCGGCGCTCCGAAATATATCGTGAATGAGAATTGGTGATATGGCCCAAGACTTAAAACTAAAAATAAAAGGCCTGTATACAAGTTATAACGACTTGTCCGAAGTTCCAGACGGAGCTCTCCTACAAGCTCGAAATATCGATATTTTGCAGGATAGTCTAGCTACACCCAGGCGGGGCTTCGACCAATTGACTGGAGCTTTGAGCGACCCAGACGAGAGAATTTTACAGTTCGAAGAGTACGACGGTAAACTGATATGCTACACCGACGACAACAAACTATACTACTATGATAGTTCTACATGGAATAATATCACCGGAACATACTCGCCGCCGGATGCCTCTACTAGGCTCAGATTTAGCAAAGCAAATCAAAATCTGTATTTCACAACCAGCGCAGGCGTTTATAAACTGGATGCTTACAATGGTACTCCAGTCCTGGCCGGATCGTTCAAAGCCCTTGATTTAGAGCTTTCGATAACGAACACGACAGCGACATGGTTGGCTAATAATTTTAGAGTGGCCTATCGATCGGTACTCGGCTATAAAGATGCAAACGACAATCTAATCCTTGGGGCACCCTCCCCTAGATCCAGTATAAAAAATACGGCAGGCGCTGGACGGGAAGTTACCCTTGTCAATCGCCTGCCTTCTGGCGTCACTACTGACTATTTTCTACAGCTCTACAGATCAGCTCAGATAGATAACTCGGCGACGACGACAGAACCCTCCGACGAACTCCAACTTGTGTATGAAATCCAAATTACATCCACAGACGTATCAAACGGATACGCTACTATTGTGGATATCGTTTCGGACGAACTTCGGGGCGCAGTAATTTACACAGCAGGAACACAGGAAGGCTTGGCGCAGCAGAATGAAAGGCCTCCCTACTGCAAAGATTTAACCGAGTTTAAGGGGTTCACATTTTGGGCAAACTTGGAGTTTGTCCACAGATACAACTTCACGGTTATATCAACCTCGGCGATAGTGAATGACGAAATAATAACGATTGATTCGATTGTATATACGGCTAAAGGAACGGAGCTGATAACTAGCGGCCATTTCTTTCTGGATACAACAGGCTCGGCGGCGGCCAATATTAGGTCAACAGCAGAGAGCTTGGTCAGGGTTATAAACGGCTATGCAAGCTCAACAGTATGGGCTTTTTATGTCAGCAGTTCGAACGATCTACCAGGAAAGATACTTCTTGAGGATCGGACACTAGGTACTGCGGGATTCGCAGTTACCTCTGATGCATCCTCAACCTGGACGAGTCCAGCTTTGCCGAGCTCGGGGACTACCGAAAGCAGCTCGAACGATGCAGCGTTGAACGGCGTTGCTTTCTCCAAGCAGAACCAGCCAGAATCGGCCCCATTACCAAATATTTTCTTTGCTGGCCGAGCTGATGATCCGATACGGCGGATATTGTCGATCAAGGATTCTCTCTTTGTTTTGAAAGACGACGGTATATATAAAGTATACGGCCAAAATGCTTCGGACTTCTCGTTAACCGAGTTTGACAAAACTGTGAAGATATTGGCCCCAGAGAGTGCTGTGGTCCTGGCTAACACGATATTCTGTCTTACCGACCAGGGCGTGGTCAGTATCTCCGAAACGGGCGTAAGCATAAGGTCTAGGCCGATTGAGCAGGATATCCTTAGCTTGGTAGCTTCAACCTCGGCGACAATTGAAACGGAAGGCTTCGGGGTAGCTTATAATCAAGATAGGAAATACTACCTATTTTTACCCACGAATTCGTCAGATACTTACCCAACACAGGCCTTTGTCTATAACCTGTTCACCAACACTTGGGTCAGGCATGTCTTGGACGCAAAAGCCGGTTTTGTGGACGGGGACGGTGATTTCTTCTTAGGCCATGCTACTAGCGAATATGCCCACCAAGAGAGGAAAAACTACACTTTCCTCGATTATGTAGATTTTGGGTTCACTACTACCATTGACACAATATCCGATAGCGTTCTGACGATTGGATCGGGGATATCGAGCGTATCCCGTGGCGATATTATTTGGCAATCCGATACTCTATTCGCCACAGTTGAATCTGTTGATTTAACACTGGCCACAGTAACCATAGTAAGTGACCCAGGATTGACCGTAGCAGCTTGTACAGTCCTTACCGCTATCGATACCGAGATCCAGTGGGCTCCGATTGTAACGGGCAATGCGGGGGTTCAGAAGCAATTCTATTCGGCCAAGTTACTTTTTAAGCAACAATTTAACGGCGACGGGTATTTCACTTTTGAGAGTGGCCTGTCTTCGAATCAAGAGAGTGTATTGATCGAGGGCGGCGAATCGGCTCAATGGGGATTATTTAATTGGGGTGAAGCCCCTTGGGGTGGCGATCTAGCGAGGAAAGAGAATCGGCAATGGGTGCCAAGGGGCAAGCAGCGAGCTAGTCTCATCCTAGTGGGGTATGAACATTCCTGGGGATACTCACCTTGGGAATTGGTAGGAGTGACCCTCTTTAGCACCATGGGTGGAGGGGAGACAGTCCGATGAAAACTCCAGAGCTACAGCGGCTAATAGTCGAGGAGTTCCCAGATCAGCAGGAATGGATTGAAAAGCTGATTTCTCCTATTAACCTGTTTTTCCAAACCGTCGTGAACGCTCTAAACAAGCAGCTCACTTTTGGTGATAATATTGATTGTGAGTTCTATGAGCAGAAGGTGAGCGGAACCTATCCGATAGATTTACAGTGGAATCGCAAGGCCTCTCCCAGAGCGGCTTGGATTGTTTACGCTAGGGAAACAGCCGGCGAACACGCTACGTTCTCAAGTGCTCTATTTCTTGACTGGGAATTTACCAGCGACGGTCTTTTCCGAATAAATTCAATCGTCGATCTCGGTGATACGGATGCAGCCCCTTTTAATGTTAGAATTATAGCAGTGACGGGATAAAACTATGGCCTATCAGTACCAACAAAAAGAAGAGAATGATCCAAACAAGAAAGAACCATCTCAGGCTGGTGAGCAACCAGGAGGAGGCCAAAATCTCGTTACTAGCAACGGCTCAAGTTCACTTGTGGGAGCTAGCAGTGGCGGCGGCAGTCCTGACACTGGTAGCGGCTGGACTAATCTACAGGACTATGTTGCGGCCAACGAAGGCGAATCCGAGCGAGGAGCCAACCGTATTGTCGAAGACGTTTCCCAGCAGCGGGAAGATACCACCCAGGCAGTAACAGATTTTGGCAATACTGAGGTATCTGGCTTTCAAGAAGCCGACGACACATTCCTAGACGATCTCCGATCAGGACAAACCGGCCAGGGCGAGCAGCTCGGGCAGCTTTATGGTGCCGGCTACCAGGGGCCAACAAATACCCAAGGCGTGGAAGGCTATGATGATCTCTATGGCCAGGTTCAGGATTTCCAGCGAACCAGCGACGCTTTAGACGACCCATTCCAGTTGACGGAAGAGTACAATCCAGGCGGCAATATCGGCGAGAAAAACCTCGATCGTTTCTTTTATCAGCAAAGACCAGCCCAGGATATTTTCCAGAAGGAATTTAAGGCCGGGGATGCCGTTGACGATCTTTGGGGCCAAACGACTGAAAACCTCGGCGGCCAGATAGCAGCCGACCAGGCGGCTTATGGTCAACAGCAATCAGATATAAAATCAGCTTTCGACCAGGGCCTAGCTGGCCTAGAGGGTCAATTTAACCCCGTTTACAACCAGAAGTATGTCGATGAACAAAACGCAGCTCGGCAGGCCGAATTTAACGAATTCATGAAATCTGGCGGCAAAGGGCACCGGACTGGCGACTGGGAGGAAATCTTTGGCGACCAGGCCGGATACAATTGGGATCGTATGTTTGACTATACTGGTGATACGACCCTTGGTGATTATGTCGATCCCACAAAAGTAGCCAATTACCAAAATTTCCTAGGTGAGTACGGCGATACGTTCGGGGCTCAAGACCGTTTCGCCAACACTGATTTGACAGCGAGTGGGACTAGGCAGCATGGGGCAGTAACCCAGGCGGATGCCGGGCAATCGAGTGCTCTATCGGAACTAGCGAACCTCTACCAGTCCAGAGAAAATGATCGATCTTTGGAGCAAGCCAGGTATGACGAGCTCAAGGCTATTCTGGGCTTAGAAGGGTTCTCAGATCCTAGGGCGTTGCCTCCCCCACCTCCACCTCCACCGGCACCTCCTGAACCAACACCTAGTCCAGAATTTGACCCAAGCACCGGGGCAGATCCAGAGGAAGGCCTACTAGAGCAAGTTTTCGGGGAAGATTGGAAAAAGAAGGCCGGCGACTTATTACCAGGATAAAGGAGTAGAGAACATGGACCCATTTGGTGGAATTTTTGATGTCTTCGGCAATAACCCCGAAGATACTGGGCTCGAAGAGCTAGAACAGATCTATACAGACATACCTCTCCCCGAGCTTGAGGGGCTTAGTCCAGCTTTAGAGGATCTCTACGGCGGCGAGCAAATCACCGATAGAGGGCCTGTTGTTTACGACGGGGCATCATACGAAGATATATTGTCGCAATTTGACAATCTTGAAGCCGATCCGATTGGGCGGGATTCTCAGCTAACATCGATGAGCGCTCTACAGGATATCGTTGACCGTGGAGGTATGAACCTCGCTGATGCGGCCAACATGAACCGTATGCAGACCCAGGCGGCAACCGCCGACCAGGGCAGGCGGGCGGCGATCCTTCAGAATATGGGCCAACGGGGAATGGGCGGCTCGGGCATGGAATTGATGGCCCAGCTTCAGAGCGGCCAGGCGGCGACTGATCGGGCTTCCCAGGCTGGAATGGATCAAGCCGGGATGATGCAGGATAGGGCTCTACAGTCGATCCTAGCTAGGGGTGATGTAGGCCGGCAGATGACAAACGACCAGTGGCAGAGGGACGCCCAGCGAGCCCAGGCCCAGGACGCTATCAGCCAATTCAATGCTCGGAACGCTTTACAAAACCAACAAAATACAGCCCAAAATCAGATGAGAGCTGATATATCGAACAGGGATTACTCTACAGGCGTCCAGCAAGCGAACGTGGGGCGCAGAGCCCAGCAGCAGGCGGCGAATGTGAACCGGCAGAACAGAGCCCAGGAATATAACGTCGGACGAGCCCAGCAGCAGTTTGACAACCAAATCACCCAGGCGGGTGGTACGGCTCAGTCTAGGATTGCTCAGGCCCAGGCTATAAACGACGCTCAGGCCCGAGAGAACGAGCGAGTAGGAACGATGATCGGTGGAGCTGGCACAATTGGGGCGGCTGCCATAGCTTCTGACGAAGGCACCAAAGAAAACGTACAGGGCGTCACCGACCAGCAGCTTGAGGAATTCTTTGAAGCAGTTTCTCCAAAGACTTTCGAATACCGAGATCCAGGCCAGCCGGGGCAATCGGAAGGTGAAAAGATTGGGTTTATCGCCCAGGACGTTGAAGGGACAAGCCTTGGCGAGATGATTTTGCGGAAACAGCAGGGGCAGCCCATTAAATACGATGAGCAGGCTTTACAGGGAATGATGCTGGCGGCGATCACTAAGCTCATGGAGGAAAGAAATGCCTAACGACTGGCAGAAATATAGGAATTACGAAAATGTTCCTCCAGAGGAAGATAGCGTGGTGTGGTTGACCGATCCAGTCATGGGTCCGATGCCAGCCAAGGCCCCTTTTAATTCGAACCCAAAGAAGCGGCCCCAGGAATTTATCAAGGAAGGCGAAGACAAGAAGCCTCCCATGACTTCCCAGGAACGGGCGGTGATGTTCCAGAATATCCTCGAAAAGCGGTTAAACCCAGATGAGCGAAATAAGATCAACAGCCGGCAGGAAAACACCGATGTCATGACCGGCGTTGGTAAGGGTATCGAGATGCTTCTCAAGGGCATGTATGCCGGGGGAGCTGGCGGCAAGGATACAAGCCATTGGGATAGAAGCCGGGATATCTTTAGGCAGAGACAAGCCGATAGGGAGTCTAGGAAGGATAAACGTCTTAGCAACCTTCAGAAGCTCCAGCAAAGCGCTAAGGCCCGAGAGGACGTTGATCCTACGGCCCCAGCTTCTCGGACCCTACAGGCGATCCTAAAGAGGAAATATCCTGATCAGGCTAAAGAAATTGACGGAATGTCGCCGCAACAAGTCAAGGATTATGGAAAGTACATTTTCCACAAGAAAACGGCTGGCCGGGGCGCTACCGAGTCCGATGCTGATAGGGAGCTCAAGAAGGCTAAGGCGCTTTACTATGGCCGGAAAGGTGGACCGGGTGGCTCTAGGGAGTCCGAAGCCGACAAGGCCCTTAAGGGGGCAAAGACTAGGTACTACGATCGGAAGCCTGGCGAGTCTGATGCCGATTGGATGATGAAAAATCTGAAGATGAAAATCCTGTCAGACCAAGCCAAAACATCAGGGGCGAAAGCACCGGGAACCCCGGCATATGATCTACAGCAGAAAATTGACCAGCTTAAATATGACAAGGCTAAAAAGGCTTTGGCTAAGGTGGATAAAACACCGAGCAGCCTAGCGGATAAGACCGAGATTAGAACCCTGGCGGCGGCCCAGGCCAAGAAAAAGAGCATATTAAATCAGATTCAGGGTTATCAGGCGCAATTCAAGGCAGCCAAGACTGAGGACGATAAAATAAGAATCGGTCGAATGATGTTGAAAACCCTTAACTCTACGGAAGGCGCTGACGCTATTGGAGTGGAGGAAGCCAAGCGGCTTGGTGATGCTTTGGAATTCCAGATATTCAATCTATTGCAGCCGGGGCCTATGTTTGGCAGAGATTTAAAAGGTTTTGATACTCAGATCACCCATACGGCTGATTCTATCAAGACGGCAATTGATGCTAACCAGAAGATCTTAGATAAATTAGGTCAACCTGCCGAGGACGAGATAGGGGACACCAAGAAGCGGCTGGACGATTATCAGAATAAGCCTACAGATGGCAAGGCTAGGATGGATAAGGTTCTGAATAGGAACAAAGGCGAATATCCTAAAATTCTCTATAAGGATGGAAATCAAGTAGAAATTAGGACCCCTGACGAAGAGAAGGACGCCAAATCCAAGGGATGGGAGTAACATAATGGGATGGGAAGACAGAATTAAGCCGCAAAGTGATTCCGGTTGGGAATCCAGAATTCAGCCCATGTCGGAAGACGTAGAACAGCAGGGCATGGCAGCGGCAACCCTAGCAGCCGATGAGAAATTCGAATCCGAGGACTACAGCGAGCTAGAATCGGCTATGTGGGGACTCGGGCAAGGCGCAACCTTCAACCTAGTTGATGAATCGGCTGGCGGTATTAAGGCTATCCGAGATACCCTTTTCGGCGATCGGCTGGCAAAGGATTTCCCCGAGTCCTACCGTAAAAGCCGGGATCTCGCCCGAGAAATGCTACACGATGCAGAAGCGGCTAACCCCAAATCATACCTTAGCGGCCAAATAGCTGGCGGTACGGCTCTTATGGCCGTTCCAGCCCTGAACGTAGTCAAAGGAGCTAATATTGGTCGTAACCTCGGGGCGCTTGCCCTAGAAGGTGGCTTGCATGGCTACGGGGCAACTGAAGAAGAGAAGCCGATAGAACAGCTTAAGGACGTTGGCAAGGGCATCGCCTATGCTGGTATCGGCGGCGGTGCGGGTGCTGGCGTTGGTAAGATTGCTAGGGGCGTTGGTTCTAAAATTGGTGGTTCTAAAATTGGTTCTAAAATTAAGGATACTGGCAAAGGGTTATCAAACCTTGGGAAGACTTATAAAGAAGCAACTGGCCATCCAGATATAAAGTATCTACCAGATTTCGCCAAATCGGTTGCTGGCGTAAAAGAGACAATTAAGGCCATAGCTGACACAAAAACCAAAAGGAAAGAGTTTAACCAGCTTCTCAATACAAGAGGGCGGCTTGAATTTGACGGAACCGATGAAGAGTTCGTTTTAACTCACCTCCTGGCCGATGGTCCGAACCCCATAAAAGATTGGGTGGCTGATAAATCGGCTACACTTCTACCTGGGCAGATAGATAGTCCAATGTTGAAAAGAGTTTTAGACATTCCTATGGACAAGAGATCAGCGGCTAGGCAGTTCGACAGGAAAGGCGCAGGCGAAGAGCTATTACCAGAGTTCACCGATGCCTATAAAGCTACTCGGAAAGCATCAGGCGAAGCCTACGAGCGACTAACGAGCGAGGCTAGAGAAGCCTTCGAGCCGGTCGGTGATGCACCCGTTCAAATGATCCAAGATGCTTTAGACTATGCCGGTAGTAGGGAATCTATAGGCGGTAATGTTGGTGCGGTGCTTCGTGATGCTAAGAAAGACTTAGGGGAGGATTTCGCGCGTATTTCCCCACAAGATCAGTTTGACCGTCTGTCAAAAATCAGAACGGACATTGGTAAAATGGTCCCTTGGAGCAAAAAGAACGAGCTACCAGAAGGACAAAAGGTCATACAAGACGTATATAATAGCCTTAGTCACTCGCTGCAAGCTTCAGATGAGAAAAAGGCCGGGGACGCTCTTTACTCAACTTTCAAAACCTTCGAAGACGACTTATTCAAGCAAGTATCTAGTGTGAGGCGTGGGAAAATCTCCGATTTCGATTCTATCAAGCTTGAAAAGCTATTCAAAGAATCGGATTCAGGCCGACGCCTAATGAAGCAGATCAACAAAGCTAAGAAGGCCATAACAGATGGCGACTTAAGCGCTGACGAAGCTTCTACACTCTTGAAGGTGATTTCCAAGGTTGAAGAGATCAAAGATTTAGCGGATTCAAAGAGGCTAATTGACGCTTTCCGATTCAAGCAAGGTCCATCCTCCCCAAGTATCGAACGCCAGGCGTCGGCTATGGGTGGCTCTAAGCCACTAACGGAAGCTATAGAATCCCCGGCAGGATTCATAAATTCAGCCGATCAATTCTTTCCTCAAGAAGCACAAAAACGCTTTGGTAAAGCCTGGAACCAATTAGGCCCAGCCGAACGTCAAAAGCTGATTCGTCTGTGGACATGGCAGAAAAAGAACCCAGAGGCTTTCCCCAAAAGGATCGAGGCAGCTTGGCAAGCTATCAAGGATGGTATGTAATCACTCCTTATCGAGATAGTAAGTTATAAACGGGATTGAGAGGGCTACTAGCACTGTAATAATAGAACCCCAGACCAGAACCTTAGTTTTTATCTTAGCGATTTCAACTTCAAGGGAAGCTATTTTAGTGCTGTTTCCGTCTATTTTCTCCACCACGTCCGGCCAGGTCGAGCCCCAGAAGCGGTCGATATTCTTTTGGTGGGATTTCTCCTGCTCTTCATATTTTGCGGCTGAAATCTTCAAATCGTTTTGAGTGGATACCAACCTATCTAGTTTCTTTTCTATGCGCTCTAAGGCGGTATCATGGGACATATTCAGATCCTTTAAGTGGACTTCTATCTTATTAATGGTAGCATCTTGGAAGCTATCCAATGCAACCATGTTATAATTTAGAGGAGGTATGACCCATGAAGTTTTTCAGCGTTTTGGCCCTTTGTTTGGGCTTTCTTTATTCCAGCGTCGCTTTGTCAGAAACTGACGTAGAGCGCAATTATTGCAACCAATATTATGATGCAGGTTATAAGCAGGGTTATGGTGACGGCCAAAAGTCTTACGACTGCAAGAAAGAGAAACATAAGAGCTATAATAAAGGCTACGGCGAAGGACTCAAGTACAAAGGCGGCTATGACGGCGGTTATAAAACTGGATACGACGATGGTTATAAAACTGGACAGAACGACTACCCGAGCGACGGCAATGGCCTCTGCGCTTTCGTCTTCAAGTTTGACGGTTTTATTATTCAATCAGACGACGAATGTCAATCATCAGCAGTTTGTGAAGATAACGATATAAACACCATCAACGTGTGTCTACTCGGGCCTCTTCTACTGGAATGAATTATAACTCGGGGGAAAAAATGCTTTTATTGCTATTATTCATCTTATTTACATTTTCGTGTGAAGAAGACGGAGCTCCGAAAATCGTTCGGGCCTCAGCTTCATTTCCCGAACCCGTAGGCGTAGAAATTCCCCCGCTACAGCCACCGTCAACTCCTGGGTTCGTATCTTTACAACTTGTGGAAGACCAAATGCTCTTGGACGTTTTATCGATCCAGAGTAATGCAGAGCGTTTGAACGCTCGCTATCTCCTGGCTTGTGATGTTCTAAATATAGGCACCGAGAGCTTGGTCGATGTTGAGCAGGGCGCTAACAAGTTTATAAACTCAATATCTACAGAGAGCCGAGTGGAGCGGGTCACGCCCATTGGAAATACCAATTGCGCTTACCGAATAGACATCGATGATTTTGGATTAGATGGCCTAGTCACGTTCAAAGGGGCCACGATCCCAGGAAGACTCAAGCAGGGGCAGACCCTCACAAAATGGCAGCTTCTCGAAAGAACCGATATCTTGTTTGTTGTCAGTCAATCGGCAAGGAACCGAAATTTACAGTTCCAGACTCAGAGTTTAAGGCCTTACGTCTTCCTGAACTCTATTACCGTTACGGCTCTCGAAGGCGACGACCTAGCCAACCAAAACTGTAACGTCTACTGTGAGCTCGTTGACCAGCCAAGGGCAGCCGGGGCCTTCTTTGCAAGCCTGGGGGTCAATGTTCAGAAAGAGTACGACGACGAATCGGCTCTATACGAAGCTGATGCATTAAGCCAGATAGCAATCGGGAAAAGCCGAGGCTATGAAATCCTCGAATCCGACAACGGCTGGATTTGGAGCTCCTTCGACTCAGAGCTGGGGAACAATAAGGATCATTTCGAGACTCCTTTTAAGATCGAGGCGGCCCAGGCGGGCGGCGTTATCAGAAGCGTTAAGGTTTTCCAGCAGGACGCAGCCGAGCGGATCTACTCACTAGATAACGAGTGTTTGGGATTCAGGCTGGAAAATGCGGCTGGCCTGGCAACCACAGTGGCACCGGCTACCGTCGTTAATCACACTAAAAACGCCAATGCGAGAATTGACGTTCAGATCAGGAATGGGGATTGTGTAGGCTGCCACAAGATCGGGCCTATCCCGTTCAAAGGTCAGATCCTTGACCATGTTTTGAGTAACTCCAGTTTTGATGCCGGGGAGAAGGATCTCGCTAGAGTGTTTAGCAATCCAGTCGAAATTGGAGCTACTCAACTAGAGATCCAGCAGGATTATATAGAGAATTGCTTGGAGCCCCTCGGTATTTCCAACGAAAAGGACAATTTAACGGAAGCTATCTCGCTTCCATTCAGAGCCCAACTGAACGCCCAAAAGCTATGCTCATATACCTTCCTAGATACTGGTGAATGTCTTGAAAGGCTTGAAGGCACTGATCGAAGCTCGCAGGTGTTCGGAAACATTCTCAATGGGGGGACTGTTTCTTTAGCAACTTTTCAAAAAGGCTTTGCCGATTTTGTTCAAGAAATGGGGATATTTGAGGATGTATCAATTAATTAAATTATGCTTTTTTCTTGTAGTTGTAGGTTGTGGTGGTGGCGAGACTGTTGTTGTGGAAAAGGAAGTACCAGTGGAAAACCCGAACGGTAATGGAGGCGGCAATCCTGGCGGCGGTGGGCAGCCGGGGAAGCCGATCAGCTATACTCAAATGCAAAGCTTGTTAAATACGAATTGCGCTCAATGTCATGCATCGGCGGACTTCATGGCTAGCGAGGTCGTGCTACGCCGTAGCAGGGTTTTACAGGAGCTGAATACCAGGAATATGCCACCAAATAAGGGCGCACTAAGCGATGGTGATCGATCTTTAATGGTCAATTTCTTTCTTTAGCTGGTGTTACCCGGATTGTTAATTGGGGATTGAAAAGCGGTCTTTCTGATGTTAGTAAGGACGCTTGAGACGAATACTTGAAAATTGGTTGGTTAGACATAAGAAGCCCCGGTCATTAATCAGATGACCGGGGCTCTCCACCAAACCTCTCGATTCGGCTATTTTCAATTCCCTACCAGGAGAATTACGCTTTGTATAATAAACCATCCCGCCCGAGTCAATCAAGAAATAAAGTAATCCGCAACGACATAGAACTAAAATCGGCTGTCGATAAAATCTCCAATAATTTTGACCTTTCTTTCATATGCCGAGCTGTTTTGCTTGAAGTGGTGAGCAGGTTTAAAAAGGGCGAAGACTTAACCCAGGCGGTCAGATACGAGAGTCAGACCAGCTATGCCGAGGCGATCAGGTGCAGCGTAAAGACGATTGGAAGGGCTGAGTCAGTCCTTCACGTTGCCGGTATCTTGGTAAAGAAAACCGGACGACACCCAAACAATCCCTTTCGAAGAACAAGATTTCTTAAGCTTGGGCCTCAATTCTATTTGGCCCTAACGGTTATGAAAACAGCCCAAAATCCCAAAAAGCCCAATGATATGCGTAACGGACACAGTGTCCCTACCGGAATGGTCACAGAGTCCGAAGAGTTAATACGCAATAAAGTTAATACTCATAATAATATTGGGAACACGCCAGAAAGGCCTATTATGACCGATGACAGGCCCAAGCCGAAAAAAGAAACCGAGGCGGTTTCCAATCGTAAAAAAATCAATTCCAAATCTTTGATAGAGGATCTCTGTAAGCCAACAAAGAAAAAGGTCCCTAGTCGAACTTGTGACATAACGGACGAGATTTTCCAGAGTGCAAGTTGGATACCAGTTGATAGGCTCAACTTAGAAATACAAAGGCTAGTTGTAATGAGAGGTCACAAACAGGTCAGAGAAGACTTGCAAAAGATTTTCCATGGTAAGCCTATAGTCGAAAGATTAGAGCTGTCAGGGCGAGTATTTCGGCTCCTAGAAGAGTCTTATGTAAACTTAAATAAAAGGTCCTAGAGAATGAGAAAAAAGTTACTGGTTAAAAGAGAGCTCTACGAAAAGTTCCAAAGCCTATTTACGGTCTATGACAGCAAAGCGGTGCTACTAGGAGAATTGGAGGAAAGGCCCCTACTTATCCCAAAGCGGTTCTTTGGTGAGAGCGGTAACGTAGTGATACCCATGAAAATAAAATATGACAGCGAGTGGGCTTGCCAGGCTATAATGGTTGAAAACACTTCTTTCGAAGAGATGATGTCGTATTTTCATGTTTATGAAGGCGAGTTTAATGGCCCTATGCTTCGCAAGGTATTTGAATTTCCTTCCGAGCATCTGCCGGGTGAAGAAGAAGGCCCATTCAAGCTCGTATGTCATCTCTTCCCAGATGATACGAAAGATGAGCCTAAGCTCAAACAGGAGGGCTCCGAAGGTGGTTACTACGTCGACATATAAGCATTTTGCTAGAATTACTGAGATCGATCTCTTTGTGAAATGCGCGTTTCGGTGGGTAGGAACTCCCTATGTCTGGGGCGGCGACGACCCCAAGGGTATCGACTGTTCAGGCTTGGTGCAGGAATGTCTCGAATCGGTTGGAAAGAACCCTCCTGGGGGCGATAAGACAGCCGATGGTATCTATAGGGCAATGAAAAACTACCGTAAAAGCGGGGACGTAGAGAAGGGATCAATCCTTTTCTTTGGGACTGAAGAGAGGATAGTCCACACAGCAATAGCTGTTGATCGGTCTTTTATGATTGAAGCGGGTGGCGGGGGCTCGAAGACAACGAGCCCCGAAAAGGCCTGGGTACATAATGCTTGGGTCAGGGTTCGACCAATCACTGCTAGAAAAGATCTAGTTGCCTCAATGTCTCTATAGACAGTTGGTAGTCTTCCGTTGCTTCGGTCGTTCCCTGGCCGTGGCATTTGGCGCAAATTTGGCCATCTGAGTATCCTTCTCCTGATCCGTCGCAATACTTACAAAGTTCCATTTTAAGCTCCTGTTTAATGTTCTGGGGCATCTTGCAATCTAAGCTCTCCTTTGTCCACCTAAAATAAAATATAATACTTACATATAATACTTGCACACATAATGGAGGCTTGTTATAAGTTGGTTGTCAGAGAGAAGCACACAAAAGGAACACACCATGAAAGTCAAAAAAATCGAACCAGGCACCTACACTTGCGGCGGCTACAGAATAGAAAAAATGAGTGAAAGATGTGAGATCCTAAAGTGTTTTGAATGGGACGTATTTTGGGGCGAAGGCTTAGATCATTGGTGCCAAAGATTTTCAACAAAGTGGGAGTGTGTAGCGTGGATAAGAAAAGATTTGGAGAGAACATAACACTTACATATAATACTTGCATACGATGCTAGGCCTTGTTATAAGTTGGTTGTCAGAGAGAAACACAAAAAGGAAACACCATGGACGACTTTTCGAGAATGTTACCTGAACTAAGCGACTACACAGTAAATAGGGGAGTAGAAGTGGTAGAAGTAGTATCCGAACCTAAGCTTTCCCTAAGCGCTCATTCAGCTAGAAAGACTCTTAAAGCTGACTACTCAGTAGCTTCCATGGTCAAGTCGAAGCCTTCTGTTACTGAAGCTAGTAAACATGCTGACAAGCCTTGGCTCATGGTTCAATTCACTGAACGATACAAGGTCAAGTTCCACGACGGAAGAGAGATGATGATTTCTCTTCGAGGAGGCGAGCTTTTCCTTGGTGATGACCTTATAGCTTCTGATATTCGTGATATCGAAGGAACTAAAAAGGCGATTGAAAACAAGTTTGAAAAAGTACCCAATATTGATGAGATACTAGCGAATTGTGACAACATGATTGCAGCCCTTGAAGCTCGGCAAACTACCGAGGAAGTCACCGAGGAAGTCACCGAGGAAGCCCCAATAGCCAAGGTTATCAACCTAGAGGAGAGAAAGAAATGTCAAAAGAATGTCACTATTGCGAAGAACTCGCCGATATCGAAGAACTCTGTGAGTACTGCGCTGAATACTACGGAGATAATACATGCAAGACATAAAGAGGGACCTAGAACAAATAAAGCACCGGGTATGGTTCAGGAAATCGGAACTAGAAAGGAGGACAAAACTAGATATAAAAGCCGAGGGTTTGAAATTGGAGCTTATAGACCGTATGCAGCAGTTGGCTAGAATCGAATCACTATTAGAAGAGATTATTAAGGGGATGGAATAATGCAAAGATTGAATCCGTATACCGAGACTATCAGAACCTCTATTGCCTTAGAAGAAGACACTCACGACTCTATGCAAGAGTGTATGGGATGGATGAATATAACCAAGTCAGAATTCATCCGAGAAGCCATTGAATACAAAATAAAGCTGGTCCGTAGGGCAAAGCGCAAGGAACGCAAACAAGCGATCCAAAGCGAAAGGGAGCGATTAGATGATGGATGAGAAGACATACCGGGCTTTGGACGAAGTTTCACAGTCCGAGTGCAAAAACATAATTAACGAATCCGTTCGGGACTGGCACTGGAAAAAACGGAACCGCAAGCCACCTACTGAAGCCATGATCCGAGGAACTATCTGCCACAAGGCCATAGAATTGGGCCACAAGAGCATATTCGAGTCTGAGTATGCCGTGGATAGATGGCCGTCCGAAACGGGCATGGAGCGTACCAGGAAGGGCTACAAAGAGTATAAGGCAAGTCTTAAGGCTACCGGCAGGCCTTACATCAAAGAAGAGGATATAGAAAAGATCGAGGGGATGCTTGGTTCAGTGGAGAGAGACTTTGGTATGTTGTGCAAGGGAGGAAATCCCGAATACGCTATAACTGGCGTTGAGATGGGCGGCGTCACTTGCAAGGGCCTAGTCGATCACCTACCACCAAAAGACTTTATATTTGACTACAAAACTACCGGAATGAGAATCGACGACAGACAACTATATAGGTTTCTTCACTATGATCTCTGGAAACTACAGGCAGCTTTTTACCACGATTTGTATCTGGCTAAATACGGTGAAAGTAGAAGCTTTGTGTTTCTTATCGTTTGTGATTACCCTCCTTTCAATACTCGGAAGTTGGTGGTAGAACCCTACTCGGACGCTATGGAAAGCGGCAGAGAGCTTTATTTAGAAGCCATTGAAACCTACAAAAAATACAACGATTGTAAATTTGAAGACTTGCCCAAGGCGAAGATTTACCGGGCATCAAAGGAGTGAGTGTGGGAAAGTATATTATCTTTAACCCCAACGGAGTTGATAGTATGCAATATCAGGACAGTACAGGCCGTGAGATTAAAGAGGGCGATCTGGTTCGGCACAGAGGCGCACAATACATAATCGAAAGCTTTGGCCTTCCCGTTTCAGGAAAGCCGATCAAAATACACTTTAAAAATACCTCAATAACGGGTGACGAGTGGTCAGTCGATTTAATCAAATATAGGATTCCAAAGAAATGACGAACGAAACAAGTTTAGTATCCGCAATCCAGCAGATGGCCCCACAACTAGAGGCAGCCCTACCAAAACACATTGACCCAGGAAGGATAGCCAGGGTCGCTATGACAGCGGTTAGGCAGAACCATAAACTAGCACAGTGTACTAGGGATTCATTCCTTGGTGGGCTCCTAGTCGCTTCTCAGATGGGATTAGAGATCAATACCCCATTGGGCCATGCCTACCTGATCCCATACGCCGGCAAAGCTACCCTAGTGGTTGGTTACAAGGGGATCATGGACCTTGCCTACCGAACCGGGCTTTGTAAGACGATCTCGGCGGAAGCAGTTTATGACGGTGACGATTTCGAGTACGAACTCGGTATCAACAAGAAATTGAGCCACAAGCCACCCAAGACCGGCGAGCGTGGGCAAGTTATCGGCTACTACGGCTACTACCTGCTAGAAAACGGCGGCTTTGACTTTGTTTATTGGACAGTAGAACAGGTAATGGCCCATGGTAAGAAATTCTCCAAATCATTCAACAACGGCCCTTGGAAGAACAACTTCGACCAGATGGCAAAGAAAACCGTTATCAAGGCGGCTCTAAACTATGCGCCGATGGCCCTTGAACACCGAGACTCTTGGGCCTTAGCAGCGGGGGAAGACACAGTACACACCTACTCAGAGCAAACTAAGCAGATCGTTGAAGTGGATCACTTGCAGGTTGAATCGGCTGATACCGTTGAAGTGGATACGGCAGTTGAGAGCTTGGGGGAGTGATGGCCGATTTAATAACAGCAGCCCTTGTAATAGGGTTTATTGCTGCCGTGGTTAGTGTGTTTGGCCCATGGGGCATTATCGTATTAGTATTAATTGGACTGATTTAGAATGATTTGGGGAATCTGGATATATGTAGGGATCGTCTGTTTCTTTGTCTGGCTAGGCCATAGGCAAGGGGAGGACGAGCCCTACCCAAAATCTTATGAAAAGGAACCCAATGACAAATAGGAAAGCCATTATAATGACAGCTTCAATCCTGACGTTCACATATTTCATCCTAGCAACCCCATTTATTACCTGGGCGGTATTCAGGTATAATGAACTTAACGCCCATAAAGTGTACGTTAAGGCCTTGGAAGAGGATATCGTGGTAGTGAAGGAGAAAATGCAGGCTATCACGGAGAATATGGAAAAATTACTCACCGAGTTTAATTCAATCAAACTTAAGGCGGGATTAAGTGGCAAAGAAAAAAGACTCTTCAAGTAAGGCGAAAGCGAAAGCCAAGCCAAAGAAGAAAAGCGGCCCGAAAGGGCCAAGGAAAAGGCCATTATCGGATCAGGACTTCGAGGACTTTCACAAGCTCTCGGAGATGCAGTGTACTCTTGATGAGATTTGTGGATTCTTTAAGTGTGGCTTGGATACCCTGATATCCAGGGTTACTGGCCATTATGGTGGAGATTTTTCGAGCATATATCAAGAATTCAGAGCAGAGGGCAAAGCAAGCCTTCGGCGGGTTATGTGGGATAAAGCCATGAAAGGCGACGGTTTTACGCAGCGATGGCTCTCTAGGCAATATTTGGGAATGTCTGATAAGGTCGAGGTCGATGACAAGCGACAGACGACAGAAGACCAGAACAAAGTGCTTGAACCGGCGGAAAGGCTTAAATTAATCCATGGGGCAGCAAAAAAGGCATAAACTTCACCCAGAGAATGACCTACGGCTATCCCAGCGTCACGCTAAATTTACGAAAAACCCGGCCAACGATCCAGATTTCATCTATGAATTGATGGATCGTTGCGACTCGGACCCAGAGACAGAAAGAGCTGTCCATGACTCTTTCTTCGACGGGGATCTGACGTTCCTCTTTCATGACTCCCAGCTTGATATCTATCGTTGTCTTCAGAGCCCCAAAAGCCTCTTCCTAGTGCTTTGTTCCAGGCAGCTAGGCAAAAGCTTTGCCATACTTTGTATGGCCCTAATGCATTGTTGCAAGCCCTATGGCCGGCGCAAGCCCCTGGTCAGAATCTTCTGCCAGACCCAGAAGCAGATAAACGAGATCACCCATGACAACATGCTGTTGATCGAAGCCTTGGCACCTCCTGGCTTCATTCAACGAACTAAATCAGAAAACCGATACAAAGTAGGATTCGGCGAAATCCGTTTAGGCATGGTTTCAGCGGCTCATATCAACGGTAAGAGGGGCGGGAACGCTACTCTGGTCATCATTGAAGAAGGCGGGTTCAGCCCTTCAGAGGATCTCAAAGGAGCGGTACAGTCCGTAATCGGCCCCCAGCTTCTCAGATCCGAGGGGAAGTTGATTCATGTGACAACCTCTAGCGAAGACGATCAGCATTATATCCATACCGATGTGCAGCCCAAGTGCGATCTCGATGACACCCTGATAAACCTGACTATCTACGATAATCCACAGCTAACCGATCAGCAGATAGTCAATGCTTGGGAGCTCCTGGGGGATATTACAGGGGAGAAATGGAGCAGGGAGTACCTTTGCTTAGTCGTCCGATCCATGACCTTGACGGTATGCCCAGAGTTCCAAGAAGACTCTATCTACGACTTCGAACCTCCCAAGTATCTAACCTGGCTAACTGCGATAGACTTTGGCGGTGTTCGTGATAAACATGGAATCCTGATATGCTACTGGAACTTTGACTTAGCCTGTTTCGATGTTTTGGACGAGGCATTATTACCCATAAACACGCCGACCAGTCTTATAAGATCGACCACCCTAGACATGGAAAAGAAGTGGGGCCTAGATCCTTCCCAGGTCAGAAGGATCTCGGATAACCCCGGACAAATCTCGGTGGACCTTGGAGTCCTTGGGTTCTATGTGACGATGCCAGATAAACCAGCAGGTAGCTGGGAAGCCAATATTTCAGCTATAAGAATCGCCTTAACACAAAAACGGTTGAGGGTTCATAGACGTTGCAAAATGTTGGCCGCCACTTTACGCTATGGTAAATTCAATAAACAGAGAACAGACTTTCAACGAACTGAGGAACTAGGACATTTGGATTTAATGGCGACTCTGATGTATGGCTGGCGACACCGAGATGAGTCTAACCCATATCCAAGGCTTCCCGAAGGCTACTCAAGAGATACGCACTATAGGGCTCCTGAACAGGTCAGTCAGCTCTCTATCATATTAGGTAAGGACAGATAAAAAATGATTTTAACGAATTACTATGGGTATCGGCGGCTAAACGATTTCAGCGCTCAGGGTTCCGTCTTCGATCATAGGGGAGTCTTGAAAGACCAAAAGACCGACCTACCTATCATTGTGATAAACTGGCTTAACGGGCAGATGATAGCGAAAGAAAATGATGCGATCCCACTAGACGAAATGAACAAGGCCCAGGAAGAACTTGATAAAGTCGTGAAGGCCCAGGCAGCAGAAAAAGCCCCGCCAATACCCATGGTAGAAAAGAAAAAATCATCTTCTAAAGCTCCTACTATCTTCAAGAAGAAAAAGAAAAAAGCTAAGAAGAAGGCGAAATAATGGACTTATTAGATGAAACAGTAGCGGCGTATGAAGCTACGGCGAAGATGGCTTTATTTGTAATTGTCCACCAACCTACTCACGAAGCTTATTTGAAATCTATCAAGCCAAATCCAACCAAAAAAGACCGACAAAGGTTTCTCAAAGAGATGGAAACTTTGCGCCTATTTGGGGAAATGATGGGCAAAGAAGTACGACTAATGGGAATCCCTGAACAGGAGAGAGAACATGTCGAAAGTTCCAGGCAAGAAAACCGATAAATATTGGGCAGAACAGCAAGATTTAGAGATATTCCATTCTAAGCTATCTGGTTTGAACGAGGATTGGTACGAATTCCTTGAAGAGTCTGGTATTGGCTACGTTGCTCAACGATCATACAGAGCATACTATGGCTCTCATCTCAACAGCAGCCAGGACGGGGCGCTATTCGGCGGCGCAGGCGGCGGCGGGATCGAGCGTGGCGGCAAGAAAGGCGAGATAGCTAAAACAAAGGTGAATCACTTCCGAAACGTGATACTTCACGCTATTCAGCTTGCGACCTCTACTCAGCCGGCTTTCAAATCAGTAGCTGTCAACAACGACTACAAAAGCCAGGCACAAGCGCTGCTTTCCGACAATATATGGGAGTATTACTACAAAGAATATGCCCTAAACAAGCTTCGGATAGACACGCTAGAGACAGCCTATATAGCGGGTGAAGGCTTCGCTTTTGCACCATGGAACGACTCAGCAGGTCAGCCGGTCATGGCCGATCAAGCGGGTTCAGAAATCTTTAGCGGGGATCTCGAATATCACGGCAGCCTCTCCACGTTCGATGTTGCGAGGGACGTTGAATCCCGAGAAGCTCATATCCAGAATCATTCCTGGGTTATTGTTCGCTTTCGAGTCAACAAGTGGGACTTGGTAGCGGCTTACCCGGACTCCAAAGACTATATCCTTGGTTCAACCAATGTCGAGGATACCTACAATTCCAACCTCTCAGGAGAGTGGCTTAGAGCTTCGAACGATGAAGCCGACACCGATCAGATAGAAGTCTTTACATTTCTCCACAAGAAGAGCCCAGCTTTAGAGCAGGGCAGAGCTACGGTATTTGTCCGAGGCGGAATACTAGACGATACGCCGTTCGACTATGACAAATATCCTCTCTACCGAGTAGCAGCGGCGAACGTAAAAGATAGCTGTGTAGGTTACTCTCCGAGCTTTGACTTGATAGCTGTTCAGCATGGTCTTGATATCACCACAACGGCGGTTATGACCAATAATGCCAACAATGCTGTTCAGAAGATTTGGACCAAAAAGAATGACCCTCTCACGGTTGAAGAGATCGAGAGCGATATGGTCCATATGCAGTCAGACGAGAAGCCAGAAGGGATCAACCTAACAGCTTCTGCGAAGGAAACTTACAACCTGAGGACCGAGCTTAAAGGTGAGATCGAGACTTTATCGGGGATCAATGCAACTGTCAGGGGGCAGCCACCGACCAGCTTAAAATCTGGGGCAGCCCTTGCCTTAGTGGTAAGCCAGGCGGTGGAATTCGGGTCCATGATGGAAGCTTCTTTAACTGAGTTCATGGAGGAACTCGCCACAGATACTATTATCAACCTCCAGAAACATAGCGAGAGCCCCAGGCTTATCGAGATCATGGGCAAAGGAAACAGGCCTTTCGCTAAAGAGTTCGTGGGTCAGGATATTAGCCTTATCCGGCGAGTAATTGCCCAGACCGTCAATCCACTATCCAAAACTATTGCGGGTCGCTTAGAGCTTGCTAAGGAGCTGTCAGAGCGCGGCATCATAAAGGACCCAGGCGATTATGTTGAGGTTCTAATGACCGGGCGAGTTGACGGGATCACTCAGGGTACTGCCCATGAACAGCTTTCAATCACGGAAGAAAACGAAGCTCTCCAGGCGGGGGAGGAAGTTCAGGTAATCATCTTCGAGAATCACCCTCTCCATATCAGAGAGCATACTTCTTTGCTCTATAGTCCCAATGCTAAGGGAGATCCAGAGCTAGTCACAAGGGTCCTAGGCCATATTCAGCAGCACTTAGATAATTGGCGGAAAATGGACCCAGCAATGTTGGCAGTTCTGGGAATCCCACCTATGCCCATGGGTCAAGGCCCCGGCATGACACCACCACAGCAAAATAAGGGTGGTCCACCTCCCCCACCTCCTGGCCCGATGATGGCTCCAGAACCTCCACCGGAATCTATGCCGGTTGGCCCACCTCCTGGGATGGTTGACGGCCCGAATATGCCTAGTATGCCGAATATGCCGGAAGGATCTCCACCACAAGCCGTCGCTGCTTACGAGCAACGAAATGAACCACCAATAGGGATTTGACAATGGGAAAGAACGAACAAAGTATTTTGGTGTATTTGGATAACGCTTTAAAAGCTCTAAAAATAGTCCATGCTAAGGAACCTAATAACGAGTATTTCGAAGTGGCTATCAGAAGGATTACAAAAGCTATTAAATGCGTTAAGGGAGGCATCGAGAATGGCTCTAAAAACCCTTAAAAATTGTGTGAAAATCGGCGGCTTTCAAGTAGTCCGTGAGAAGTGGAAAAACATGTCTTGGGATGAATTCGACGATATGCGGAAGCATTACCCAATTCATATCACCGACAAAAAGAATACAATATCCTTTAGGATTCAAGACGGTCCGGTAAAAGAAAACGGCGTGAATGGCTGCCAGGTCGATACTATTATCGAGGCGGCGATGATTATGGTTCAAGGCCTTGACGAGGAGTTCCCCTGCGAAGAAAACAAGGGGGCCATTACAGGCTTGGAGATAGCTTTAAAGTTTCTAGGTGCTAGAAAAAAAGACCGTGAGAAGCGCAAGGTTGAGGGGAGGAAACTACACTAAGTGGGTGAGTCTTGGGAGGCTTGGTATCTTGATTTCGAGGAACTTAACGAGCTCCTAGCTACTCCAGTACCTATTTCTCCCAAGGAGATACCTGTTCTCGAAGCTTGCTGGATGCATGGCATTACAGCAGAGGAAGCACTAGAAAACTTTCAGGATGACTTGTGACGCAGAACGAGTGGATGACAGCTTTAGTTATAGCCATAATTACCCATTCGGTGTTGTGGTTGGCGCTATATATCTATCTAAATAATTTAATCAAGAGGGAAAAAAAGAATGACGAACAGATTTAATATCAAAATTGGATTTTCCGAACTAGGACAGGGCCTAAAGGATATCCGGGGCGGGGAAAAATTAGCAGATTTTGGCCGACGAATGGAGCTTACTGCTTCCCATATTTGTGAGATCGAAAAGGGGCAAAAGATCCCGAGCTTAAATGTGGTGGCGAGATATGCCCAGGTGAACGAGGGGAAAATTAACCTTGTGTTTGGAGGCGACGAAAAATGAAAATGGTTCATAAGTACGAGGTCGAGGACTTCCGGCAAACCTACCCAATACCATTAAACTCAGATTTTCTATCAGTCGGCAAGGATTATAAAAAGGGCAATATAGCCTTGTATTTTGCCGTGGACCCAGCCGAGAAGAAGACCGAAACAAGAAGCTTTTGGCTGGTATCAGTGGGCAGAACAATTCCCAACGATTCGAAATATTACGGAACGATTGCACAAGATGGGATGAATTATCACCTTTTCGAGTTACTAAACAGGCACCTAAGAAAAGTTATAAACTAGGGAGATTTGAGTATGATTTTAAACGATCCAGGCGACGGCGGGGAAGCGGTAGATATTGACCCAGATGTAGATGTAGAAGGGGGCGACGACCAGGCCGCCGATGATGGAGGGGATCTAGACCCCGACGACTTCGACGGCCAGGAGGACGACTTAACAGAGGAAGAAGAAGCCGAATATCAGGCTAAAATGTCAGAATTACGAAAAGCTCAAGAGGACCCTTCGACGGTAAAAAAAAAGACGAAGAACAAAGACTCAGCAACTGATAACTCTGAGAAGGAAGCTGGAAAAGGACAACAGGAGGAAGAAAACAGTCAGGAATCGGAAGAGAAGCCGGCGCAAGGCGAAGAACGGCATACGATCAAAGTAAACGGCGAAGAAAAAGAGCTTACAACCAAAGAGCTGATAGTCTTGGCTCAAAAAGCTGAAGCCTCAGAACAGAGATTTCAGGAAGGCGCTTCAAGCAAGAAGCAAGTTCAGGCCGTCATGGATATGGCAAAAAACGACACAATGAAATTCCTTGATAAGTTAGGCGTTGACCCTGAGAAGGTAGAACAATGGCTATATGACAACCATATTGCGCCTTCTATTCTCCAAGGGGAAGAGAAAGAACAGTGGGAGAGAAATAAGGAATTCGAGCGACTCAAGGAAAAGGATAGCGAGCGTGAAGAAAAAGATAAGCAGGATCGGCAGGAACAAACTCGGCAAGCGTGGTCTAATAAGATTATCGGCGCTATCAAATCCTCTCCAAATATCCCGCAAACAGATTGGAGTGTTAACCGAGTTGCGCAGTATATGCAAAGGGCTATCAAGGGCGGTTTTCGTGATGTCACTCCAGAAGAAGTCATCCCGTACGTTGAAAAAGACTGGAACAAAATAAAATCATCTCAAATGGATTCGCTTGATGAAGATCAAATGCTTGATTACCTGGGCGAAGCCGGAACCGAGAAAGTTAGGAAAGCTCTCCTTAAGAAGCACAAAGCCGGTCAGAGGAAACCTCGAAGCCAGAGGGCAGCCCCAAAGGCGGCGGATAAACGAGGGACTCGCAAGAAGAACCCTCGATCACCGTATGATTTGATATGACCAACCATGCCGACGCTACGACGGTAGCAATGATCGTTGGCGTAGAAACCGGGGAGATCATCAAAATTGGCGATCTCCCCGGCTCTTACTATCCGAAGCTGGCCAGGGCAATGGTCCAGATGCATGCCGAGCTCACAGAGTTCAGAAAACAGCCAGATGATTACATACCAACAGACCCCACCCGGGAATAAACCCTCAACTAATTCAGTTGCTTAACAGGATCCAAGTATAACCTCTGGTTATGTTTCCATTCATGTTAGTGTTTTTTCTGGTACTGGACTCCGCTAGGTCTAGTATCTGCGCCATGCCAGGCGGCCCATGATTTGTGATGAAGTCATGGGTCGTTCTACCGGGTGGTATAATAAAGCCTCACATTTCGATGGGGGCTGTTATGAATGAAAAAAACCTCACAGTCGCTTATCTCCTTTGCATATTCTTGGGCGGTCTAGGTATTCACCGATTTTATTATGGACGATGGCTTACGGGCCTAATCTGGATGGGTACTGGCGGATTGTTCTTGGTTGGGTGGATCGTGGATCTATTCTTATTGCCGGGGATGCAGGCGGACTCGGAGCAGAAGGTTTAGTGCTAAACTTGACAGCAACCATAATTCCAGCATACTTAAATAAGTTTCTCTCTTTTTTGTTCAAGATACCCTCGGGCTTTTGTGAAAGCAAAGAAGAGATCGAGACAAGCACAAAGGGCGGCCAAGCCTACCCGAACCCCAAACCATTATTATTTTGCTTACGCTTTAGATTCTGAGTTTCGGTTAATTGTTTTGAGTTGAGATCCGCCAAGGGCGCTTCGGCTACCCTGGATTAGATACGAAATGCATAAATTGAAGCCCTACATATCAAGCGGATTTTTTTGCGTCTAAACTAATTCAAAAAAACAGGGGTTTCTTATGAGCGACAATACCAAAACCAGTCTCGATACAATGTTCAAGTATAAGGTGGCCAAAAAGGTCAACCGTTTGGTTCCTGAAAACAACAAGATTCAGCAGATCATGGGCGACGTTGAAGCGGCCATGCGAGAAGGGCGAAAGTTCCTTTGGCCAGTGGCTCTCACAGACGAGCATGGTATCACTTACGGCGACGGAACCGTATTCACCTACAACGATGCAATCGCTGCCGTTTACGACGAGATCGAGCTAGAATCAAATCCAATCGTTTTGCGCTCCAGAATCTCCCTTTCAGCAGCCAACAGAATGGCCCACGACGAAGACACCTTTATCACCAAGATGAGCTTTCGCTCAGGTGTAATGAAGAAGAGTTTAGTCAAGCGGCTTGAAATCGAGACAATCCTAGGCCGGTCAACAATTGGCCTTGGAGTTATCACAGGCACACCATCCAACCCGTCCGGCACAATCTTTACTTGCACAATCACTGATGCGACTTGGGCACCGGGAATCTGGTCAGGACTCGAAAACGCCGTTTTAGACGTTTATCAGACCGGCGGCACGATCCGAAAAGCTGACGTTGTTGTGACTTCGGTTGACCATGCAAACAAGACTGTAAGCATCGACGACGGAACCCTAGCAGCGGCCACCGACGTTCTATATTTCAAAGGAGCAAAATCAGCTTGCTTCTACGGTCTAATCGCCCAGCTAGAAAACAGCGGAACCCTCTTCGGGATCTCAGCAGCTACCTACTCATTGTGGGCCGGCAACACCTACGCAGTTGGTGGCGCAATCGCCATGGACAAAATCCTAACCGGTATGAGCCTAGCGGTTGGCAAAGGCGGATTGGACGAAGATTCTATCTTGGTCATTCCTTCAAAGCGATTCGAGAAGCTAAACAACGACCTAGCAGCCCTAGTCCGACTCGGACGAGAGAAGAAAGCCCAAATCGGCCACAACTATATCACCTACACAGCTCAATTCGGTGATATCACGATTTGTCCCCATAGCTGCATGCCAGAAGGCTACGCAGTCGCCTTCCCTGAGTCCATGCTCAAGAAGGTTGGAGCTACTGACGTAAACTTCGGTTTCGGCGGCGGCGAATACTTCGAGCGACTCGAAAGCGCAGCTGGCTACCAGCTAATCGCCCAGGCCGATTGGTCGCCTCTCTTATCAGCTCCAGCAAAATGTGTCTTGTTTACCGGGATTACCGACTAAGTTCTGTGTCTTCTTTTGATATGTCTAGCCTCTCCTCCTGAATGGAGGGGGGGCATTTTAGCTAGGAGTTTCAAATGGCAAATGCAAGCTTAGTTCTTACGGTCAAGACCGAATTATCAGAAACCAATGTCAACGGCGAGATCCTTAAAGCGGACCCTAGGGAAGCTATCCAGGCTCTCATTATCTATCTACGGAAGCTTTCGGCTGGCAATGCTAGGGCTCAGATGGATGCTTCAACGAGCGCTACGACGCCAGTGGCGGCTTCGGGTACGCTTACTCTCGTATCGGCGATTGCTACCGATGTTGCAGTGATAGGAACGGAGACTTTCACGGCAAGTTCGACACCTTCTGGGGAAAACCAGTGGGAAATCGACGGAGCCGACGATACAGCCGACGCTTTGTCACTGGCCACAGCTATCAATGCTCATTCAGTGACTAGCCTAAGCTACATAGCTACCTCTGCGGCTGGCGTGGTAACGATCACCGCAAAGCAAAAAGGCACGATTGGTAACGAGTTGTCCATTAGTTCGGTCGATTCGACTATCACAGCTTCTGGGGCATTTTTGACTGGCGGCACCGGCGGTGCAGAATCGTCGATCACAAGCTACGATTTCGGTATCGCTTAATCTTCGGGGGTCAGTGTGAGTAATTCAGTAACGCTAAACGGAGTTTCCTACCTGATCCCTGATGTTGGCGAAGGTGGTTGGGGGGAGGCGGTCACAGATTACCTTGTGGCTCTTTCTACGGGTGTTTTGCAAAAGGCGGGTGGCACGTTCACTCTAACTGCAAACGTCGATTTCGGGGCTAGTTTTGGCCTCCGAACCCTCTACTATACAACCAGAACCGCCAACCTTGCGAGTGCTGGTCAATTTCGGATGGCTCGGGCTGATGTTGTTAATTGGCGGAATCAAGCCGATAGCGCCAACCTCTCGTTGGGCGTTAACTCTTCGGACGAGCTTACTTGGGGCGGCGTAGCACTGGCTCTCGGTACTGGAACGGCAACCGTAGCACTGGACAACCTCGCAGCGGTGGCGATCAATACCAGTCTTGTGTCTGATACTGACAACACAGACGATCTCGGAACCGATGCGATCGAGTGGAAAGATTTGTGGGTACACACCATTACCCACAACGACGCCACGAATACAGATTTAACGATTACGACCACAGGCAACGATGGAAATATCCAGATAACGCCCAACGGCGAAGGCCAGGTACACGTCAACGGTCGATACGATCAGCAGTTCACGGCAGCCATGGCCTCAGATCATGCGTTAGAGATCGAGTGTGACGCAGCCGGTTACGGTGACGTGAAAGCGCTCGATATCGACTATACCACCGGGGCTTTAGCGGCTGGTGACGAAGAAGCTTGTATCCTAGTCAATATCGATGAATCGTTAGCAACGGGCGGCGAGATTTACGCTTTAGAGGTTCTTGCTACCGAGGGATCGGCTGAAGTCTTCGGAATGGCCACAGGCGCAGGCGTTGGCGTCATTGACCAGCATGTGGGCACCTTTGGGGATATGGACTCGGCCCTAGTCAATTCCACAGATCGGCTAGCGGAATTCACTTCGGCTGGTTCAGATATTGTCTTCTTTGTCGCCGATAACGATACTGTGACAATCGGTAATGCGGCAGCATTCTCGGAAATCGAATTCTTACTTGATACCGTGGCTTCGAAAAACTGCCAAATCACTTTCGAGTTTTCTACGGGTTCGGGTACTTGGACGAGCTTTACGCCGACAGACGGAACCAACGGTATGCTGAACTCGGGTGTTATCGCCTGGGAAGTGAGCAACATTCCAACCTGGGCACCGGGCCTGGCCTCTGAATATCTAATCAAAATGACTAGAACTAGAAATGGGTCGATTACCAGCCCGATCGAAGATTTAGTCCAGATAGTCGAGACACGAAAATTCCAGTGGACCAAGGATGCTGAAATCGAAGTTCTTGAGCTTAGGGTCAGGGATGCCGATACACATTATGCCGGATTAAAAGCCAACACTACCATGGCAGCAAACAACGTCTACGAGTTCCCAGCGGCTTTCCCCGGTAGTACCGTAGGCCTTAAATGCACCAATGCTGGCGTATGGACTTGGGAAAACCAAACGGCTACAGATGTTGGGTTAGGGAACGTAGATAATACCTCAGACGCCACTAAAAATGCGGCGGTCGCTACTCTTACCAATAAGACTTTAACCTCTCCTGTGGTGAATACGGGGATCTCGGGAACGGCTGTTCTTGACGAAGACGATATGTCAACGGATTCAGATACCCAAATAGCTACGCAGCAGTCGATTAAAGCTTACAGTGACTCAGCTACCCAGACGATGACCAACAAAACCCTGACATCTCCAGTTCTGAACACAGGAGTATCAGGGACGGCTTTCCTTGACGAAGACAACATGGCTTCGGACTCAGCTACTCAGTTGGCTAGTCAGCAGTCAATCAAGGCTTACGCCGATACTGTTTCGAAACTTGGCTATGACGCCATAGTGGATGCTGCCGGGAATTGGGATTATACCTCGATCTACACAGCAGTTAATACCGAGGCGGCTGGCGCTAGAATACTGATACTTGATGGAGCCTACGCCGAGTCTACTTCTATAGCTGTTAAAGAAACTATGCAGTTGATAGGGCAATCAAAAGATGGCGTGGTAATCACATTTAATAACGGCTCCAGCGCTTCGGCTTTCACATTTACAGCATTAACGGTCAATAGGAACTCAGTAAGAGACGCCGATAACGGCGGTTGGAGTACCACAGGCGTAGGCATAGCGACTACTACACAGGGTAGTGTTACGGTCACTCATGACGGTGCTGGAAATGTTACGGCTGGTAACGTGATTTGTTTTGGTGGCAATGATTACTACACGATTGCAACGGCTGGCTCGGGTACTTTCACTCTGGACGATTCTTTCAAACAGCAATCAGGCACCTATGATGTGACTGCTTTTGACGCTCCTGTATCGGTTGAGACGCCTACAGTAGTTGAAAACTTTACCCTGATTTGTGACAATACCTCAAACGATTGTTTTGACTTATCCTCGGCTTACAATGTTCGTATAAGCAACCTTAAACTCGATCCAAGCCATACCGGAATAACAGCATTTTATACACCAAATGCAAATAGGATATATGTTGATCGTGTAGAATTCACTCGGTCGGATTCTACTAATGTAGTTGGTCAATTTATAGAAGTTCGGGGTAGGATGGACAATTGCCATTTTACAAATATTGAAGCTGTTTTAAATGACTGTGATTTAAGGGGCGATACTGGCAATCTTTACCCAATTAAGCATTGTACCTTCCATTTTCTCAGGGCCGATGGGCAATATACCAACCCGATGCTGGAAGCTCCAGCTCTTCTAGTAGATTGTCATTTGGATATAGAATTGCTAACAGGCGGCACAGCATTTTCTGAGAACGTCCAAGCAACTTATGTCGATTGGTATGGTTGCACGTTTAAATTTGGCAGAGCTGACTTTTCCAATGCTTCAGTATCTTCCGATTTTAATGCTGCCGCTTGTATATTTGAGCTAGGTAACTGGACTGGAAGCGTGGATATACTGGACGCCGCAAGTATCGCAGAAACCAACATGATCCATAGTGGAAGACTATCAGGAACCCTTGTATCAGATGGAAATAATATCTTAGCTAGTTCCTGCGAAGTGGGTACTTTGTCCGGTAGCGTGGCAGCTAGGCAGGTCAAAGGGCAAGCTTTCTCTGCGACCAATACCCTCACTGATGCCGCAACGATAGCCACCGATTGCAACCTTGGAAACGTCCACGAAGTTACCTTGACAGCCAACCGGACCCTCGGAGCTCCAACCAACTTGAAAGACGGAGCAACATATATTTGGGTTATCACCCAGGACGGCGGTGGAACGAACACGCTTGCTTATAATGCGGTTTTCAAGTTCCCAGGTGGAACGGCCCCAACATTATCGACTGGCGGTGGTGACGTTGATATACTCTCTGGATGGAGTGACGGAACAAATATCTACGCTTCTCTACAGGAGGATTTCAGTTGAGTTTTCCTGGTTCATTCGCACCGACTTTATATGCTGGGGCAGCTGGCGGTTCTAGTCCAACTTCTTGGGAAATAACCGTTGTTACGACTATCAGTAACCAAGATATGACGGTCCAGGCGGCGGGTAATACCCTCGATTATGTTTGGGGAGATGGTAACAGTGATTTAGGTGATACTACAGCTTCAATAACTCATACATATGTAGTGGCTGGAACCTACACGCTACAAATATCAGGTACTGCTACCCGTATTTGGCTTAACAATCTCGATGCGGCGGCTGCCGTAACAGCTATAGGGAAGATTTGGGGTATTACTGGCCTTACCTCGGCGTTCAATATGTTTGAAGCATTAGACGAGGTAACGGAAATCCCTACCGGGATATTTGACGAGTTCACAGGGATACTAACCTTCGAAGATTGTTTTAAGGCTATGGACGGATTAGTGACCGTAGCTTCTGGAATATTTGATACTAATGTTAGTGCTACTAGCTTTGAAGATGTGTTTTACAGTTCCACAATGACATCTATTCCAACAGATATATTTAGATATAATACTGCGGCGACGACATTTA
>PJEL010000870.1_pt1 | contig 33640 bp, 33 predicted proteins | sample 1853271 | NCBI WGS metagenome assembly PJEL01 (sample SAMN08108733, study PRJNA415343) | Invertebrate metagenome, whole genome shotgun sequencing project. | host: Globobulimina | place: Sweden: Gullmar Fjord | collected 2015-08 | reverse complement strand
TTGATATTGACGAAGAATTATTCTAATTTACTGATTATTATTTAAAAAAAAGCCGCTTTAGCGGCTTTTTTCGCCTAAACTGCCCATTCACCAACCGTTAACCTTTAGCGGTAATTGTAATTTGAACATCACCCACTTATGACATAATCAACTCATTTTTTGTTTAGGTTTACATCTGAAAACAAATTAAAACGTTCTCCGTTACAAAGTCATTACATTCTTAACAAAGCATTACATTTATAACCATAAGCTCGCTCTATACTGATCATTATTCAAATGAGTACAGTTTAAGGATGGTTTGCTTATGTCTGCATTTAACCAATACAACTCCCTAAAAGAGCACGGTAATACTGTGCTCTTAATCGAAGACGACCGCATGGTTTCAACTTTGCTTAAGTCTTACTTTGAAAAGTATGGCTTTGTTGTTTATCAAATATTTCGTGGTGAATTAGCGGAAGAGTCGGCCTACAATTATCAACCAGACTTAATCATTCTTGAAGTAGGCCTGCCGGATATCAGTGGCTTCGACGTTTGTAGAATGTTACGTACATCTTATTTAGGGCCAATTATGATGTTGGCCGCTCATGGTGAAGAAGGTGAACAAATTAAAGGCTTTGAGTCAGGAGCCGACGACTATGTCATTAAGCCGGTTTCGCCGTCAGTGCTAAAAGTGCGGGCTGAGGCTTTAATTCGTCGATTTACTGAACGGCATCATACGCTGTATCACCGTAAAAAACAGTTAAGTAACTTACGGTTAGATCCAAACTCTCATAAATGCTATATCGATGATAATGATGTGAAATTGAGTACGTTTGAATTTAAATTGCTTAATTTACTCATGGATAATGCAGGCAAAGTGATGAGCAGAGATCGAATATACAATGTACTGCTGCGCCGCGAGTATAATGGCACTGAGCGGACGGTTGATGTGCGAATGGCAAAGTTACGAGAAAAACTAGAACTCTCGGGTTTAATCGACATTCAAATTGAAACCGTCTGGGGCAAGGGCTATGTGCTTAACCAAGTTTACAAGGTAGCCGTATAAGCCAATCCACTCCTATTAATGCGCAGTGCTATATCGTTTGCCCTGTTTTGCTCTGCGCTTACCCAATCACAACCACCTATAATTCGCTTGAAATTTAAACATAATTTCAAGTTATTGTTGATTTATGTCATTTTTTCTTAAAAAAGTAACATAAAAAACTAATTCCTCTGTTATTTTTGTTATTCTAGTTCTAGTCTTAAACTGAAGTGTAAGCTTTAGAATAAAAATACTTATAAGTAAGCAAATTTCAAATGCAAAAAGGCATTTTGAATTGTAAAAATAATAGGGGAAGTTAAAAGTGCGTATAGTTTTCATAGCGTTTGCATTATTCTTGCAGGCTTGTAGTTCAAATTCATACGAGGAAGTCATCACAGATGCGACTGACAAGGATCATCCAGTATGTGACTTACCTTACACTCCTTATCAAGCGACCGTAGCAGGTTATTGCCAAGAAAAAAAAGCGGTTTTGCCTGAAGAGTTGATTGTTATAACTAAACACATTGAAGTGAAACCTGAGTCTGAAATTCCAGAGTTTTTTTGGTACACAAAGGATATGAGATACACGCTGGCAAAACAAGACAGCGCAGCACCTCTAGCTTTTGTTATTGCCGGTACAGGTGCTTCCCATGATAGCGCTAAAAATATTTCCCTAATACGCACATTGCATGCCCAAGGTTATCACGTGATTGCTTTGTCATCACCAACGTTTCCAAACTACATTATCAATGCAGCAACCGATGCCGATATGATTGGTGATTTGAGGAAAGATGCTAAAAACCTATATGGCTTAATGCAAAAAGTGTATGCCCAAACGCAAAGTGAAGATGGTGTTGAAGCAACATCGTTTTCATTAACTGGTTATAGCTTAGGCGGAGCTCATTCTGCGTTTGTTTCAAAGCTAGACGAAGAAGAGAAAAAGTTCAATTTTGAGAAAGTGGTTATGGTAAACCCGCCGGTTAGCCTGTTTAACTCTGTTTCTATCTTAGATGGCTATATTGACGTGAAAAATAACCGCGCTGCGATTCGAAAAATGATTGATGAAATTTTCAACCGTTTTTCGCAAGGGTATGCTAAACAAAGTTCATCTAAATTTGACAGTGATACTATTTACCAACTCTTTGCCGGTGCAAATATGACCGATGAAGAATTAAAAATGTTAATTGGTCTTTCTTTTAGAATGTCTTCGTCAGATATGATGTATGCCATTGAGAGAGTTTATAATATTGGTGCTTTGAATTATAAAAATCATGAGGTCAGTAAGTTTGAATCGGTAACACACTCTATGTATCGAGCAGATACGATTGCTTTTACCGATTATTTTGAACGAGCAATGGTGCCATGGACGCAAAGAATAGAGCCTGAAGTAACCAGAGATATTATGATTGATCGCTTAAGTCTTATTTCATTAGAAGACTACCTTAGCTCATCAGATAAAATAAGTGTCGTGCATAATGCCGATGATATTATTTTGAAAGAAGGTGAAATTGATTACCTTAAAGGTGTATTTGGCGAGCGTGCCAAAATATTTGAACGTGGCGGACATTGCGGCAATATGGACCGAGAGAGTTTTGTAGAACATATGAATAAAGAGTTTGTGGGAGCGGCATTATAATGAACAGGAATTTACCAACATTTCGTCTAGTATTAACCGTTTGTTTTGCTTTGCTGTTATCTGCTTGTTCTTCAAAACCTGATCTTGAAGAGGGCACGGCTGAGCCAACCGTAGCTATGCCAACCGATTTAGCTGAGAATGCCTTAAATTATCAAATCTCTGATCCATTTGAAGGTTTTAACCGTAGAATGTATTACTTCAATGCTAAGGCTGATGAGTATGTGTTACTCCCAGTTGTTGAAGGATATCAAGCGGTTACTCCCGACTTTGTTGAGACCGGCATAAGTAACTTTTTTAGTAACATTGGTGAAATCCCTACATTTATCAATTCAGTCTTGCAGTTCAAGTTAGGAGTCGCTGCGGAAACTCTTGGTCGTTTTGCCGTAAACTCAACGATTGGTGTTGCTGGTTTATTTGACGTTGCAACTCCTGTTGGGTTAGACAAACAAAATGAAGATTTTGGTCAAACATTAGGACTCTGGGGTGTAGATTCAGGTGCCTATTTAGTGCTTCCATTCTTGGGACCATCTTCTGTTCGTGACGCTATTGGTAGTGGTGTAGATTTAGTTGCAATGTCCGCCATTATTAACGAAATGGGTATGAAAGACGAGGAAGAGTTACTTTTGAACTTGCTTAGAAGCGTCGATGGTAGAGCCAGTGTACCGTTTAGATATTATGAGTCAGGCTCTGCATTTGAATACGAAAAAGTTAGGTTGTTATATTTGGAATATCGAGAGATTCAGGTCGCTCGATAGTAAAAACCTTTTTGAATTTTGGTGTTAAGCGACTTGTTAATTAACCGACCAGTCGCTATAGTGAAATAAAAATATAGGACATTAATTATGATTAAATATCTGATTTTAGTAGTAAGCGCGCTTAGTGCTACCGCATATGCAGGATCCGCCACTGGAAGTTTGACTGAAATTCCTGACACAAAGGGAAAAGTAAGCAAAGGCTTTTATGGTCAGGTTGGTCTAGGTGCTATTAGTTTGCCCGAATATATCGGGGGTGATGACACTGAAGTTAAAGTGATTCCGTTAATCAATGTTAGCTATAACGATACTTTGTATTTTAAATATAATCGCTTAGGTGCTTGGCTTTATAAATCAGATTCCGGTTTACGATTTGGTGCATTAGTAGCACAACATAGAGGCTTTGATGATAGTGATTTACCAGATGAATTTTCAGGTTACGGTGATAGAGATGATTCAATTTTAGCTGGCTTAAATGTTGGCTATAATTTTGGACGTTTTTGGAGCGAATTTTCCGCATTAACCGATGTGTCAGATAATTCAGACGGCACGAAATTGCAAGCGCAGTTAGGTTATACGTTTCTTGCGACCAGAAACTACACATTATCTGCAAATGCAAAGGTTGAAAGTCTAGATAAGGATTTTGTTGATTATTATTACAGTAATAATGAGTCAACAGTAAATTATTCTTTAAGTATAATAGGTACTTACAAGTTGTCACCTAAGTGGACGCTAATGGGTGCATTATCAATTACTGCTTTGGGTGACGAGATTAGTGATAGTGTCATTGTTGAAGATGATTCTCCGTCGATGGCATTGATAGGTGCAACGTACTCGTTTTAATGCTGTTACTTATGCTTAAAGCCGGCTTCTTAAGCCGGTTTTTTTGTCGCATTATTTAGAGGATTATTATTTCAAGGTAAGGTTGTTCGCGTAACTTTGATTGTAACAGCTTTATCCTAGGGGAACTCAGTATTTCGTTGTATACTGCCCGTCCATAATTTAGAGGTACTTCCTTTGTTAGCGGTTATTAGAATCATTATTTTGGCTTTGGCGCTTGGCGTCATATCAATCTATACCTGCATATTCAGCTTGTTTCGTCCTTTTCATCCCAACAATGTCAGACACGCCGCTGGCTTGCTCGGTAGGCTATCAAAGGTTATCGGTATAGAAGTTGAAGTTCGTGTTCCACCTGAATTAGATGATATAGGTCCCGTAGTCTATGTCTGTAACCACCAAAACTCTTACGATATTTTTACGGTGAGTGGTGCTGTTAGACCGAATACCGTTAGTATAGGTAAAAAGAGCTTAAAATGGATCCCTTTCTTTGGTCAAATGTACTGGTTGACGGGGAATATTTTAATTGATCGAAAAAATACCAATAAAGCCATGAATACGATAGATATGGCAGCAGAAAAGATAAAGGAGAATGGCTTGTCAGTGTGGTTGTTCCCTGAAGGAACACGCAGTTATGGCCGTGGTTTGCTACCTTTCAAAACAGGAGCGTTTAGAACAGCGATACAAGCTGATGTGCCTATAGTTCCGGTATGTGCGAGCAATACTCACGATGTTATCGATTTAAATAGATGGGATAATGGCAAAATGATTATCGAGTACTTGCCACCTATAAAGCTCGATGTAAGTCATAAAAATAGTCTTCGTGAATCAACAAATAAAGTTCGAGAAGTGATGCTAGAAAAAATTATTGAGCTAAGCTCTGAAGTGGGCTCAGAATTACCACAAATTAATGCGAAGGTAGACTGATGGAAAACAATCAATTGACAGAATGGGTAGCGTATACCGAGTCATTAATTGAAGAATTACTAGAAGATGGTACGAATGATGAAGCAATTCATACGATAGAGCATCACTTTTCTAGTCCAAGTTTTGAAGTGCTAGAGAAAGCAGCAATTGCCGCTTTTAAGATGGGCCTAGAAATAGAAGAACCAGAAGAAGCCGAGTTAGAGACAGGCGAGAAAGTATTTGCTTTTGACATCATCTCAGAGCATTACTTGGATGATGAAGTCATCATTGATGAAATCAAAGTGATGATCGAGCTAGCACTGCAGAATAAAGTAGACTATGATGGTTGGGGTACTTATTTTGAAGAGTGAACAAAAAAACAGCAAAATAGGGTCTTAAAAATCAAGTAAAGGAGTATTTCCATGGAATGGTTAGGCGTTATTTTTAAACCAGAAGTCTTATCGTTGTTAATTCCAATTGTTGCTATCGTTGGTGCTTTTGTTGTGGCTGCGTTAAACGCTCATCATAAACATGAGGAGCGAATTGAAAAAATAAAACAGGGTTTCAATCCCGATAAATAACGGTTGTGCATTTCGTTTTTTATTTATCCAACGTCAAACATCCTCATAAAATATTTGTCATCGATTAATTTGTCGATATAGCAGACTCTGTTAATTCAAAAGCACGGTAATTGCTAAATATAGCGAATACTGCAGGTACAAAGTAAAAAGATAATAGAGTCGTCAGTACTGTACCTCCCGCTATTGCTATCGCAAAAGGTGGCCAAAAACCTCCACCGGCTAGAATTAATGGTAAGAAACCACCTACTGTGGTAATTGTTGTCGAGGTTATATGACGTGTACAACTTTGTACGCACCTTACAATTGCGTCAATATCACCTTGAATAGCCTTCTCATCGGATTTGAGCTCAGCAATAATGACAATAGCTGCATTAATGGCTAAACCCATCAAGCCAAGTAAACCAATAATGACGGTAAAACCAAAAGCGTAGTCAAAAACAAAAACACTTAGCAGACCTAAACCTACCGATTGAAGAGCAGATAAGAATATCGCTAAGCTCAATCTAAAGGAATTAAACGAAAGGACTACAACCGTGATTAACAGGGTAAAAATAACACCTACGCTAGCCAGTAGTTTGCCAACTGCTCTATCTCGCTCGGCAGACTCTCCACCAATTTCCATACGATAACCAGAAGGTAACTGGTAGTTCATTTCATTAAGGGTTGTTTGTACTCTATTGAGAATTACCGAAGGCAACACATCCGTTCTAATATACCCTTCGATCACATTAACACGCATTCCATCGCGATGAGGGATAGCACCACGGCTTGGTTTTATATTGAGCTCGGATAGCGCAGTTAAAGGGATGGCTTGCTCGCCTTGAGGGCTCAGTAGATTTATGTTCGCCAAGTCACTGAGGTTGTCTCGATTTTCGTTAGCTAATCGAACGCGCACAGGTATCGACTCTGTGGCTTCAATAATCGAGCCATTGACCTGTCCTGAAAGTGTCGTACTTAATTGACTCGCAATGCCGACTAAAGTTAGGCCTGTTAGTGACGCAGTTGATTCATCGGTATCAACCCACACTTTCGGCATGCCCGGTTGTAATGTTGCTCTGGTATGTGTGACGTCTTGGGTGTTGCTCATCACTTTGCGAATATCATCACCCACTTGTTTGAGCGTATCTAAATTAGGGCCAAATATTCTTAACTCAACGGGTGCATTAAACGGAGGCCCTTGCTCTAATTTTCTAACAATGATTTGTGCCATCGGAAACATATCATCTAAAGAATATTGCAGCTCCTTTATTAACTGATTAGCGGCATTGAAATCAGTCGCTGTTATCATTCCTTGGGCGTAATTTTGCAGTCCGTCTTTGTTTGGCATTAAGTTGTAATAAAAAGAGGGGGCATTTTTGCCAATAAACCACCGAACATGTTCGATACCTGATTGAAGATGCAGGTGCTGACTTATTTCGTCAGTAACATTTTTAGTATGGTCAATACTTGATTGAGACGGCATAAATACTTCGATATGAAACATGTCTCGATCAGATGGCGGAAAGAATTGTTCTTCCAGGTGTTTCGCCATCATAAAGCCTGTGATTGGTAGGATCATAACTAATAAAATCGCTATTTTGCGGTATTTTAATGAGATGAACAGGCTTTGTTTAAATAGCTGGCTTAATCGAGGTAATTCAATGCCGGCGTTAAACCACGCATTGCTATTGCCTGTTCCTTTTGGAATGAATCGTCCAGCCAGTCCGGCAACAATGGTATGAGAAATAAGATAAGAGCCGATTAATGCAAAGATAACACTTAAAGCAATACCACCGATAAATTCACCGGCAGGACCTGGCATTAACACTATCGGCATAAAGGCCAAAATAGTGGTTACCGTGGAGCCTAATAGGGGCAACCATAAATGCTTAACCGCAAAACCAACTGAGTCTAAGCGACGCATGCCCTCTTGCCGTTTAGTCTGGATTGTATCGGTCATAACAATGGCGTTGTCGACCATTATACCTAAGGCAACAACCAAGCCGGTAACCGACATTTGGTGGATAGGAAGTCCGTAAAAGTTCATCACAGCAAGAGTAAAGCAGACCGTAAGCGGCAGTGATACTGAAACAATTACAGCAGAACGCCACCCCAAAGTAATTAATAGTACGATTGCAATAAGGGCAAAGCCAACAATGATATTACCAATTAAATCCCCCAGTCGACGCTCTGTGTATAGGTTCTGGTCGAACAGTACCTCGAGTTTGATTGCGTCTGGCAGACTCGCTTCAAAGTTCGTTAGGCTTTTTTGAACATCGATGGTCCAATGATCAATGCGTAAGTCGGGTAGCATGCGGGTCGCGACGACAACAGCAGGTAGGTCGTTAACAATCGCCATTTCTTGAGCGGGCCATGCCAAAGTCTTATCGACCTTTGCAACATCGCCAAGCCTTAAAATGCTGCCATCACTGGCTATTTTGATAGGAATACTGCTAATTCTTTCAATGCTACTTAGCGCACCGTAAAGTTCTACCTGCATTTGATTATGATCATTAACCAGTAGACCTGCTGAAACTTTGGCATCAGACATCAATACTTGTGTAGAAATATGTTCGGTGGTGATCTGCAGTTGGCTGGTTTTATTTTGATCAATAGATACGGTAATTTCTTCTTCACCTGCGCCAAAGATAGAGACTAAGTCAGTGCCAGCGACAAGCTTTAATCGGTTTTGTAATTCATTCGCATATCGTCCAAGGCTGGCGATATCGGGTTGACCTTTGCCGATCCAGTTTAGGGCAATAAGTTGAGTGAAAGCATAGCCACGATCATCTTCTAAAATCGGTATTGATGTTTGTGGAGGAAGCTGGGGAGTAACATCATTGATCAAATCTCGTACTCTAGACCAAATCGGCTTGGTATCTGTTACTTCATCTTTGAGTTTAATTTGGACCACAGAAATACCGGGGCGTGAGTTTGATGTGATTAAATCTATTTCTGAGAGCTTACGTAGTTTTTGCTCAATTTTCTCGGTAATTAATACCTCAATACGTTCTGCACTGGCACCAGGTAAGCGCGTTAATACGCTAGCATTACGGTTAGTTATTCGAGGGTCTTCAGTTCTTGGCATAGTTGATAATGCGCCAAGACCAGAAACAATAAGTAAGATGATAACAAGCGACATCAATCGCCCGTTTTTGACAAAAGCGCGGATCATCAGTGAGTTCCTAGCTGCATATCAGTACTTTCGCTACGAACCAATTCACCAGGTACGTATCTATGCAAGCCCGCACTTACGATATTGATGCTCTCTTCACTTACTCGGCTAATATAGGCCTTTTCTGTTGTGGTATGGAGTACCTTTACGGTCACCGCCTTGATAATAAAGATATTGTCTATTTCACTTGCTTGAGTTTGATAGACATTCCACTGTCCTCTGATCCCGTCAGTTAAAGCAGAAATAGGCACCCAATAACCATTTTTCATCACTTGATGATTGATTTCGACCTTAGCTATTTGGCCATTAAATCGCTCATTGGCTTGGCTAAGAGCGAGTCGAACCATAATGGTTCGGTTGATGGTATTAATACTTTGACCGATAACAATAATCCTAGCCGTTAATTTGGCTGTGCCAATGGTAACGGGAAGCTCTTGTCCCGTATTGAGTAAACTGGCGATTTCAACAGGAATACCCAAACTAATTTCTTGCTGACTTTGTTTTATTAATTTAAACGATGGTGTGCCGCTCGCGACAATATCACCTTGCGCGATATAACGTTCACTGATGATGCCGCTGTAAGGAGCAACTAGTTGTCCTTTCTTAATTTGATAATCTAATGATGCTAAATTTGCATGCAGGCCATCTAAATTTGCCGATAATATAGCTTGTTCTGCGGCCAACTCATCGACATTTTGTTCAGAAGCATAGCCGTCAGGAATTAGTGTTTTTATACGATTTAAATTAGCTTTGTTTAGGGTTATTTGCGCCTTTACTTGGCTAATTTTTGCTTTTAATTCTAATGCTCTAATTAAAAGTAATTCAGTATCTTGAGCGGCAAGAACTTGATCCTGCTTGACGTATTCACCTGTGTCGACCAATATGCTTTTAATTCGTCCAGAGTATTCAAAGCTTAAATTAGTTTGCTGCTTTGCGACCACCTTGCCAACATATTCCCTTGCGATGGTATAGCCCGTTTCAGGCTCAATAGTAATAATACTTGCCATTTGATTATAGGGTGAATGACTCGTTTCTATGTCGACTTTCGAACAGGCAGATAAAACGCTAAACGCTATACATATAAGGAGTGATTTTGCTAAGTTCAGATTAAGCAAATGTTGTGCGCGACATAAGACGTTCATAGGTTTCCTTTAATGGTAATCCGTCATCGATAAAGTTGACTAGACTGCCCAGTCCATTTTATTGTAGGTTAACTAAAGTGGACTGTCTAGTCTACTTTAGTTAAAGTAGTAACAAATTGAATAGAGTTATTGTGTGTATGATTAAAAGTCGCAGTAAGAATGAAGCCAAGCGCCAACAAATTTTGATCTCAGCCACTAAATTGTTTACCGAAAAAGGTTACGCATCAGCGAGTATGGCGTTAATCGCTAAAGAAGCTGATGTCTCAAAACAAACGGTTTATAGCCATTTTGGCAGTAAAGAAGACTTATTCTCTGCGGCCATTTCGCAAAAATGTGATTCATCAATTTTATTTGAATTCAACTCGTTAAATTTATCTGATCCTTATGCGACTTTACTGGAGATGGGGCAACGCTTCTTTACCATGATTACTTCAAAAGAAGCTTTAGCAGTGCACAAAATATGTGCGTTTGAGTCACGCACATATCCTAAACTTTCAGAGTTGTTTTTTCAGGCTGGCGTAGAGCGATTGACTAATGAGATCACTAAGATGATGGAATATTTTGATGGTCAGAAATTGCTCTCTATTCCTCAGCCAAGGTATGCGGCCATTCAGTTTTTACATATGGTCAAAGGAGAGGCGTGGATGAGAATTGAGTTTAACACCCAATATCAAATGCCCGAGCACGAAGTTAAAGAATATATAGTCAATTGCGTAAACTTCTTTCTTCGTGGTTATAGCTTTGATTAATGTTTTTTTGACTAGCTGTTGAATTATGAATTATTAGCTGTGGGGTATATTGACTAAACCCTTATTAAAGCAACTTGATCATAAGTTATTGGGAAGCTTGAACACTTTATGTGAAGATAAAATACTTTTTTAAGAGATCATCTGAGAAATTTGTTCTATAGAATAATGCGGTGTTGAACTGGGTATAGGCATAGCGGCGAGCATACAAACCTAGCTTGAAAATGAACACAGAGCACACGATAGCTTTATCGAGTCGTAAATTTAGTATTACCACCAATATAAGCAATAAATTAATTGCCTTCCATTCAGATTATTTTTGAGTTTGTCTATTAAATCAAAACAACAGATAGCTGCTGTTCTTGTTCTTCTTTGGCGCTATTTTTGGACGTTAGCGAGTATAAATTTTAACTGAATACAGACAATTTCATAAATTGTTTAGAGTTTGCTTATCAGCAGCGATAATTTTTGCTATAACGCTAGTACACGTTTTAAGATAAAAAATTACAACAATTATTAAGGATACCTATGAGTGCACCAGCTAGACCGCTTAACTTCGTTGACCATGGACAAATCAAGATAAATCCAACGCGTCATTTTCCACATGTTGAAAGTCAGCAAATTGTTCCATTAGTCATTCATGAATTCTCAAGTGCTGGAGCAGAAATGCCAGTGGTATTTGTTAAAAATGCGGAAACAGGTTCTTTTCAGCCTGTTGCTATTATGGGATTCCAAGAAGGTGAAAACTTATTCTACGGCGAACCCAAGTGGCACGGACACTACGTACCAGCAGCTATCATGCATCACCCGTTTGCATTGATGCCATCTAAAGAAGATAAAAATAACCTACAAGTTATTTTGATCGAAACAGACGAAGTCATGTCTGGAACTGAAGGTGAAGCACTGTTTAATGAAGATGGAACTGAGTCTAAATATCTTGAGCAACGAAAAGATGCTTTAGGCAAGTATTATGAAAATATGCACATCACCACAGCCTTTGTTAAGTTGTTACAGGACAAAGACTTGCTTCTAGAGCGCACACTTAATATTGATATTAATGATCAAAAGCGTCAGCTCAGCGGTTTGTACTTAATTGATGAGAAAAAGTTTAACGCGTTATCTGATGAAGACTTTAGTGAAATTCGTAAGCGTGGATATTTATCTCCAATTTATGCGCATTTACTGTCAGTTCATCAATTAAATAAACTTGCCGAACTAAAAAAGAGTAAATAAAAAATAGTCGAGGCAGGAATTAGCCGCCACTTTAATTGCTATTGTTGGCGGTAACTCACCTGACAGGGTCAAGACCTTTGACCTATATTATACCCAAGCCATTTGAAACTGCATCTTCAAGTGATTTGGGTATAAACTAAAGACTCAGCAAGAATATTCAATGAGAATTGCCTTTATCGACAATAGCTGCATATCAGGGCTTAACTATTGAACACCATTTGTGATGAAATTAGCAATACTTTCATCCATCAGCCCAATAAAACGAGGTCAAAATGTTGGCAAGCGATGACAAAAGCCAAGCGCTTTATCTAGGTATTGATGGTGGCGGTAGTAAATGCAAAGCCATTGTTGTCGATGAAAATAATACCATTTTAGGTACGGGCATCGCTGGACCAAGTAACCCTTTGCATGGTTTTGAACAAGCGACTAATAATATTGCTAAATCGGCACGACTAGCGCTGATTGATGCAGGTTTAAGCGATTTACCACTTTCGAGTATCAAGGCCGGTGTGGGTTTAGCAGGTGTAAATTTACCGGCACTTTATACTGAGATGAATGACTGGATGCACCCCTTTAAGGAAATGTATCTAGCGACTGATTTATTGATTGCCTGTCTAGGTGCTCATGATGGGCAAGATGGTGCGGTCATGATTACTGGTACTGGCTCTTGCGGTTTTGTTCATATCGATGGGGTATCAAAAATTGTTGGTGCTCATGGTTTCCCCCATGGTGATCAAGGTAGCGGTGCTTGGATCGGCTTACAGGCAGTCAAGCAAGTTTTGTTATCCCTTGATGAACTTATTGAAGAGACTAGCTTAATTCAAACCTTGTTGGAATTTCTTGAAGTTAAAGATGAATTACAATTAGTTGAAAAAATTGTTGGACGTCCGGCCGCATTCTACGCGCAAATGGCGGGGTTCGTTTTCCAAGCAGCTAACCAGGGCGATAGTGTTGCTAAGGCAATTATAGAAGAAGGGGCTAATTATATTAGCCGTGTTGCTCGCCAATTAATGAAAAAGCAACCACCAAGAATCTCGTTGATTGGTGGCTTAACACCGTTACTTACACCATGGTTGGATGATGATGTCCAGGCCATGCTTTCAACACCAATACATCCACCTGAAATAGGTGCTGTGATATTTGCTAAGCAATTGCCTTCTGTTATTAAATAGTAGTTGATATCGATTAAAGCATGAGTGGGATATATTGGTTAAAGATCAGTAGCCCCTAATATGGACATTCTACTATGAATAGTTTCACACTTTTTGCACAGCGCATTTTTGATGGGCACAACTTTCATTATAACGCACGGGTTTCTGTTGTTGATGGGAAAATTCAGTCAATCGATGCTGATGTAAAAGCCATTGATGGTGAAACAGAAATTAGCGGTTTACTAGTACCAGGGTTTGTTGATTTGCAAGTCAATGGTGGTGGCGGTGCTCTGTTTAACTCCTCTCCCTCAGTTGAAGGTATCAAAGCCATCATGGCTGCACACGTAAAATATGGGACAACCGCAATGTTGCCAACCTTGATAACTGACAAGGTTGAAGTCATGGCCAAGGCTGCCGATGCTATTGCGCTGGCGATAAAAGAGCAGGTGCCAGGCATTATTGGTGTTCATTTCGAAGGTCCGCATTTGTCGTTAGAGAAAAAGGGCGCGCACAGCGCTAAATATATTCGACCTATTTCTGATCAAGAATGGCAAATACTATCCCGCAAAGACTTAGGCAAAGTCATGGTCACGGTTGCGCCGGAAAACATTGCTCCGAACGATATTGCTCGCATGGTTTCTCTTGGCATCAAAGTCTGTTTAGGACACACCAATGCAGATTATAAAACAGCACAAAAGGCAGTAGATGCAGGTGCTGATGGCATTACTCATTTATATAACGCGATGTCGCCATTAACAGGTCGTGAGCCTGGTGTTGTCGGTTGTGCTTTGGTTAACGATCAAGCAAGTTGTGGGGTAATTGCCGATGGCCATCACGTCGATTTTATCAGTATAAAAACGGCGCTAAAAACTAAACCTAAAGGTAAAGTTTTCTTAGTGACAGATGCTATGCCTCCAGTCGGTACGAATGACACTGAGTTTGATTTCTTTGATCGAAAAGTACATTTACAGGATGGCAAGCTCACATCTACCACGGGTGAGTTAGCTGGTTCTGTACTGGATATGGCAACCGCGGTAAAAAATACTCATCAAGGGGTCAATGTACCACTCGATGAATCGATTCGAATGGCGAGTTTATATCCGGCTACCTACATAGGCCTTAACGAAAACTATGGCCATTTAGACAATGGAACTATGGCCAATATGGTCGAATTTGATAATAGCTTTAATGTTAAAAGAACTTGGATTGCCGGATGCCAGGTTTATTAGGTGTTCTTTGATTGACGTTATTTTTGGATAAAAAAATACCGCAAACGTGTTGCGGTATTTTGTATCTTTTATGCGGTTAAGTCGTAGCTAATTGTTGTTTAACTGCTCTTGCGAATAGCTTGGCTTTTCATGTTTTTCACCCATGGCGTCAGCCAATTCTTTTGGCATATAGTTTTCGTCATGCTTGGCTAAAACTTCGCTGGCTTGAATGATATGACCATTCGCTAATACGCCATTAGCAACAATACCTTGCCCTTCACGAAATAGGTCGGGCAGAATGCCATCATATTCAACGGTGATCATTGGCTCGTTTGGATCAAAACTTATTGGCATTTTCATATCCGCTAATTGAAAGCGCACCTTAAGGCTATTTTCATCTCGGATAACGCTGCTTGGTACTACCAAGCCGCCAACACGCATTCGTTGGCCTATAGCTGCTTTCGTTCCCGTATCTTCTTTACCGTAATGAATTTCACTAGGTTTATAAAACAGATCGATATTTTGGCTAAGTGCATACAAGACCAGACCGGCGACAAAGCCTATGCCAACGAGAACTGAAACAACAATAGTCAGTCTTTTTTTACGTCTAGGGTTCATCTGATACCTCTTGAGAAAGTTTATTTAATTCGGCTGCTTTTTTGAGTTTTTCTTCGCGTTTTATCTGTCGGGCAATATCCGTTTTGACACTTTTATGGCTGAGTTTTGTCGATAAAATTAATAGCAATAATAAAGCGCCTGAAACACCAAATGAAAGCCATACATAAAAGGCATACCCACCCATATTGAGAAAATCGGCAAGATTATCAAATTGCATTAGTTTTCCTCGCTGATCAGTTGACGAACCCAAGGACGCATTCTATTACGTGCTAGAAGTTCAGTTTGAAAACGGGTGCACATTAACGCGCCAACCAAAAATGAAAAACCAAAGAAGCAAACAAGGAAAGGCCAAAACATTTCCATACTCATAGCTGGTTTACCTAACTTTGACACCGTGGCGCCCTGATGGAGTGTATTCCACCATTCGACCGAATATTTGATAATAGGGATATTGATGACGCCGACCAGTGATAATATGCCTGCCGCTTTACCTGCCAACTGCTTGTCATCAAAGGCATTATGCAGCGCGATAACCCCTAAATATAAGAAGAGTAAAATGAGCTCTGAGGTTAACCGTGCATCCCAAATCCACCACGTTCCCCACATAGGTTTGCCCCAGGCAGAGCCAGTGACTAAAGCTATCGCGGTAAAAATAGCACCAATAGGAGCAAGTGCTGCGGCGGATGCATCAGCCATTTTAAATTGCCAAACAATGCTCGTTAGGGCCGCCGTTGCCATAGCAACATATATTCCCATGGATAACATCGCAGCAGGAACATGAATATAAAAAATTCTAAAGCTGTCACCTTGTTGGTAGTCTGCAGGCACAAATAATAATGCCCAAATCATACCTATGGTTAACAAGATGAAACTTGTCCATGCGAACCAAGGTTTGATCCGACCTGTAAAGCGATAAGTCACCTCAGGGTTTGCATATGGATGTAGCCATTTCCACATTTAGTTAGTACTCACTTTTAAAGCTGCGCCTACCGCAATAGGAGCTAGGGTTAAAGAACCGAAGAATAGTGCGCCGATTATAGCAAGTTGACCACCATAGGGTAAGTTCAATGCGGCAGTATCAATAGCACTGGTCGCGAAAATTAATACTGGTATATAAAGCGGCAGGACAATTAAGCTGAGCAATACACCGCCTTTCTTAATGCCGACAGTTAAAGCCACACCAATAGCACCGATAAAGCTTAAAACAGGTGTGCCTAAGAGTAAAGTTAGCATTAGGGCCCCATAACTTTGTTCGGGTAAATGCAATAATACCGCCAGTATTGGAGCAACGAGTAACAAAGGCAGCCCAGTCAGTAACCAGTGAGCGGTAATCTTTGCTAAAGTTAAAATGAATATTGGATGAGGGCTAAGTAGCATTTGCTCGAGAGAGCCATCTTGGTAGTCTGACTTAAATAGTCGATCTAACGACAGTAGACAAGAAAGCAGGGCGGCTACCCAAATAATTCCTGGTGCGATGCGTGCTAGCGTCGTTGATTCTGGTCCAATGCCGAGTGGAAACAGGGTGACGATGATAATGAAAAATAGCAGAGGGTTGATCACATCGTCTTTATGGCGAAACGCAATAGTTAAATCTCGCTTGAGAATGAGCATAAAGGCTTTGCTGTATGATAACTGTGATTTATTTAACATCGTGTGTCTCTAATACAACCGATAATTGAGCGTTATTTTTCTTAATACGGTATTTTTTAGGGATAAATCTTGGTGAGTCGTTAAAATAACAACACCACCATTATTGATGTGCTTCATAAAGAGTGTTTCTAAATGTTTCACTCCTTGCTTATCTATCGCGGTAAATGGCTCATCAAGTATCCAAATTTTGGCTTGGCTTTGCCATAATCTGGCTAATGCGATCCGACGATGTTGCCCAGCACTGAGATGGGATGCTAAGGCATCTTCAAAACCGAGTAAGTTGACTTTGCTTAGTGTTTCTTCGGCGTCGTTTTTGTCATAGCCATGTAGTGATAAATTGAAAGCCAAGTTTTCTTGAGCCGTCATTTCACTTTTTACACCCGGTGTATGTCCTAAATAAAGTAGATTTTGATGATATTCTTCGCGATGACTATCAATTGGATTGTTGTCAAAAATCACTTTACCTTCATAGGGTTGCGACAAACCAGCGAGAATTCTTAGCAAGCTTGTTTTACCCGCTCCGTTCGGACCTTCAATTTGTACTATGTCGCCAGCATTTATCGTGAACGACAAATCTTCAAACAAGATCCGATCTTCTCGAATACAGGTAAGCTGTTGGACAATTAATAGAGAGGAGGGTTGGAACGACAACGTAACTCGCTTATTTGTGATTTTATAAATAATGGTTTTTAGTAATTGGTTGGTATCATACTACAAAATATTCGCTTGGACAGTGTTTCACTTTGGCTTTTAAAGCGTTTCTTTAATTCAAAGTTAAAAACCGATCCGATAAAGCTGAAATAGCAATTTAATTAGTGCTAGAATTGTTGCACTTTTTTAGATAGTCAAATAGAGGCTATTGAACTTTCGAGATTGATTTAATAGTGAAAGTTCAACAACCCCTAGTGTATATTCGACTTTTATTTATTTAGCTAAATGAGAGCCTTGGAGAATTAAATGATCCCAGAGTTAGGCCATTTTGCCTTAATCATTGCACTGGCTTTTGCCATTTGCTTAAGCGTTGTTCCTATGGTCGGCATTTATTCAAATAATGCCAAATTAGTTTCCTATGCAAAACCCCTGACCTTTGGCATGTTTATTTTCACAGCCATCAGTCTCTTTATATTGGGCTACAGTTTTGTTCAGGATGATTTCTCGGTTAAATATATTGCCGGTCATTCGAATAGTTACTTGCCTTACTATTTTAAGATCAGTGCTGTCTGGGGCGGACATGAAGGCTCGTTACTTTTATGGGTGTTTTCATTAACCAGTTGGACGATGGCGGTCGCTAAATTTAGCAAAGATATCGAACAAGCCTTTATTGCAAGAGTACTTGCGGTGATGGGTATGATTTCTGTTGCCTTCATGTTGTTCACGCTGTTGACTTCTAACCCATTTGAGCGATTGTGGCCGAATGTCCCCATTGAAGGTCGTGACTTGAATCCGTTGTTGCAAGATTTTGGCTTAATTGTTCATCCGCCAATGCTTTATATGGGTTATGTCGGTTTCTCGGTTGCCTTTGCTTTTGCTGTTGCCGCTTTGATGTGTGGAAAAATGGATGCCGCGTGGGCTCGTTGGTCTCGTCCTTGGACAGTCGCTGCTTGGATCTTTTTAACCTTAGGTATTGCTCTAGGTAGTTGGTGGGCATATTACGAACTTGGCTGGGGTGGCTGGTGGTTCTGGGACCCAGTGGAAAATGCTTCCTTTATGCCTTGGCTCGTTGGTACCGCTTTAATCCACTCGTTATCGGTTACTGAAAAGCGCGGTACGTTTAGAAATTGGACCGTGCTGCTAGCTATTTTTGCCTTTAGTTTAAGCCTGCTTGGCACCTTCTTGGTTCGCTCTGGCGTTATTACTTCGGTACATTCATTTGCTGCAGATCCAAGCCGTGGTGCTTTTATACTGCTGATACTCGCTATTGCTGTCGGTAGCTCTCTGACGCTATACGCATTTAGAGCAAGCAATGTACAAAGCTTTTCACGTTTTTCATTTTATTCACGAGAAACCGCCTTACTCTTTGCTAATATTATTTTGGTTTCTTCAGCGGTAACCGTGTTACTGGGTACGCTTTATCCATTGTTTGTCGATGCCATGGGGCTAGGCAAAATTTCTGTTGGGCCTCCTTATTTTAATGCGGTATTTGTTCCTATGATGGTGTTGTTATTTGTCGTCATGGGGATAGGGCCTTTGATTCGATGGAAAAAAGCAAAGCAAGGCGAATTGCGCAAACAATTAAAGCCGCTAACTCTTGTTAGTGTTATTACTGGCTTGGCATTCCCCTTTCTTTATGCGGGTGAATTCAACTGGATGGTTTCACTGGGAACCGGTTTGGCCACTTGGGTTGGATTAGTGGTGCTCAAAGAGATAGTTAACCAGAAGAAAAAGTCTAATAAATTGACCATGAGTCAGGTTGGTATGACATGCGCGCATTTTGGTATCGCGGTAACTATTGTTGGTGTGACTTTGGTTTCTAATTACGAAACCGAAACTAATGTGCGTATGGTTGCTGGTCAAAAATCTGAAGTAGCCGGGTTTACTTTTGCATTTAACGGCACAACTCATGTTGAGGGGCCGAACTATTCCGCTGAACAAGGACAAATTGAAGTCTTTAAAAACAATGAGTTTGTCGCCTTGTTACAACCGGAACGTCGTGAATATCGTGTCCAGACGATGGGAATGACGGAAGCTGCCATAGACCCGGGGTTATTTCGGGATGTTTATGTCGCTTTAGGTGACCCGTTAGGTAATGGTGCTTGGGCGGTGCGTGTTCACATTAAACCTTTTGTTCGTTGGATATGGCTTGGTGCTATTTTTATGGGCATTGGTGGTTTGTTAGCTATTTTAGACAAACGTTATCGTCGCCGTAAAAGTAAAGTTAAAGAAAGTACACCGGCAATGGCTAAGCCGGTAACTAAAACAGCAACCACGGTGTAATCTGACTATGGGAAAAGTGATTCGGTTTATACCGCTTGTTTTATTCGTGGCATTGGGCGTGGTGCTGTATCGTGGCTTGTTTTTAAGTCCACAAGAATTACCATCGGCGTTAGTCGGTAAGTCAGTGCCAGCATTTACGTTAACTAAGCTCAAAGATGGCAGTGTTACGGTGACAGAGCAGTCTTTTGATGACGGTATTAAGCTACTTAATGTCTGGGCGACTTGGTGTCCGTCATGTCGATATGAACATCCTTATTTACTCGACTTAGCAAAAAGTGAACGGTTTACTATTTATGGTTTGAACTATAAAGATGAGCGAGAGTTGGCTCAGCGATGGTTGGTTGAACTTGGCGACCCATATCAGTTTTCTGTCTTTGATCCTTTAGGTAAGTTAGGGTTAGATTTAGGCGTTTATGCCGCACCAGAAACGTTTGTTATTGACCATAACAACATCATCCGAAAACGTTTTGCTGGACCTATTCTCGATAAAGTATGGCAGCAGGAATTTGAGCCATTAATAAAACAAATTGAACAAGAAAGAGCGAGAGGGGAATAATGCAAATTTTAAGACTTATAGTTGTTGCTCTAGTCGTTTTTTCGACAGCTTTTATAGCGCAAGCGGCACCTAGTGATACATACAGCTTTAGTGATCCGGTTACAGAAAAACGTTATCGGGAATTGGTCAAAGAGTTACGTTGCCCAAAATGTCAGAACCAAAACTTGGCGGATTCGAATTCTCAAATTGCCATTGACTTGAGAAATGAAGTTTATCGTATGCTGAAAGAAGGTAAATCAGACGGTGAAATCACTAACTATATGGTTGATCGTTATGGTGAGTTTGTTTTGTATCGTCCTCGCGTGGGTTCGTTAACCTATATTCTTTGGTTTGGCCCTGTGCTGCTGATATTGGTCGGAATCACCGTTGTTATTTTAATGGTAAGAAGAAAGTCTTTAGAAGCCAAAGATATCGCATTGTCTGAGCAACAAAAACAACAACTAGATAATATTCTGACGGATAAAAACAAATCATGATAACAGTATTAAGTTTGATCATTATTTTCGTTCTTCTTATTTTAGCGGTGATTTGGGGGCATTTTATTTTCGCCAATCGCAATCAAGATGAAGACGACACCTTAACGAATGAGTTTCGAGAAAATACCAATGTCGATTTGTACCGCGAGCATAAAGCTGAAATAGAAAAAGATTTTGCCGAAGGTTCGATTGATGATGAAAGTTATCAATATTTGTTGGCCGAACTAGATAAAAGCCTCTTGCAAGATATGGAACAAGCAAATAGCAGTAGTGCCGAGCTGTCTCAAAAGCGTCAACTTGGTTTACTGTGGCCAGTGATGTTAAGTATTTTTGTTATTGCGTTTTCATTAGTTTTTTATAATCAACATGGCGCGCTTGAGCAAATATCCCAATCACCAGCAACGCCGTCAGACAGCCAACAAATGCAAGTGCATGAGCAAATGCAGGCGCTCAAACAGCAGGCCGCGGAAAATCCACAAGACCCAGAAGTTTGGTATGCGCTAGGCCAAGCGTATGTTGGCTTAGGGCAGTTTGACTTAGCCGTCGCCGCTTTTGATAAAGTGATCGAGATAGAAGGCGAACAAGCCGATTTGTATGGCGCGAAAGCGCAAGCGCTGTACTACCGCAGCGAACAAAAAATCACACCTGAAGTGCAAGCAGTTATTGATAAAGCTCTATCTTTAGACCCCAGTGATCCATCGACAAATATTTTGTTGGGTATGCACAATTTTATGGCTGGAAACTATCAACTCGCGATTAATCATTGGCAAAAAGTGATCGATTCTGGTCGTAGCACCGTAAATATAAACGCACTGCAAGATGCTGTCGCTGAAGCTAAAAATCGTTTAGCGATGAGTGGGCAACCGTCTACTGAAAGTGACGCTTCTACAGGTCCTCAGCTTAGTGTAAGTGTGTCGATTAGTGAGGAGATTCTTACTAAATTAAGTGAAGGTGAAGATAAAGTTGTCTTCATTTATGCTGTTCCTGCAGACGGGCGTAGAATGCCGGTAGCAGCAGTGAAAATGATGGCCAGTGATTTACCTTCAAAAATAGTTTTAAATGATGCCAAGGCAATGAGTCCGCAAATGAAACTCAGTGACGTTAATGCGGTTCATGTATATGCAGTAGTATCAAAATTAGGTGGTGTGGGGATTAAGCCTGGCGATTTCAAAGCCGAGTTAACTAATGTTGACGTGTTATCAACATCAGACATTACGCTAGTTATCGACTCTGTCGTCGAGTAGCTAATGCGCTGACCTTAATCAACTAGATAATTAATGAGATTTAAGGACGTAAAATGATTAAATATATGATGCTTGGACTATCGGTCTTATTGGCTTCTAGCAATGTATTCGCAAAATCTGAGGGTAGCAATTCAGCAATGGCTGAGTCAGCTTGTCCCGATTATTTAAACGTTGATATGCGTAAGTTGCATTCTTCTGAATCAGTCAATTTATGTGAACTGACCAAAGATAAGCCCGTGATAATGGTTAATACCGCGTCGAACTGCGGTTTTACTCCGCAATTTAAGGCGTTAGAGGCTCTGCATAAGCAATATAAAGATCAGGGCTTAGTGGTGATTGGTTTTCCATCAGATGATTTCTTTCAAGAGGAAGATGATGAAAAGGATACCGCCAAAGTCTGTTTCGTCAACTACGGCGTGACCTTCACTATGTTGCAAACAAGTGCTGTACGCGGCTCTGATGCTAACCCAGTGTTTAACTTCTTAGGTGAGCAAACAACAGCACCAAAATGGAACTTCTACAAATATGTGGTCAGCCGTGATAAGAAAAGTGTTAAGCACTTTAACAGCAAAGTATCTCCTGACGACCAATCGTTTATTCAAGCAGTTGAAGCTGTACTTTAGTTTTTTATAGGTAGTAATAGTATATGTCGCGATATCAGGGGATAGATAAATCCATTCATGAAAGAACACTAAAAACTGGAATTTTGCTGACTAACCTCGGCACCCCTGAAGCACCGACCGCTGATGCGTTGAGAACATATTTGCGAGAATTTCTATCTGACCCTCGGGTGGTAGAAATTCCTCGTTTAATTTGGATGATTATTCTGCATGGCATCATTTTACGAGTTCGCCCGGCAAAATCAGCTAAATTATATAAAAGTATCTGGACTGAGCAGGGCTCGCCCTTGATGGCGATCAGTGTTGAACAAACCGAAAAAGTTCGTGAAAAACTGTCCAAGCAATATGGTGATCAGGTCGTTGTTGACTTAGCGATGCGCTACGGTAAGAAAAATATTGGACAAGCCTTAAAAAACTTCCAGCAACAAGGGGTAAATAATATCATTGTTCTCCCCTTGTACCCTCAATATGCAGGTCCTACAACCGGCTCAACATTTGATGCTATGGTCAAAGAAGTGCAAACTTGGCGTTGGATCCCTAACATTCATTTTTTGAGTAGCTATCACGACCATCCGTTATACATTCGGGCATTAGCCAATAGTATTAAAGAAGATTTTGAACAACACGGAAAGCCAGATAAGTTAGTTTTATCTTATCACGGCATGCCTAAGCTTTTTCATACCCAAGGGGACCCTTATTTTTGCTTTTGCGCCAAGACAACTCGACTTGTTATTGAAGCATTAGGTTTAGAAAAAGCTGACTATGTAATGACCTTTCAATCTCGCTTTGGTAAAGCAGAATGGCTTCAGCCGTACACTGATGCGACGTTAGAAGCGTTGCCTAGTGAGGGTAGCAAAAATGTAGCAATCATTAGTCCAGCATTTAGTGCTGACTGTTTGGAAACGCTTGAAGAGTTAGAATCTGAAAATAGAGAAATCTTTATGGACGCGGGAGGTGAAAGCTATCGTTATATACCCGCCTTAAACACGCGAGATGACCATATCGATGCAATTGTCGCGATGTTAGAGAAAGAGCTCAATTAAGCCGTTAACGCAACGACATACCTAATCCCCAGTCTTATATGGCAAGGTGAGTCTAATTAACTCACCTGTGTCCTTGTTCAGTTACCATTGTTTACCTAATGACTAATTATTGATTTGCACCGTCAAAATATTTTATTTGAAGTGCATTAATTATATTTGGATCCACTAATCGAAAATTGACCGCCATTTTATTGATATTGCCTTGTTCTTTAGGCGTGTAATGAGTCAAACAACCACAATTCTTACAGTGGTGGAAGTCAATCGTTTTGTCACCCCAACAATAAGAAGCAATTGCATTTTTTGTTGTTGTCACTTCAACGTCTTTAGGTGAAAAGTAAGCCCATAGTGATGCATACTTGCGACAAAGGGAGCAATTGCAACTTGTGATTGTTTCCGTAGTGTCAGGGATAGTAATTTTGATATTATCACAGTGGCAACTTGCTTCGATCATGTCGTGATACTCCTTTGGTATCGAGTATGAGCTGAAATTAGCAGCCAATAATGTATCACAATATATTACATGAACTGGAGTTTACAACTTATACCAAATAACATTAAGTATGTGATCTAAATTTTAACCAGTAAAATAGATCAGCTATTTACTGTGGTTGTTATTACAGCTTACGTTCGATATAGACTCTCCACTCGGCATCTATAGTTAGCGTAGGGCTTTTCTTTTGAATTAGGCTAGGGTGTGTTGATTAAATCAGTGCGCGCGCAATAGTACTGCGTTCATGGTACAGACTGGCTATAAAGGTAGTGAGACAATGAAAGACATAACAAAGAAGCATTAGCCAGTAGGGCTGAGACGGATTTAAGGACTATACAGGGAGTTTACAGGATAAAAAAAAGCAGCCTATAGGCTGCTTTTTAGAAATTTTTTATTCAACAAATTAAGCAGCAGCTACGTTTTCTGCTTCTGGGCCTTTTTGACCTTGCTTAACGTTGAAAGTAACAGCTTGACCGTCAGTTAAGGTACGGAAACCTGAACCTGTGATTGCGCTGAAATGAACGAAAACGTCTGGACCGTTTTCTTGCTCGATGAAACCAAAACCTTTGCTTTCGTTAAAAAATTTTACTTTACCAGTTACTGTATCAGACATACTAAACATTTCCCGTAGTCATAATTAAAAAAAAGTGGCTATTATTAGCCGTTCACGGAGTAAATGCCCTCTACCCAAAAGTACAGACAGAGGAAGGTATCCAATAACACTAGCGCGTCAGGTGAACTAACTAAACATCAGGTAGTTAATTTGAACCTTCATCCGAAACGCAAAAACTCAACGCGGACATAGTCTACCATAGAGATTTTTATTAATCTCCAAAAACTTCAAAACATTTCTCTGTTTGTGGTCAAAAAATCAGCAAAAAGCCCGACAGCTATGACTCTCGGGCTTTTAAAATAGTTGAAAGTAATTTTATTTACAGTGCCGCTATCTGCGCTTTTTGCTCAATCATCTTCTCTAAAGCTGATTTTGCATCGGCAAGTTTAGTTTTTTCCTTGTCGATAACTGCCGCAGGGGCTTTACTAACAAAACTTTCGTTGCTCAATTTGCCTTCGGTACGTTGTACATCTTTTTCTAGCTTCTCGATGGCTTTTGACAAACGCGCAAGTTCTGCGTCTTTGTCAATTAAGCCCGCCATCGGGATCAGTACAGACATTTCACCAATGACCGCTGATGCTGATGCAGGTCCTTCTTCATCCTGAGCAAGTACTTGGATACTTTCAAGTTTCGCCAGTGCGCTTAAGAACTGTTCATTATCAGCTAGGCGACGTTTATTTTCATCAGTGACATTCTTAAGTAAAACAGGTAACGGCTTACTTGGTGGAATATCCATTTCACCACGGATGTTACGAATAGCTACGATGAACTGTTTGACCCACTCTAAGTCGCTCTGAGCTTGCTTATCTACTTTGCTTGCATCGTACTGTGGATAGCTTTGCAACATAATGCTGTCGCCAACCGGCTTGAATGTCGTTAACGGTACAACACGTTGCCAGATAGTTTCAGTGATGTAAGGCATAATTGGATGCATTAAGCGCAGTAAGCCTTCAAGAACTGTGACTAAGGTATAGCGAGTACCACGTTGCTCAGCCTCGTCACCTTTAAATAGCACAGGTTTGGTTAGCTCTAAGTACCAATCACAGAACTGATTCCAAGTGAACTCGTAAAGCGCTTGAGATGCTAGGTCAAAGCGATAAGTGGCAAAGGTTTCATGAACCGTTTTAACTGTTTGCTCAAATTGAGCCGTGATCCAACGGTCTGCTAATGAAAACTTCATTTCGCCACCGTCTTTACCGCAATCTAACTCTTCGGTATTCATCAATACATAACGGCTTGCATTCCACAACTTGTTACAGAAATTACGGTAACCGTCTAAACGTTTCATGTCCCAGTTTACGTCACGACCTGTTGACGCTAATGCGCTTAAAGTAAATCGCAATGCATCTGTTCCATGAGCTTCAATACCGTTCGGGAATTCTTTCTTGGTCGCTTTAGCAATTTTCGCCGCCAGTTTAGGCTGCATCATGTTGCCAGTGCGTTTTTCTAGTAAATCGTCTAAGGAAATGCCGTCGATCATGTCTAAAGGATCAATAACATTACCTTTAGATTTAGACATCTTATCACCACTTTCATCGCGGATAAGGCCGGTCACGTAGACTTGTTTAAATGGTACTTGAGGTTTGCCGTTATCATCTTTAACAAAGTGCATGGTCATCATGATCATGCGTGCTACCCAGAAGAAAATAATATCAAAACCAGTAACGAGCACGTCAGTAGAATGGAAATCTTTTAATTCAGGTGTTTTGTTTGGCCAACCGAGTGTTGAAAAAGTCCATAAGGCTGACGAGAACCATGTATCCAGTACGTCATTGTCCTGACGAAGTTCGATATTATCGGCTAAGTTGTTATCAGCGCGCACTTCTGCTTCGTCACGTCCAACATAAACGTTACCATCATTGTCATACCATGCTGGAATTCGATGTCCCCACCATAACTGACGTGAGATACACCAATCTTGAATATCACGCATCCAAGCAAAGTACATATTTTCGTATTGCTTAGGCACAAACTCTATATCACCATTCTCAACTGCTTCAATTGCTGGCTGAGCTAATTTTTCAACACGAACATACCACTGGTCGGTTAATAATGGTTCAATAATAACGCCTGAGCGATCACCGTATGGCGCAACTAAGTCGTGATCTTTAACGCTTTCAAGCAAGCCCATTTCATCAAATTTAGCAACGATAGCTTTTCTTGCATCGAAACGGTCTAAACCAATAAATTCTTCAGGTACTGTTGAATCAAAATCATCAGACTCTTCACCTTTGGTATCGAATACTTGTGCTTGTTTTAAGATCGCAGCATCTTTGTCGAAGATGTTGATCATCGATAGGCCGCAACGTTTGCCAACTTCATTATCATTGAAATCGTGTGCTGGGGTTATCTTCACGCAACCCGTACCTTTGTCCATATCAGCATGCTCATCGCCAACAATGGGAATTAAACGATTAACTAGTGGCAACATGACATGTTTACCAATTAAATCTTTATAACGCTCATCGTTAGGGTTGACGGCTACACCAGTATCCCCAAGCATAGTCTCGGGTCTAGTAGTCGCTACAACTAAGTAGTCTTTACCTTCAGATGTTTTAATGCCATTTGCTAACGGGTAACGAAGCTGCCACATGTGGCCTTTTTTGTCTTTATTTTCAACTTCAAGATCTGAAATAGCGGTGTGAAGCTTTGGATCCCAGTTAACTAAACGCTTACCTCGATAGATTAAGTCTTCTTTGAATAGCCTTACGAACACCTCTTGAACGGCATGGCTTAGGCCTTCGTCCATTGTAAAACGTTCACGCTCCCAATCAATCGAGTTACCTAAACGGCGCATCTGTTGACTGATGTTACCGCCAGATTCGGCTTTCCAATCCCAAATTTTATCGATGAATGCATCACGTCCATAGTCGTGGCGAGTTTTACCTTCTTCGGCAGAAATTTTACGCTCTACAACCATTTGTGTTGCGATACCCGCATGGTCAGTACCTGACTGCCATAGGGTTTTCTTACCCTGCATTCGCTGATAGCGAATAAGTGTATCCATTATCGTTTGTTGGAACGCATGTCCCATGTGCAAACTACCAGTAACATTTGGAGGCGGTATGGCAATACTATAGCCATCACCATCACCGGTTGGGCTGAAATAGCCTTTTTCTTCCCAGCTGTTATAAAGGGATTGTTCGATATCGGAAGGGTTAAATGTTTTTTCCATTGGAATATTACTTAATTTCAATTATTGAGAAGAGTTTTGTACATATTCAACGACACTGCTGCTTGGTGTAATGCCCCATTGTTTCAGGGCGGTCCAACGCTCTCGTGCTTGCACTTTCAATGCTTCGTCATTTGGTACAAAGTCTATGATTTGAGAAAACTGACCTGCAAAGTTAGGCACTGTGCTGGTCAAATTAATGAGTATCGGGCGACGACCTCGAGGTGGTTGCCAGCCAATTTCTACCATAGAGCCTTGTTTCGGGCCTTCGCCAACAAGGTTATGCGGTACAAAGCTGTCAGCGTCAAACGCCCATAAAAGTTCGTCTATATCATGAGCATCTTGCTGATCATTGGTGTAAATAAATACACGTTGGTTTTGTCGGTAGCATTGGGCTGCTTGCACGCAGGCGTAGTGAAAATGTGACTTTTCACTACTATTTTCAGGCATTACATGAAATATTGCCTGAATACTCGCCTGCGACATTGTTTGCATGAACCTTACTCGCCTTGTTCTGCACCTGCTCGGTTTAATAAAAACTGAGTCAGCATGCTTACCGGACGTCCTGTAGAGCCTTTATCTTTGCCACCACTGCGCCATGCAGTACCTGCAACATCTAAATGTGCCCAATGATATTTCTTGGTGAATTTAGCTAAGAAACAAGCAGCGGTTATAGTGCCTGCAGCACGACCACCTAAGTTGGTAAAGTCAGCGAATGGACTTTCTAGCTGCTCGTTGTACTCATCCCAGATTGGTAGACGCCAAGCACGATCTCCACTTTGATCTGAAGCATTTAGTAGCTCATGAGCTAATGGATTGTGTGTACTTAATAATCCTGTTGCATGCTTACCTAGTGCAATAACGCAAGCACCGGTTAATGTGGCAACATCAATTACCGCTTCTGGGTTGTATCGTTCTACATAAGTTAACGCATCACATAATACTAATCGACCTTCAGCATCGGTGTTAAGGACTTCTACTGTTTGTCCTGACATTGTCGTAAGAATGTCACCAGGGCGATAGGCATTAGCATCTGGCATATTTTCACAGCCTGCTAATACGCCAATTACATTAATCGGCAAGTTGAGCTCAGCAAGTGAGTGCATAGCACCTAAAACACCAGCAGCACCACCCATGTCGTATTTCATTTCGTCCATGCCATCACTTGGCTTAATTGAAATACCACCTGAATCGAAGGTTAACCCTTTGCCAACCAATACTATGGGAGCGCTATCATCGTTGGCGCCTTGGTATTTCATTATGCTCATCATGGACTCATTAATTGAACCACGACCTACAGCAAGGTATGAGCCCATACCAAGCTCTTCCATCTCTTTTTCACCGACAATTTCTGTGGTGATGGATTCATATTCTGTTTCAAGAATTCTTGCTTGCTCAGCTAAGTATGCAGGGTTACAAATGTTTGGCGGCATATTGGCGACATTTTTACAGGTAGTTATGCCTTCAGACACTGCCAGACCATGAGCAATTGCACGCTCTCCGATAGGTAATTCACGACGCGTTGGAACATTAAACACTATCTTTCTTAAAGGTCTACGTGGTTCTTCTTTACGTGTTTTTAAGCTGTTAAAACTGTATAAGCAATCTTGCGTTGCCTCAACGGCTTGACGCACTTTCCAATAAGTATCGCGCCCTTTAACATGAAGCTCTGAAAGAAAACAAACCGCTTCCATAGAACCCGTTTCGTTTAACGTATTAATTGTCTTACTGATAATTTGTCGGTATTGGCGCTCATCTAATTCGCGTTCTTTACCACAACCAACAAGTAAAACGCGTTCGCTTAGAATGTTAGGAACATGATGCAATAAAAGCATTTGTCCTGATTTACCTTCTAAATCACCACGACGTAATAAGTTACTAATATAACCTTCACTAATTTCATCCAGTTGTTCTGCAATTGTTGATAAACGACGTGGTTCAAACACACCAACGACTATACAGGCGCTACGTTGTTTTTCCGGGCTGCCGCTTTTTACACTGAACTCCATGGGCTCTCCTACAGGTTTTATTGAGCATAAATGTACTTAAATATCATGCTTAGGTTAACTCTAGACTTAATAAACTTGCTAAAATCTACAATTAATAGATAAGCTTACTATGAATTTGATAGAGCTAAAGGCTATAATTATAGCCGCATTCATCAAGTTTAATATGCGCAACTTAGATAAATTACGTTATAAAAAGAGCAAGTTTACTTAAAAAATGTCTAGATGTCAGAAAAAAACTAAGTTTTTAATGTTAATAATAGCTCTGGGGCTACTGTGATTATATTTCGTTATTTATTAAAGGAAGTCGCAAAAACGCAGCTTGCGGTTTTCTTTGTATTAATGACCATTTTTATCAGCCAAAAGTTTATTGGCATACTAGATGATGCTTCTGAAGGAGGCATTCCAGGTCATCTAGTGATGGTTTTTATTGGCCTTAAAATGCCTCATCTTGCAGGCTTCCTTTTACCGCTTAGTTTATTTTTGGGTACGTTACTGGCCTATGGCAGAATTTATGCTGATAGTGAGATGACCGTCTTGCACGCTTGTGGTATCAGTGAGTGGTACGTAGTTAGGGTTACGCTGATTTTAAGTTTTATCACCGCTATTTTTACTGGTTTATTTACGTTATACCTTGCTCCTATGGCGGCAGATTATGAATACCAAGTTAAAGCTCAACTGGCTAATGATTCCGGCTTGAGTGCTATGGTTGAAGGAAGGTTTCAAAAGACAGGTAATAAAAAAGCGGTCGTTTTCATTCATGATAAAGACCGAGATGACAATACCTTGCAGAAAGTCTTTGTTGCACAGTTACCTGATCCAAAAGCAGCACCGGCAAGCATTATTAATTCTAGTATTGTTTACGCTGACAAAGGATTAGTTGTTGAAGAAGACTCTGGTTCACAACACCTCATCCTTGAAAAAGGTACCCGTTATCAAAGGGATTTAAACACAGGTGAATTTAGATCTGTGGCGTTTGACAAATATCATATTCAAATTCAAGATCAAAAAGTTGAACACAAACGTAGAAAAATTAGCGCTATGTCTACATCAGAATTGTTTACTGATACCGCCGACGATGCTCGCGCTGCTATTCAATGGCGAATTTCCTTTCCCTTGATTTGTCTCATTTTGACGCTAGTTGCAGTGCCACTAAGCGTGGTGAATCCAAGACAAGGTAAGTTTGGCAAAGTATTACCGGCTCTTTTTCTTTTCCTGACCTACTTTCTCTTGTTGACGTCGATGAGATCAGGCGTCGAGTCTCAAACTCTCCCTTACTATATTGGTTTATGGCCAATACACATTGCCGCGTTGATACTAGGTGTCGGCCTTTTACTCAACAATAGGGCTAGTGGACTGATATTTAAAGCTAAATTGCCTAAACGACGTCAAGCGAAGGGATCTGTCTAGTGAAAATTATTGATGCCTATATCGGCCGAGTGATAACGTCTACGACCTTCATAGCACTAGCGGTTTTCATTAGCGTTTCAGGAATAATAAAGTTTGTTGAGCAAATGAACGATATTGGACGCGGTGATTTCGACTTGTCTCATGCTGCATTGTATGTCCTGTATTATATTCCACGAGACGTAGAAATATTCTTTCCTATGGCCGCATTGATTGGCGGTTTAATTGGCATTGGTATGCTTGCGAGTAACTCTGAATTGGTTGTCATGCAAGCGGCAGGAATGTCACGCCTCAACATTATTCGCTCTGTCATGAAAACAGCTACTATATTGATCATCATTAGTATGGCTGTTGGAGAATGGCTAGGACCTTCAGGAGAAGCCAGTGCTAGGCAAGTTAGAGCTCAGGCTATTTCAGGTGGGAGCCTGATCTCAGCAAAAAGTGGTGTTTGGGCAAAGGATGGTGATTATTTTGTTCATATAACAGAAGTAAAAGATGAAGGAACCTTGAACAAGGTACAAATTTATCGCTTCGGGCAAGACTTGAAGTTAGACAGTTGGTTAGCCGCAGATAGTGCTATCTATCAAGATGATGCGTGGCTGCTCCAGGGAGTTACTGATACGTTTATCTCGAATGATAAAATTCAAGAAATAAAGTATAACACTTTGGTGTGGGCTTCTAGTCTGACTCCTGAAAAGTTAGGTGTCGTCACCGTAAAACCTGAGTCTTTATCTGTTAGTGGTTTGATTAATTACCTTGATTATTTAGAGGCTAATCAGCAAGATAGCAGTCGATATGTATTAGCTTTTTGGCGCAAAATAATGCAGCCGTTTACTGTCGCTGTAATGTTACTAGTAGCACTATCTTTCATTTTTGGACCGCTACGCTCTGTCTCTATGGGAGCTAGGATCATGATGGGGGTCTTGACGGGCTTGTTGTTCCACATTTCAAATCAAGTATTTGGCTCACTTAGCTTAGTGTATCAGCTACCACCTATTTTCGGCGCCCTAATGCCCAGTGTGCTCTTTATTGCTGTTGCACTCTTTTTTCTGAACAAAAAAGCATAGTTCAAATCATATCAGCAAACTAAGGCAGATCTTAGTTTGTGTTTGATTGGTAGCAGTTTATTTGCTTAATTGACCCAGTGCCTACCTTTGTTTTCTTCAAGTGAAAGTAATACGACCTCAGTATTGGTCAGTCTGTCTTGTAAGCTAAGTTTGTTTTTTCGATCAAAAATCACCCAAAGGTTACCTAGCCCCAGTAAGGTAGGTAATAACCTTTTCCAACCCGTCTTTTTAGAAATAAGACTACCATCTTGATTTTGTAGTCGTAAACGCCATGCCTTCATGCCAAGCGTTTGACCGCTTCTCGCCCAGAAGTAGACAAAGAAAAAACCGACCCAAGTTAAGTTCCAGCCATAAATAAGCGCGCTATAAAAAATTGAGTTTTGTTGCACATCGATTAAATGCTGCTGACCTGCCATATCAATCAAGCCCCACTCGGCAAACAAGGCAAATAAACCAAAACTTACTGCCCCAGCAACCATATAAACGGCAAAGGCGAGTAACAAATCGTAAACCCAAGACGCGAATCTGCGCCTAAAGCCAGATCGTGGGAATGTACTATAGTCAGTAGGCGACATAATTAGCTCGTTTAAAAATTTTGGCTAGTCTAGCAAAGCCAAGATTAAAGGTTAAGTATTAGCGGCTGCTCAACAGCAGATAAACTTGATGATAACTAAGGACAGCATTTGGATATCGGTTTTCCCGTCCATGGTGGATTACAAATCAGCATCGACGATGACATTATTTTAATAGATGCCAAAGGTCCTTGGAATGTGGAATATTTTTCTATGCTTCACAAGGAGCTTATTGACGCTGCTCAACACGTAAATATTGATAACTTTGGTGTGTTGATTAACCTGTCAGGAGAAGCTATTGCGGTGCATGAAGGACGAGACAAGCATCGAGAATTTGTTAGCCGAACTAATACTAAATTTATTGCCATAGTAACTTCTAAAAACTGCGAACTGCCAAGTATGACGAAACAATTATTTCTAAAAACATATGAAGGTATCGTAAATAAGGCAGCTGCTTTTGACGACATAGAAGAAGGGATCGCGTGGCTTAGAAACAACTTAAATCAAGAATAAACAAGCAAAAACTATTACGCCAACCTATTGGCGGTTAAAATTAAAGCAAACAATAATTTTATACCGACTTAATGGTTAAATCCTCTTGCTAGATGCAAAAAATCTCGTATAATGCCAAGCACTTCGCAGCTCCTTCTGTTGAATGTAGTAGGGTTTTTAAAGCTATTTTTTATTGAGATAGATTTAAAAACTTTGCTAAGTAAATATTTGCCGGTGTGGTGAAATTGGTATACACGACGGATTCAAAATCCGTTGCAGAAATGCGTGGCGGTTCGAGTCCGCCCACCGGTAC
>PJEL010000869.1_pt1 | contig 33659 bp, 25 predicted proteins | sample 1853271 | NCBI WGS metagenome assembly PJEL01 (sample SAMN08108733, study PRJNA415343) | Invertebrate metagenome, whole genome shotgun sequencing project. | host: Globobulimina | place: Sweden: Gullmar Fjord | collected 2015-08 | reverse complement strand
TCTCGAGGCATTTGTATATACATCAGAGACAATTGATAAAATGTTACTGCCAATGTCTGTTTCTGCTGCTGATCCACTGGGTTCCATGGGAAATGATTCCCCTCTTGCAGTAATGAGTGACCGTCCAAAACTTCTGTTTGAATATTTCAAACAGCTATTTGCACAGGTCACAAATCCCGCTATCGACCCTCTGAGGGAAAAATTTGTGACTTCCATGAGAAGTATGATTGGACCTGAAGGTGATATCACTGAGACGAAACAGGAGCAGGCCCACAGGTTGGATCTGCCGCATCCATTTTTGAAACCAGAGGAAATGGAAGCCATTAAAAAAATGCAGTTCCAAGGTTGGGCAGCAAAAACCATTGATATTACATGGCCTGTAGCTGAAGGAGAGAAGGGCATTGTATCAGCAATAGATAGGGTATGCGCTGAAGCTGCTCTAGCTATTGAGGATGGTTTTGACTTCATTGTCCTCTCAGATAGGTTTGCTGACAGTAGCAGAGTATCTATGAGTTCTTTGATGGCTGTTGGAAGAGTGCATCACCATCTTGTTCAGCTGCAAAAGCGATCTCGAGTAGGATTGCTCGTTGAATCTGCTGATGCTAGAGAGGTACACCACTTTTGCCTGTTGCTTGGATTTGGGGTTGATGCTATTTGCCCATACCTTGCTATGGACACTGTGCTTGCATTGCAAGAAGAAGGAAAAATTCTTCAGAATGTTTCAAAAGATGAGATCCTCGAAAAGTTCATCAAGGCCTCACGTGATGGTGTGGTCAAAGTGATGGCCAAGATGGGCATTTCAACAGTCGCATCGTACAGGGGTTCCCAAATCTTCGAATCCATTGGACTTGGGGATGAAGTAATCAACAGTTGTTTCAAAGGTACAGCTTCAAGAATTGGAGGCGTTGGATTCCATGACTTGGCGAGGGATCTACTTGCTTTGCATAAAGTGGCATACTCAGGCAGGCTTGCAAGTAATGTCCTTCCAAATACAGGCAGTTTCCATTTCAGGTCGACCACAGAACATGAAGATCACCTGAATTCTCCGATGGCTATTGCAAAATTGCAAGAGGCTTCGAGGAATGGAGATGTTCGTGCATACAAGGAATATTCACGCTTAACGCAGGAATTGAACAAAAGAGTCAACCTGCGGGGTATGTTAAAATTCAAGACTGCAGGAGATGGACCGATCTCCATCGACGAAGTCGAACCAGCTTCTGAAATATGCAAGAGATTTGTGACTGGTGCAATGTCATATGGGTCTATATCCTTGGAAGCCCACACAAGTCTTGCTATAGCGATGAACACCATTGGTGGTAAATCCAACACTGGAGAAGGGGGTGAGAATTCAAGGAGGCTGGAACCCAATGAGGACGGCTCGAGTAATCCAATGCGTTCTGCTATCAAACAAGTGGCTTCTGGGCGCTTTGGAGTGACTGCACACTACCTGACAAATGCAGATGAGATACAGATCAAGATATCCCAGGGAGCAAAGCCAGGAGAAGGAGGCGAGCTACCAGGGGTGAAAGTGCAGGGTGACATTGCTAAAACAAGAAAGTCCACCCCTGGAGTTGGTTTGATATCTCCACCACCTCACCATGACATCTATTCAATTGAGGACCTCGCTCAGCTCATCTATGATCTTAAGAGCTCAAATCCCACAGCTCGAGTATCAGTAAAACTTGTGAGTGAGAATGGGGTCGGGGTGGTGGCATCCGGAGTCGTGAAAGGTCATGCTGATCATGTTTTGATATCCGGCCATGATGGAGGAACTGGAGCAGCAAAATGGACTTCTATCAAGCATGCTGGCTTGCCCTGGGAGCTTGGACTGGCAGAGACTCACCAGACTTTGGTGGCAAACGATCTCCGAAGCAGGACGGTATTACAGGCTGATGGGCAGATGAAGACTGGTAGAGACGTTGCAGTTGCTGCCTTGCTTGGGGCGGAGGAATTTGGGTTTGCCACTGCTCCTCTGATCACAATGGGTTGCATCATGATGAGAAAGTGCCACACCAATACGTGCCCTGTTGGTATTGCCACTCAAGACCCTATTCTCCGTGCAAAATTTGCTGGTGAACCCGAGTACGTGATCAACTTTTTATTCATGGTCGCGGAAGAGTTACGTGAGTATATGGCAGAAATGGGCTTCAGAACAGTTGAAGAGATGGTGGGCAGGGCAGACATGCTTGAAGTTGATCAGGAGGTAATCCAATCAAATCCCAAATTGTATGGCATTGATCTCCATAAAATATTGGTCCCTGCTTCTAATTTACGCCCAGAAGCCAAGCAGACCTGCCAGATTAAACAAGACCATGGTTTGGAGACTGGCCTGGATGAAACTCTTGTTGCTTTGTCAAGTCCTTCTCTTCCTGATGATGGCATTGCTCCCAAGCCAGTAAGCATCGAGTTAGATGTATGCAACACTCATCGCGCCGTAGGAGCTACATTATCTCATGAGGTTACCAAGAGATTCGGAGAATTTGGCCTCCCAGAAAATACTATTCAAATTAAATTGAATGGGCATGCAGGGCAATCTCTAGGTGCATGGCTATGCTCTGGAATTAGCATCAGTTTGGAAGGAGACGCAAACGATTACGTTGGAAAGGGGCTCTCCGGTGGCAAGCTGTCTGTATATCCTCCAAAGAAGTCATCTTTTGCACCTGAAAAAAATATCATTGTTGGCAATGTATGCCTTTATGGTGCCACTGGAGGTGAAGCCTATTTCAGTGGAGTTGCTGCTGAAAGATTCTGTGTGAGAAATTCTGGAGCGAAGGCAGTTGTTGAGGGAGTAGGTGATCACGGATGTGAATACATGACTGGTGGGGTGGCAGTTATCCTTGGGAATGTTGGTAAGAATTTTGGAGCAGGAATGAGTGGAGGCATCGCATTTGTTTATGATCCGGAAAATTCTGTGGCACCTCTATGCAATGTTGACATTGCATCGGACTTATATCCAGTCACTGATGAAGAGGACATCAACTTGCTACACAGCCTCATCAGTAACCATTCCGAAGCTACAGGATCTCCTTTAGCGCAAAGGCTTCTGGAAGATTGGGAAAGTTCTCTGGAAAGCTTCACGAAAGTATATCCTTATGAGTATAAAAAGGCTCTGGAAGATCTCAAGAAAGTCGAAATTGCACAAAAGGAGGAGGCGGATCTTTTGTCGACTGCTGATGGAGATGCATTTGACACTCTTAAAAAGATGGCAAAATTGATTGTCGACGACGGCCCAGGAATAAGGCTTGAACCTAAGAAAACAGCATCTCCATTCACTCCTCGAGTACACGAGGATAAGAAGGAGGAGTATTCACGTCTCTTGAGGGATGCTTCAAGTGGGCTCCCTGTCGCAGGAAGAGAAGCTGCCTGGGATGAGGATAGGCCAAAAGTCATTCAGGGAGACACTCAAAAACAAGGGGGATTCATGAAGTACGAGAGAGAGGCTCTTTCGTACAGACCTGTAGCTGAAAGAATGAAAGACTACGATGAAGTACTTGTCACAGACGTATCGGATGAAAAGAATGTAAATCTTCTCAAGACTCAGAGTGCGAGGTGTATGGATTGTGGAACTCCATACTGTCTGAATCAGGATACTGGCTGTCCTTTAGGAAATTTGATTCCTGAATGGAATCTTCTCGTGTGGCAGGGAAGGTGGAAAGAGGCAGCTGATAAACTGCTCGCAACAAACAATTTCCCAGAGTTCACAGGAAGGGTTTGCCCAGCTCCATGCGAAGGTTCGTGTGTACTTGGAATCAACCAAAATCCGGTGACTATCAAAACAATGGAGGTTTCTATCATTGACAAGGCATTTGAAGAGGGTTGGATAACACCCCATCCACCAACGAGAAGAACAGGGAGGAGAGTCACAATCATTGGAAGCGGTCCATCAGGAATGGCAGCAGCTGATCAATTAAATAAAATGGGTCACTCCGTCACATTATTTGAAAGAGCCGACCGTATTGGAGGCCTGATGATGTACGGTGTACCGAATATGAAGACAGGGAAGAATGAAATTGTCCAAAGGAGAGTGGATTTGATGGCCGCAGAAGGCATCAAATTTGTCACAAATGCAGCTGTTGGAAAAGATGTAGACATTAACCCACTTAAAGAAAATTCCGATGCGATCATTTTGGCAGCAGGTGCCACAAAACCAAGGGACTTGCCAATTGAAGGGCGTGACTTGAATGGTGTTCACTTTGCTATGGAGTTCCTCACCGCGAATACAAAGAGCCTGCTTGATTCGAACCTTTCGGATGGTAAATATATCTCCGCTAAAGGAAAGAGGGTTGTCGTCATCGGTGGAGGTGATACAGGTACAGATTGTATTGGCACAGCAGTTCGACATGGAGCCACGGAGGTTATCAATCTCGAGCTTTTAAGCAAACCTTCTGATAAAAGATCTACTGGTAATCCATGGCCTTACTATCCAAGAGTATTTAAGGTTGATTATGGACATGCAGAAGCCACGGATGCCTATGGAAAAGATCCAAGGCAGTATGATGTTCTGACAAAGAGATTTGTGGCTGACGAGGATGGCAATTTGGCTGGCATTGAGATTGTCGATGTGTCATGGAGTTTCCCTTCTGATGGAAGGCCAACCTTTGAAGAAGTTCCAGGGAGCAACAGGTTCATACAGGCTGACTTGGTGCTTCTCGCTATGGGATTTTTGGGCCCAGAAGAAACGTTGGCAGAAGCCCTTGGCATTGAGTGTGACGAGAGATCAAACTTCAAGGCAAAGTATGGAAATCATGCGACCAACATTGATGGTATCTTTGCTGCTGGAGATTGCCGCCGGGGGCAATCACTTGTCGTCTGGGCAATTGCTGAAGGAAGGCAAGCAGCTGATTCATGTCATACATATTTGATGTCAAGAGACCCATTGCATCCCGAAGGCACAGACACCTTCTCAGGAGGTGTCATTGATTTGGAGTCATTTGAAAGTAGTGGAGGCTTGATCGGATCTGGTGAGACATTTGCAAGTCAAGTTTGATTGTAAAATAGATTTGATGAGAAAAATGAAAGGACCTACGCATGAAATCTTAATATAGCACAGTATCTAAGCAAACTTTGTGCATATATTTACACAAATATATACCATATTTCGATGAAATCAATCAAATACTAAAGAATGTAACTTAAAGCATAGTTTGTCCAAGCTCCTTGGCATTGACAATAGATGGTGCAGCCTTGGGAATAGATTCAAAAGGCCCATCAACGAAGTCTAAGACATCTGGCTTGTTCCATACAGGATATCCCTGTAAAATGGCAGCCACATTGCTTGCAGCAAGGGTTGCCATGCCAGATCTTGTCCATTGTGTTGCGGATGCAATGTGTGGGACTATAACGGCATTTTCACAGTCTTTCAGGCCAGGTTTCATTAAAGGTTCGTCTTCAAATACATCAAGCCCAACTCTGAACTCGGGGTTCTTCTTTAAATGGGCAACCAGTGCAACCTCATCGATGACAGGTCCTCTAGCAGCATTGACAAGTACAGCATCCTTCTTCATCATATTCAGTCTCTCAGCATTCACAAGGTGCTTTGTATTATCATCCAAATTGCAATGTAAACTTACCACATCAGCTGTTTTGAGCACTTCTTCAACAGTATCACATTGCTTCACTGTGATGGGGCTCTCCCCTCTGCTTTCAACAAGTTTGGAGTAATCTTTCACGTAATCCTCCAAAAATGTATTCTTGTATGGATCATAATACACAAGGTTCATCTTATGACCTTCCACCATCATCCTGGCATAGGCAGTGCCAATCCTTCCAGCTCCAATAATCCCAACAGTCTTTCCTTGCAACAAGTTTCCCACAAACAGCGTTGGAAGCCAGCCTTTGTACTTCTCAGCCCTCATGAAGACATCTCCTTCAACCACTCTTCTTGCAGCAGCCAGGGTCAAAGCCGCAGCAAGCTCCGCAGTGGTCTCAGTCAAAACTCCCGGAGTGTTCCCAACTGTGATGCCCCGAGCGGTTGCTTCTGGAACAACAACATTGTTATATCCCACAGCATAGTTGCTGAATGCCTTGCCTCCAGCATTTTTCAATGATTCAAACAGTTCGCTGCCCCAATCTTCAGTAAGCTGCCCAATAACCCCATCACACGATGTACCAATCAATGACTTGATAGTAGCATTGTCCAAAATTGTATCAGGGGACTGACAAATCTCCACTCTGCACCCAGCTGAGGTCAGAATTTGCTTCCATCTATCTCCAGGAAGATTTTTAGTCACAAGAATCCTCTTCAAACCTTCCGGATTGATAACCTGTACCGATAATATACCATATTTAGACATGTCCGTAGTAGACTCCATTCTGGTCACCCCACGAATGATCACCCAACCTAGCCCATCGATCCCCGCCATCTCATACGATCTATATAATTAACATACCTCCACAGGAATTCCATTGACAGATTCCGTTACGGTTGTGGACATGTTCATAGCGAACCTCTTACTAAAGGCTGATGTTGCTGTACGGCACAATGTACGCAGACCAGTAACATTCATCGTGATTAAGTTGATTCAGAATATAAAAATATTAAAAGTCACAAGCTCTGAGGGGGGTAGATATATTTCAGTTCCTGTCACTGCATGGTGATATTTTGTCGTACATAGAATTGTACAGCAAGTAGAAAATCTTCAAGATGATGCATCATGGTCGAAGTCTAGTCACAGTACTGTTACTCCCGGAAAGGGTCTACAGTGGGGTTGTGACAATGTCATTGATCCTCGTCTGGCTGGGATAGACTCGAGATCTACTACATAGGATTTTGATTGAACCATCCTAGAATATTTTCTGCATACAGGGTGTAGGGTGTGTTATGGTTTCTGCTAATTCTCACAATAACTCGGTGAAATATATGAAGAAGTATACAGTCTCTGAAACTAAGAAATAGTTACATGTAATGGAATCACAACAACCTGAGGAAGAGGCATGCCTGTCCCCTCCAGAACGAGTCACGTTATTAAATTCTTACCATGACATCAGTTTTGTGCTATCAAATCCAAGGGAACCTGACAATCCAATATTGTATGCATCAGAAAGTTTCTATAGAACGACAGGGTATAGCCCTGATGAGGTAATAGGAAAAAATTGTCGATTTCTTCAGGGTGGTCAAACGAGTCGTCAAGCAGTCGGGGAAATTCGCGATGCTATTCGAGAACAACGGATGACGAGTACTTGTTTACTCAATTATAAGAAGGATGGGACCCCGTTCTGGAATGCGTTCCATCTGGAGCCTGTGCACGATGAGCATGGGGTGACACAGTTTTACATTGGCATTCAATGTGATGTAACCAGGGCTTGTCAGGCTCTGATGGGTGCTGATGTAAAGGATCCTAGTGCTTGTTTTGAAACAATTTTGAATGATACGAATAGAAAGCTGGATGATATGTTGCTGAACCTGGTAGATGATGTAAAGGCATATGCTGCGGAACTTCATGGTCTTGGAAAGATGAGTGTTGCTGTGGATGAGTCTGTTCCTTCTCCTCTGTTGAGTGGACTGGGCGCTATAGACCACGCATTTTGTCTGACAGATCCAAATCTTCCAGGAAATCCGATGGTGTATTGTTCTCCAGGATTCTTAAAGTTGACGGGGTACTCTGCAAAAGAGCTGATTGGCAAACCATGTTCCATGCTTCAAGGGAAGGACTGTGATCAGTTGGAAGTAGAAAGAATCAGGGCGGCGATATACAGTACTCCCCCAAAGCCTGTTTCTGCAGTATTAAAAAATTATACCAAGAAAGGTGAAGGGTTTTGGAATGCAATGTATATTTCTCCAGTGAACTGCTCTGCTGGAACCGTAAAGTATTTCTGTGGAGTGCAAAGTAAAGTAGTTCTTGGGGCAATTGAAGACGTGAAGAATGCAACGTCTTTGCAAACTGTTCTGCGTCAAAAAGGGGTGATAGGGGCTGTCCGGGTGGCAACAAGGGGACTGTCAGACAATGGCTTGGTTCGAAAATCAACCAATCAATCATAGACATTTTATTTATTTGTAACACGTACATTGCGAATAAAAGAATAAAAGAAAACGAAAGGAAAATCATTCAATGAATTGGTCACTTTGTTTCTTGTTTAGGTCTTGATGCCTCATCCACAAGATACACAAGACCCCTGAAGTGAATTCCAGAGTGGTTACTGAGGGACATCTCACACGTTCTTGAGGTGGAGTATCCATCTGAGCATCCTGCGACATTCAAGTGCTGGAGAGATGATCCAGTGAGTTCTGGATATCTCATACCCCTGTCTCCTGCCATACCACAGCATGGAATGTTTGAGGGTACCACTTCATCAGCACACATTGATGCAACTTTCATAAAGGACTCTTCAATACCCATTTTCTTGGATGAGCATGGAACGTGAACAGCTACACTGTCTCTAACTTTATTGAATTCAAGTTTGTCCAATAAAAAGTGTCTGATGAACTCGACAGGCTCGTAGAGAGAGAATCTGAGAGCTGGGTCTGACAAGCCAGACTTGATTTGGGCCAAGCAAGGCGATGTGTCACACACGATTGGATACTTGCCATTTTCAGAGGCTCTCATCAGTGCAGCCTCGAGCTCAGAGCCCTTCTTAGCAGCTGCATCCTTGAAACCTCTGCTATTGAACATCATTCCACAACATGATGATGAGAGGCCTTCTGGGTACACGACTTCATATCCTCCCTTTTGGAAGATGGAGAGAAGTTTCTCGTGCACACTTTCCTGATTGTCAGTATCAGTCTTGGCTGGTCCCATGATTCTTGTGACGCATGCAGGCACGTATACAACCTTTCGTGGAATTCCCTTTTCTGCCTCTGCAGACACTGCTGGTGCTGGTGGGTTCATGTTCAATGGTGATGCAGCTTTTGGCATATATGGGTTCCATTCTGGAACCATGTGGCCTGAGACTTTGTTCAAAGCCTTTGAAATCGCCTGGAGGGGCCAGGGTCCAACGACTGCATGTGCCATGTTCACCACACTCAATAGCTTGTTGAAAGTCCAAGCAGTTGCACCAAAGTTGTTTGCCACCATGTCAGCCACCTTGCTTGCTTTTGGCATCTCATCCATTGCTTCGCTTCTGATGTGTTTAACAAGTTCCCCTGTGTTAATCTTCACTGGGCATTTTTCTTGGCACATTCCATCAGCTGCACAAGTATCAATGCCATCGTACTCAAAGATCTTGGACATCTCTTCAAGCCTCTGTTCCTGTTGAGGTGTTCGTGAAGGCATTGACTTGAGTCTGTATAATTCTTTATATACAGCGATTCTCTGTCTTGGTGTGAGTGTAAGGTCTCTAGAAGGACAATTGCTCTCGCAGAAACCACATTCAATGCAACGATTCACCAGCTTGCTTGCAGTTGGAGAAGGCTTCAAATTCTTCACGTGAACCATTGGATCGTTATTCATGATCACGCCAGGGTTCAGAACATACTCAGGATCGAATATCTCTTTTAGCTCCCACATAAGTTCGGTTGCTTTTGCACCCCACTCCATTTCAACATATGGGGCCATGTTCCTTCCAGTTCCATGCTCTCCCTTCAAAGAGCCCTTGTGTTTCACGGCAACAATGTGGCACATTTCGTCCATCATGTCTTGGAAACGTTTCACTTCTTCTGGTGTTCTGAAACCTTGGGAGAACACTAAATGGAGATTTCCTTCCAGAGCATGACCGAAACACGAGGCATCATGATATCCATGCTTTTCAAACATCTCAATGAGATCGAGGGTCATATCTCCAAGGCGATCAGTTGGACAAGCAACATCTTCTAGAAGCATAGTTGTTCCGTCTTCTCTTGCCCCTCCAACGATTGGAATTAGTCCTTTTCTGACATCCCAGTAGACTTTTGCATCTTTTTGGTCATGCTTGAATTCATATGAAGCAAGGGGCTTATCTTGGCCAGGTGCTGGGCCGAAAGGTAATTTGGACCCTTCTAATGCTACTCTAATTTCATCGATGCGTGCTGCAAGATCTTCTTCGGTTTGGCCCCTGCATTCAATCAAAAGTGCCGCGGCCATTGGTCCACATCCATCAATTTCAGGCACAAGCCTAATCATATCTTCATTTCCAGTGCACTCTCTCAGAGAGGCTCTATCGAACATTTCCACTGCATCCACAGAGGTTTGGGATCGTAAGATGGCCGCAGCCTCACATGCTGCTTTCACATGTGGAAACATGACAAAAGCAGATGCTTTGTTTGGCCATTCTGGGACAGTATTGTATGTCACTTGAGAAACAAAGCCAAGTGTTCCCTCACTACCAATAATCAATCGTTTGATTATTTCAATCGGATCATCGGTCGGAAAGTCTACTAATGCATTCAGTGAGTATCCAGTTGTACACTTGATGGCAAACTTCCTTCTAATCAGGGATGAGAGTTGCTTATCTGCCTGGACCCTCTCAGCCAGATCAATCACTTTTGTCACAAGATCAGAGTGAGATTTTAAGAAGGCTTGTCTACTCTCTTCACTTGCTGTATCCAAAACAGTACCATCTACAAACACCACTCTAAGATCCTTGAGTGTGTGGTATGTGTTCTGGGAGACTCCACAGCACATACCAGAGGAGTTGTTTGAGACAATCCCTCCAATCATGCAAGAATCAATAGATGATGGATCTGGTCCAATTTTATATTGCACAGGTAATTTGTTTTTCTGTTTGTAGTTTGCCAAGATCTTGTTCACTTCTCCTCCAATCAACCCTGGCTCAACAGTAATGCTGCTTCCATCTCCATGGACAGTGAAATTTCGGAAATTCTTACCAGTATGGCTGATCTTGACAAGAACTGAATCAGTCAAAGCTTGTCCGGACAGAGAAGTACCCGCGGCTCTAAAGGTGATAGGTACCCCGTGCTTCTTTGCAATTGGCAACAACTTCACAGCCTCCTCTTCACTATGCATCTTGATAACGAGTTTAGGATTCAAGCGATAGAAACTGGCATCTGTTCCGTACGCAAATGTTCTCACGGGATCAGAAAATTGTCTAGTTTTAGGCACAAAATCCGATATTTCTTCGACAAATGCCGCATACCTACCGTCCTCAATCCTTCGGCCATCCACATTCTCAAAGGCAGTTATCTTCCGATTCATTTCATGAGGTTCTACCACAGAGATGGCACCTACTTCATCGATGTACGTCAGAGGAAGGGCAGAGGGGTCTGAAACTTTCGTTTCCACGGTCTGTTGGGCAGCAGGCTGTGACGCAGCTCTTCTTTTGTCGAACATGCTGCCATGTTGCCCAGCCATGGCTGGCTTTCTATTGATCAACTGCTCGAGCTGTCTGCCATCCCTAGACTTCTTATTTCTTATCCATTGATTTTGTAAAGAACTGGTTAAGAAAGATCTGCCTGACTCGTGACGTATAGAAGGATTCTCTCCAACACTTTGGACATGTGAGAGGTTTCCATCCTTGCTGTACCTCAGCAATAAACGAGATACAGCTCGACGCGATGAAGACGCCATTGTTATTAGTTAATATAACGCCACTACTACTTCAGAAATAATCGAATGAAATTCTTTGAAACCTCCCATGGCGAGTAAACCACATATTTGTGTTTCTGTGGTTGGGTGATCTCTCTGGTTTCATCCCACCATCCACCTGTTGTAGTATTTGGCATGGGTGTGACACGATGATATACAATATCACCAATCCTGTCAATAAACATTAATCTAAATACTCTTTAACAACATAAAAGAATAGGTTACCAAGGTCATTTGATATATCATTCATATACGATACCAAGCTTTGACTACCCTCCCTTGTTGGATACTTTTGGACAGATTGACACACGTAGGTCATTTTCACAAACATGCTCAGACAATCTCGCAAAGTTGCCAAATCCATTTGGCAGAGGACGATGAGTGCAATGCCAGCGTACTCTGAAGAGGTACGGACAGATCCATTGGGTTGATATTTCAAGGACGGGGACTGGACATGTGTGTCAAGTCTCGTACGGACGACAGACGGGCAATGTCCTACCATCCGTGCCAAGAGCAATCATTCAAGGCACATTTATGATCTTGAATATCCTATATTTGCTAATGTCACTATACCGTAATTGCAGGTCTCAGCGAGCTCAACTGCTACCAAGGCAAAGGCCCCGTTCTCGTACGAGCCCCCTGGCAGAAACCATCTCTTTGTTCCAGGCCCTGTGAATATCCATGACAATGTCCTGCGTGCGATGCACGTTGGAGGTCAAAATCACCGTGATCCATGGTTCAACGAGTTTTACAAGACATGCCTGGAAGAAACCAAGATGATTTTTGGAACTTCGAGTGGTACCCCAATCTTCTGGCCTGGTACAGGAACTGGTGGTTGGGAGGCAGCTTTGACAAATACCTTGAACCCTGGAGACAAGGTCGTCACCTTCAAATACGGCCTCTTCTCTCATCTCTGGATTGACATGATGCAGCGCCTTGGCTACGATGTCGAGGTGATTGACTGTCGCTGGGGAGATGGTGCAGATGAAGAGAGGCTTGCAGAGGTTTTGAAGAAGGATACAGAGAAGAAGATCAAGGCAGTATGTGTGGTTCATAACGAAACGACAACTGGTGTGACATCAGATATCGGTCGCGTAAGGGAAACAATGGATGAATTTGATCACCCGGCCATGTTCTTGGTGGATGGTGTTTCATCCATTGGTGCCTTGGACTTCAAATTTGATGAGTGGCGTGTGGATGTGGCAGTGACTGGATCCCAGAAAGCCCTGTCGCTTCCAACTGGCCTTGCTGTGGTTTGTGCCTCCGACAAAGCCATCGAAGCATCAAAAAATGCCACATCAAAGAGGGTATACTACGACTTTGCTGACATGCTGAGAACAAATCCATCAGGAAATGTGCCGTACACCCCAGAGCTACAGATGCTCTATGGACTCAGAGAGTCCTTGAGGATGCTGAGAGAAGAGGGAATGAACAATGTCGTCGCACGTCACAACAGACTTGCTGAAGGAACTCGCCGTGCTGTTGAAGGATGGGGTCTCGAGACTCTTTGCAAAGACCCACGCTGGAAATCCGACTCTCTCACTGTTATTGAGACTCCAGAAGGAATTGACTCTCAGAAAATCGTAGATATTGCATATGCCAAGTACAATCTTTCTCTTGGTATTGGACTTGATAGAGTCAAGGGAAAAGTGTTCAGAATTGGACATCTTGGAAATATGGACGAAATCATGTTGAGTGGAGCTCTCGGCGGAGTCGAACTCGCCATGAAAGACGCAGGTGTGCCAATCACTCTTGGCAGCGGTGTATCGAAAGCCTTGGAGTATTGGAACGAAACTAGTGAGGTAATTCCAACTCGTGAACACCTCGTCATGAATGCGTAACCCGATTTTGATAAACATTATACGTTAATATTTGTAATTTGATGCTATTCCTTCTCCTGATGGGATGAGAATATCTCATCTATGGCCTCGTACTCTAAATCCTCCAGAGTCACTGATTCTTGCATGTAATCGTCGTCGTCTTCCTCGTCGTCTATGAAATCTTCTTTACTATACAATTCATCATCTTGCTGGCTACATTGAACAGCCTGAGACAGAGCATCAGCAACAGAAATCACCTCATTATCGTCCATCAGGATATCTGCCGACCCAGAATATAGTCGAGATATACCTATATCATGTAGTATTTGTATGACATCTAGCTGATGAACGTGAGGAACCCCAGGGCCAAAGAGTATCACCCTCATCTGACCCCATCCTTGTCCATCAATCCAGTCTCCGGGTATTGGCTTGAGCCATTCTATTGGAGGAGTCTCTTCAAACACCCTTTGCAGCGGGCTATGCATGATACCTGGGCTAGATACAATCATATCAATATGATACCCCCCCGAATCGTCTAGGGTTCGTCGTATAACAGGAATCTCTGCTACAGGGAACCCAGCAAGAAGAATTCTCTCGTGACCATCTCTTGATGACAGCACCACATCACGACCAAAAGCTGACAGAGTCACCAAATGAAGCACATTGATATCTCCTCGAGATGGAGGTATCAGGTTGGAACGAAAAGATGTATTGCTCTTTCTAGTGAAAACCGCATGTTGGCCAAGGTATCTGTGCGAACCTTCATAGCAGTAAGATACTCTACGAGGGACTGATATCATGACATATACGATTATAATGACATAAATTTACATTTTAAACCATCTTGCACCCTCAGAGTGGTTGAACTCAATTTTGAAGATTCTCAAGCTTGCATTTTCTTGCAAGCTTGCACTCCCACTTATAAGGGGAGTAGATCTGATGATGGAATCAAACGATTGATTCCATGGTCTTATGAGTAGTCCTATAGTGTCTCTGACCTGGTGAGAATCATTGAAAGAGAGGTTCTTGTCAGATGTACCTGCGTGCCTGTTGATCATGGGACGCGGGGTAGATGGCCCGCGGGGTAGATGGCCAGTTATGTACTTCACTTGATTGCGGGGATACCCACAGATATTTTATGATATTCATATTAAATACAAGAAATGTAGAATAGAAAGAGCCATTATGAGTGGATCAATACTATACGACACGTTGCTGCGACAAAACCAGATGGGTAGGGACAGGAGAAGGGAAAAGATGGCCAAGAAGGCAAAGGAACTTCGCAAAAAGCAAAAAGAAAAACTCCACAAATTGAATCATTCTTAGTTTATTATTATTTTAAAGTACTATACCTACACTGGCACCCATTTACCCTTTCCAGTTGCTTCGTCTACTTCCCACACTTCCTCTGTATCCTTATATTTGAACCCAAGTGGTGCATTTCCGTCCAAGATTGAAAATAAAGAATCTTCTACTCTCTGTACTATATCCTTAGAAACCTTAATTGGTTCTCTAAATACTCTCTGCCTTGCATTCCTCATAGGAGGAGTGATACCATCGTTCACTTCCCCAGAAGTGGCTTCTCCTCCCAAGAGATCTCCAACAAGCAAAACCTGGCCAATATCATCAGTCTTGACAAAATTCACATCATCATATGACTTATAGCATTCTGATACACTCGGCAAATTCAAGACCGTCAGCTGATATTGTTGTCCTTGAAACTTTAAAACTCCATTGACACTACTCTTTTCAAAAACTATCTGAAGATGGTCGGCCACAGTCGTCGAAGACGATTCATCTACATCTCGCAATACTTTTCTAATTTTTTCGGCCAGCTCCTCATCCCTAACCCTCAGAATGAAAGCCTCCTCGAACTTTACTTCTCCTAGAATCTGCCTGTCAGCTACAGACAAGTTTGACGTCATTTGGGACGAATATATCTTCCCACCGACTTTTTAAGTTGTTCATATATTGGAAAAATTATATAACTTAATATATAATACGAGTTGAGATGGTACAAGTGATAATAATGTTCGCCATGTCTCGAGTTTCAAGCGAAATCAAGGGACCACTGTACAGTGCTACATCGATGATTGTCTCCGGTCACGGGACTTGTTGGATGGGTCGATGTGGCTGCTCTGTCATTTATCAGTTCTCTCCCCCTATTCAAAGCTGATGGTGGGGAACATCAGTTACTCATAGCAAAAACAAAAACGAATTATCATGAATTCCCTTTTGATTGCAACACTCCGAAGGCGGAACGGGGGTCAATTGCTTTCTCTTTTGCAGGCTTTTGAAACCACGTTGCCCTCCCTTCGGCCATTTTCTACCGTGGGGAAAACATTCTTAGATGTGGAAGATTCTAAAACTTTTGTAGACTCTTTATTCAATGGCACCGATGATGGAGATTTGGGGACGGAGTACGTGAGAAAGCGTCTTAGTTCTGTGCTAGATAAACCAGTGCAGCCTGGTGAAAGTGCCGAGGAACTATCGCCTTCTGAAAGGCAGGTATGTCTCTCTTCCCCGTAATAGATTGTCAACGTTGAGTGTTTGATGGACATGTCTACCTTGTTCCAGGCAATGTTGGAGTTATTTCGATTGCACAACTCTTCTATGAAAATATCACAAGGGCACATGATCAAAGCAAAGGTGGCAAAAATTGATAAGAAAAAGGCCATTTTGGATACTGGTGTCAAATTTACGACCATAGGAACCCATGAATTGACCGAAGACGCGATTCTAGAGAGGAAAGACGGGGCTGCAAGCGGCCCTGCTAGAGTAGGTGACACAGTGCAAGTGTTCTTAGAAAACATAGAAACGCCAGAAGGGGAGATGCTGGTTACTGGACAAGAGTCTGCGGTGAAAAGAAGAACACAAGCCGTGTGGGCAGAATTGTTGGAGAGACTTAAGGATGGGAGACCCGTGAAGGGTCGTCTGCTAAATTCATTAGCCGGTGGATATTCTGTGGGGGTGGCAGGGATTGTCTGCTTTCTGCCCAATAGGAACGCTTCCAAATATACCGCGTCTAGAATAGGTGAATTATCAGAATATAGGGTTATTCAGATGAATGCTTCGAGAAGCAATGTCGTTCTGGAGGACTGTAGATTACAAAGCAAACACCGGAAATCATCACAAGGTACCAAGTCAAAAAGACAAAGCCGTGGTGAACTTCTCCGATACTAAGCAATAAGTTCGAAATATATATTATTTGTAGTTAGTTCAAACTTAAATTTTAAATGAAAAAATCACCTGCAATTCAATTCTCATGGGCAATGTTGTATTCAATTGTGCTTCAAATTCTCAGAACTCTGATGACAAGAATGGTTCTCCAGATGCTATGTGAGGATTGCCCTTGGACATCAATCCCGAATTTCCATCTGGTATGAAAGTATCAAAAGCAGAATCAATCCCTCCAAGGAGAGAGTCCATATACTCAGCATCAGTGTCAAGTGGACCAGTTGCATGTTCATGGAATGGGTTCTGCCTTGTAGTTGGCTTGGGAATCTCGATAATTGGAATATGCTCCTTTGGTGGAGATTGAGACATCATTAGTTGTATGAATGCAGCAACAGGATCCTCCATCCTTGATGTGTCAAGACCAGCTCCTGCACCAGGAATTGCTTGGGCATGGTCAAATACTCGAGAAGCATGGGGCTGCGTATGGTACTCTGCTATTTGCTTCTCCCTTTCCTGATAATATTTCTGCTCAACATCCTTATCCAACTCTTCCAGCCAGGCGATCAAAGGTTTTTGATCCTCCTGAGAATTCAATTCCACATTATCTTCCACTTTCAAATTTATAAACGGTGATGCCAAATCTGCTGAACCTGATCTTGCCGTCAAGTTTATCATTTTGCTCGGACCACTGTCCACCTTGCCCTTTTTCATAGATTGGGTTCTTCGCAGATGAACTGGATCATCGGTCTCCATGTCATTGAGCATATGTGAAAGACGTTTCTGTCCAGAGGACATTGCTTTGCGTAATCGAGCACTCAACCTCTTTGGTGTAATTAGAGAATCTGTGCTTCCTTCTTTAGCCATGTCTCTACTCATAGGAGAAATTGGAGGAAATTCGAGCCTTACAGGTTGGAAACTGTTCTCCCATCCTGCCCAATCAGAATCAACTTGCAATGTCATTTCAATGTGAGCTGCCCCAGTAGGAACGTCGTTGTTTGCCAAAACTCGGATTGGTGGTGAAACTGATGTTCCTATGAGACTGCTGGAAGCGTCATATGCACCACCAACAAGCCTGAAACTGCAGCACCCAACATGAGTCACAGCCTCATCCAAGGATATGTACATGTACCTGGAGTCTTTCATACTGGAGTTGGATCTGCTCAGAGTTCGCGGGACTCCTGATTTACATGACTGAGGGGTGCTGCAATTGCTTCCTGTTCTCTTACCCAGCTTACCTAATCTTTGGATTGCACGAAGTGTGGGCCCCTCGCAGCAACGCTTGCAATCAGCCCTGTTCACCAGTATCCAGTCATACATTCCATCTTTATTCGGCAGTGGCCTCACAGAACTTTCTATCTGATAGTAATCATATACGAGATACAGATGCACTGTAATCACTTCATCGTTGGACAAGGTGATCTGGTATTTGATTCCTCCAAGATCTCCCAATTCATCACATGCAATCCCAGAATGCAGAGCTTGCTTTGAGTGCAGCTCTCTATTCCCACCCTTTTCTACTACGGTAAGATGGACCTGATTATAAGACCAGCGCTTCTTTCCCAATTTGTAAGCCTTGATCTCTTCAAATTCTGTCGAATTCCCAAGTACCACTGCCTCTTGTGCACTGAGGGACATGGCAGTCGAAATTGGACATATTGTCCTGTCACTGCTGTAATAGTTGTAGTTACTCATTAATATATACAAATCGTTCACGGAAGCAGTCCTAGATGAATATGGGGGGTGCTCGCTCACGAATCACGTGCACCCACCGGGTCTGGAACGATAGGAAACTGTCCACAAAGACAGGGAAAGGGTAATTAGGCTCTATTTCGACACAATCTACCCTGCAATATATGAAAGATAAAATATTTAGAATTTAATAGAACAAACCACGCCGATGGGCAGGAAGAAATGCAGAATATCTCCAAAGGAGTCACAGATTCAAGATCTGTAGATTCTCCTTCATATCTTCATCAACTGTTAGAATACTCCACGTACCAGCTTGGTATATTTTTTAAATTTTAAATTTATGACTAATAAACGCCAAGTATGTGGTTTTATTTTATGAAACCGATGCTGTTGTAGCAATCCTATGTGAGCTACCTTGCCAGATCCCGAGGTTCCCGATGTTCCCGATTTGAGGATGCACATTCTTGTCCCATCAAAGCCATCCCTTGACCGTAGGAAAGTATCTACATTAGGTCCGATCTACACACACCCAACGGGAAACTCCTCATGTGTGATCATGATATGCCTGATGGATACGATGGCTTTGTCATCTGGGAGAATGGAGTTTCCCAAGGTGGATTGGTCGGAATACGCACGTTCATTTATTGACGTGATGAGATCTCACCAGCCTGGCTTGGTAAAAGAAAAAAGCACATGCATGAGAACCTTCTGGAGGATTGTCTGATGCCACCCGTAGTGCACACAGTCGCCCCGAGGAAGTTGGCTAGCTGCTTCTTCGGGGTGAATTTGAAGGAAGCGTGTTTTAGTGGGTGCGGGTGATTCCAAGCCCCACAACCTGGAATGGTATCTGGCCAACCATCATTATGAAAGTGTTGCATATAGGATTGAGGGTTTTTGCTATTCGTCTCGTGGGTGATTCCAGGTCGACTCAGCAACTATATATTTTGATGGGCTTCGTTACTCCGGTCCTCATATTATGTAGGTTACACTCTTTCTCTTGGCATCATTTCCAGAGTCATAATATATATGGGCCATTATGGCGGGGGAATAATAACCCAGTGGATAATAGATTTCACTCTTCCTGCGTTACTATGTTTGATGATAGATTCTTTAGGGGTGATTTCTTGAAGATAAGATCTCAGTCTTCCATTGTAACCAGACTAACGAAAAAAAAAAGCCTGTCCTAGTAGGACATGCATATGCAGGCCTGCAGCCCTAGGGCACATGTGCTACTAAAGAAAAAAAAAAAGGATGGAAAATCACATACTAGTATCAGTCGATTTTGAAGTGTGTGGAACTGTCCAGGGAGTCTGGTTTCGTACATATACAAAACAACAAGCTACTGTCTTTGGTTTGGTTGGATACTGTAGAAACACAAGGCAAGGAACTGTTCAAGGAGTAGACTCTTCAATTCAATTGATGAAACAATGGCATGACGAGCTCCACCCGTGAAGTCTAGGATTGAAACATTGTCTAGGATTGAAACATGTGTCTTTTCAAAAGAAGAGGAGATTTCATCCCCTGCATGCATGATCATATCATGATTCATTTGAAATCCTATACCTCGAGTGGAGCTATCATAGCTCGTCATGCATCATATGACACGTCATGATTAACCTCTAAGAATGTTACGTATATCTACCAATACATACATGTAAATAATAATAATACATACATACATCATGGAGTGCAGTGGAGATCCATTAAGGAAGGACTATTTGTTCTGTCCATACAGTGGAAATGTCATGTCCATGGATGCAACTAGGAATGTTGCGTATTGCCAAGCTTCTGGACATAGAGTTGCATTGCGTGATATGGTAGATACAGTTATAGTAAAGCAGTCATCTGACATGGAAGAAGTGATGCGTCGATATACATTGGAACCTTTAGTGAAGACACATGAACGCATGGACGAGGAGAATGCACTGGCAAGTAGGACAAGGGCGACGGTGGATGAAGATTGTCCACAATGTGGACATCATGGATTAGAGTTTTATACATTACAGTTACGTTCTGCTGATGAGGGACAGACGGTGTTTTATGAATGTACCAAGTGTGGTCACAAACACTCTCAGAATACCTAGTAGTTTGTATACGTACGTACTACGTGGTTGTATGAACACCATGTACTCCTCGCATGGTATAGGATCTAGGACTACTACTACTACGTAGTAGTAGTAGTAGTTGACCTTGTTGTTTGTCTATTCATTCTATTCATCTGCAGTCTATAGACTAGATCTAGTCTATAGACTGAGAGTCTGATCGATCATGAGAGTCAGTCAACGCATCGTCAGAGCATCTGGATGCATTTGATACGAGTCGTAGAATTCTATACTGTAATAATAATTATAATTATAGTAAACGTAGCATTATAGAATTATTACATAGTAGTGTGATATTTCATCACAGAAGGACATACTGTCATTGTTGTTTGATTGATTGATTGGTTGCTCTCGTTGTGGTTCTCTTGCTCAATTCTTGCTGTATTGTACCTCTCGTACGTAGTAGTGATATATACATACTACGTGTGATATATACATACTACTACGAAAAACAACAACAACAACAACGTTGAGCAAAACACACTGTGGCCAGAAACATTGTTCTCTTGAATGGTGTTGTCTCTCAAGATGATGAAGACGAAGATGAACTCGAAGAAACAGCTGGTGCTGATGCGATATCTGCTTCCATTGAGTATTGTGTTTTCATTGCTGTCGTTGTTCTTCCTGGAATACTATGCGTTGTATGGTATTCGATACCTAGAGATTCAAGAGACACGGATGAAAAAGCCCTACTCGTCAATGATGGAGAGTAATGCAGATGTAGAAAAGATGAAGGCGGTCAAGGCAGCCATGGAACATGCGTGGAAAGGGTACGAGACGTATGCGTGGGGTAAAGATGAATTGAATCCCAAGTCGAAGAAAGGCAAGCTTGGTGTGCTGGGGGGGATGAATGGGTTTTCTGGATTTGGGGCAACCATGGTGGATGCCATGTCTACCCTGTACCTGATGGGGATGCGTGAAGAGTTTGGGCGGGCGAGAGATTGGATTGAGGAGAATATGAAGTTTGAAACGGGCTCGCAGCAACGCATTTCTTTTTTCGAGACGACTATTAGACTCTTGGGTGGGTTGATGTCGGCCTATGATTTGTCAGGGGACCCTCTGTTGTTGGAAAAGGCGAATGATTTGGGAGGGAGGTTGATTAATGTGTTTCAAGGGACTCGTACGGGTATTGTTGTGAATGAAGCGACGCTTCCTATGACACAGGCGAGCTGGACAAGTAATGATGTGTTGCTGGCAGAGCTGGGAACCAACTTGATTGAATTTGCAACATTGGGGGCTCGTACGGGGAATGAGACGTATACACTCAAAGCGGAATCGGGTATTCGATTCTTGCATGCAAAACACACAAATCAAGCGTTGCTTGGGACGAGTATTCATAGAAGTACAGGAGAAATTAGAGATGCTACGATGACAGTTGGTGCGCCGACAGATTCGTATTACGAATATCTTGTAAAGTATTGGATCTTGGGAAACAAGAGGGATGAACACTGGAGACAACGATGGATATTTACGGTGGATACAGCATTGGAGAATTTGAAAGTCACGTCCAAGAATGGATTGTATACATGGGTAGGAGAAAAACGTGGTCATGTTATTCAGCCAGTTGTGACACATTTGGGGTGCTTTTATCCTGGTAATGTGGCTCTCGGTGTGATATCGGGGGCAGTGACTGGGGAGAAGGCGAAAGAATATTTGAAATTCGCAGAAGATATGATGTATACATGTTTCCAGTTGTATAACCAGACGGCGACTGGATTAGGAGCAGATGGTATCAGGATTAATTTAGAAACAGAAGAGGCGAGTGGCCTGAATAGACCTTATTTGCAGAGACCAGAGGTTGTGGAATCACTCTTTTATCTCTGGAGGGCTACTCACGACAAAAAGTATAGGGAATGGGGATGGAAGGTGGTGCAGTCTTTGAATACATACTGTAAAATGGAGGCGGGGTACACGGGGGTGAATAATGCAAATGTTATTCCTCCAGTTCCTGATGATGCACAGCAAAGTTGGTTCCTTGCAGAGACACTGAAATATCTGTATCTGTTGTTTGCGGATGACAATGCATTGAATCTTGATGAATGGGTCTTTAATACGGAGGCACATCCTGTGAGAGCACGAAAAGTTGAGGAATCGAGCTGGATTGATTGGGAGTCTGTCAATCAGACTCTTGGCAGGCCAAATCTTACGAATCGGATTAAAAACTCATACATGTGGTTTGAAAAGCTCTTGTCAGAACTCAAGAGTGGAATGGATGTAGAAGAAGCCATCAATTAATATTTCAATCGATACTGTAATGTATATATATGTAGAATCAAGGGTCCAATGAGGGAGAGTAGGTTGTGTAGGCTTGGTTGCTTGTCATTTGCACTCCAGCGTCGTCAAATCTCGTGAATGATCCTTCATTTCTACGAGCCCTATATTTTTTGAAGACAAAGTATCCTCCAAAGCCTAGAATGATGAGGCATATGATGACTGTTGCAACAATTACCCCTGTTGAACTTCCAGAGTCATCCTCTTCCTCCTCGTCGCCTTTGGTCCCTTCGTCTGTTGGTGCTGGAGCCTCTGCTGTGGGACCTTCGGCTGTCGGGGGTTCTGGGGTTGGAGCAGTTGCACTACAGGCTTGCAAAGAGCTAAATTGCTCCTCACATCCATTGGAAAAATCGTTTCCAGAGAAATCATACGATGCATTCAAAATCTCTCCACCAAGCCAGGAGGGTAATGTCCCAGTCATGGAATTGCTCGAAAAGTTTCCAAAGCGTTGCACATCTGACATCGTTTGGAACAACTTTGTTTGTTGCCACGTATCTGGGACTGTGCCAGAAATATCATTCTCCTGAATCTCCAGTTCAAGGAGAGCAGGAAATGCCCCAGTGCCCAAATCTGGGAGAGGGCCAGTTATCCCCGTGTTTGACGCATACACACCTGTCACGTTTTCATAGAATGCCAAACCTGCAGGGAAACCTCCTCCCAAGGGATTTGATGATAGATACACATATTTGAGAGGACCATTGTTTTCTGGTCTCCATGTTGTTGACATCCAGTTGGATGGAATGCCATTCAGCTGATTCTTGGAAATACTTACCACCCTCAGTATGGGATGATCAACGAATTCTTCTGGTACTTCTCCATCAAAACCATTTCCAGAAACATCATATAATACAGCCGTCTCTTGTGGGGCAGGAAGACTTCCAGTAAGGTTGTTCTCAGAGACTTGAAACTCTGCCAGAAAGGGTGGAAGAGCCTCAATCGTCCCAGAGAGGGATGCATTTTGAATATTCAGACTTCGTAGCGATGGTGCTTCTGACAAGGTTGATGAAAGATCACTGACTTGCGTATTGCTTGCCTGCAAAATCTGCAGAGAGGATGAATCCGAGGCAAACATGCAAGGTTCCAAAGAGCCACTGATTCCAGTGTTTTTGAGTGAAACCTGTTCAAGGCCACCCTCAATCAATGTACAAATGGATGGAGTGTCACCTCCAGAGCTGACTTGACCAGAGATGGATGTATTGTCAATGTAAATATTCTCCCATGTGTATTCTGCAAATGTATCATTGTCTGTCGTCTTTGCCAGTGCAAGCTCATCCAAGGCTTTATCCAGCTGTCCAGTCAATCCCGGATTCTCAGAGAGAACAAGATTCTGCAGCGTTGGAATATTTTTTAAAACAGACGCCAGTTCAGCCACATCACAACGAAGACCATAGGAAGAGACATCAAGGGTTGTCAAAAGGCCATCATCTGTGCAAAGATTTCCAGAGACTTTACAAAAGTCGGTAAATACTCCATCTGAGAGGGTATCATTCTCCACACTCGGCACTGAGGGACTTTCAGCTGGTGACTGAGCAACTGGTTCCTCAATAGGGCCAGGGGCTGGAACAGCTGTATCATTCTGACTGACAACAGGCTCGACCAACGGTTCTGGAGCAGGGGCTTCAGCTTGGAATAGAGATCTTCGCCTTGTAATGGTATCCGTATTTGCATCCACCCTCCATGGTGCGCAAGAGTCTTCATCAGAGCAACAGATCTGATATACAGCATCAAGAGCTGCCTGTTGTTCTGCAACCAGTGTAGGAAGAGTCTGCACTGCTTCTATAGAGAACTCGTACGAAATTGGACCATCGTTATATGATTTAGCTTCGATGATGCATGTCAACGTATCTGAATCTGTGGAGAATACCCCATCCTTGGTTAACATCAATGTTTGGGTTCCACCAACAATATCTGACACGACATATTCGGTGGAAAGATCCCCCCCGGAAGGACCACATCTGAGCGATACGCCTGCTTCAAATCCTTCCGAATCCTCATATGTACAAGTATCAGAACCCTTAAAACCATCCACCCCACACATACGAGCAACAACAGTCACGTTCAACCCAACAAACGACGTGTCCAACCCTGTCAAAAAATCCTCCACATCAGCATTATCAATGATTACCAGTCCATCAGGATCTAAAATTCCACTTTTAGTGAGTATTCCATCTCCATTTTGACCGAGAGAAACGCTACAGAGAGCGAGTATAGTGAAGATTGCAAGTCCAGATCGGAACAGCAGCATCATAAAGTCTCTCCTCTGATCTAGGCCAGATATTCTCTCCGAATACTTGATCAAAGAAGATGAATTTAATTGAAATCCATCATTATTAGCTGGAATACGTATAAAATGAACGAGATTCAGGAGACAATCTCTCCTCTCCAAATGCTAGTCAGTACTGAGTCAGTCATCAGATCTGACCTCGAGAGCTCCCAATCCATTTCATCAATGATGTATAGGGATCTCATTCGTCAAATTGACGAATGATACAATCTAGTATCAAGTAACAGATACGCCATCTACTCTTGCAATATACAAGAACAACATAAGCTTCATTCCTCCAACAGGTATCAGTTGATGACTACCTTTTATATGATTGCCAGGCAGATGTGTTATGTTGCTGTCTGTCATCATGTCTGGCAAGTACCCATCCTTGGAGCTTACATATGGCAAAGACATGCCACAACATTTTCAGACAACCCCTGGGGTGGCTCATACTTTGATCTGATTGTGAGCATGCTCAACCATGGCCCTCAGAGGAGGGCAACGGTGTCGGATATGATGTCTTCCCTCACCTCGGGGGAATCTCTTGTCTGGTTCAGAGAGGTTCTGGGTAAGGAAACTTTGATTGCAAGGCAAGCCATATAAGAATGACAAGGGCATGGGTATATATATGCCACTCTACTTTTCGATAACCATTTTTTTCTCTTCTCCAGGGACAAGGCCTTGTGATGTATTTGTTCTTTCAACCTGCTTTACATATATAGACACAATAATACATATTTAAGTTTATAGAACAAGTCGTAGATCAGTTCCGTCTCATCTGAAGTGTTTGCTCTCGTTTCCGATCACTCTTCACGGCATCAATCCAATCAGCAGGGTACATCGGTGGTCAAGCAATCCGATAGAATTTAAAAAAGATGTTTTTGACACGATCAGAGTATGATAGAGGTGTCAATACGTTTAGTCCAGAAGGGAGGTTGTTTCAAGTGGAGTATGCCATAGAAGCTATCAAACTTGGCTCGACTGCTATTGCTGTGCGAACGAATCAGGGTGTGGTGATGGCTGCAGAGAAACGTATTACATCGACTCTTCTAGAGCCATCAAGTATAGAGAAAGTAGCAGAGGTGGACACGCATGTTGGTGTGGCCATGAGTGGTTTGACTGCAGATGCTCGGACACTTATTGATCATGCTCGGGTAGAATCCCAACAACACCGTTTCACATACAATGAACCGATGCCTGTGGAATCTATAACACAGTCTCTTTGTGATTTAGCGTTGCAGTTTGGGGAGGATGACAGTGATGAAGGGAGTGGAATGAGCCGTCCATTTGGTGTGGCCCTATTGGTTGCTGGATGGGATGATGAGCACGGCCCGGTTCTTTTCCATACCGATCCATCTGGTACATTTGTACAATATAAAGCAAAAGCGATAGGTTCTGGTTCTGAAGGAGCGCAAACATCTCTTCAAGAGGCATTCAGAGATGATTTGACTCTGGAAGAGGCAGAGGTGCTTGCATTGTCCACCCTAAAGCAGGTGATGGAAGAAAAGGTGACCTCAACGAATGTAGATATTGCCAAAGTAGCTCCTACATGGCATATGTATACTGGGGAAGAGGTTGAGGGCGTGATTGCACGATTGTAATTACGTTATAACGAACTAAAGTCATGTAAATAGCATTTTTGTCCCTTCGCCAATCGTCTCGAGAGGAAGAGCTCTTCCGTGGTGCACGGGGACAAAGACGCGGCGTACCTTTCACCCAGAGTACTATGTAAATTGTGGTAAATACAAAGTATGCCCTACATGCACGTATAGGGGTGCAGCGAGTGTAGGACGGCTTTGGGGACTTGATTGATTTGTCGCATCAGGAGACCCCTGATTGACGTTGACCATGGCTGATGAACAACTGGATGAAACTCTAGTGGCCTTGTATGGGAAATTGCAAGGTCAAGTGAAGAAACGGCAGTCAAAGCGGGTGATCAAGACTTGTGACGAAAGTATGCTTCTTGAATTGTCACGTGGATACAGGAGAGACATGCTATTGTAACCATGATTGTATTATTTCTATGCAGTTTTAAAGATTAGACCTGATGATTTCGATGCCGTTGCCTGCAAAGTGGCGACGTTGATAGACCTGAGGAAGACTGAAGAGGCAAAGAGCCTTATCTCGTCAAAGGCTGATTATATCGATCGTTTTGCATTCGAGCTTGCTTACTGTTTGTATAGGAATGGTCAGATACAAGAATCTTTGGCGCAACTCTCAAAAGTGAAGGAAGAGAGGGCCTTGGATAGGAAACGGCTGGAAGGTCAGTTGCGGTATAGGTTGGAAGAATATGATGCATGCATTCAGCTGTATCGTGAGATTTTTTCTCCGCCATATGATGAAGATAGTATGGAAGCAAAAGCAAATCTTGTTGCGGCATATGTGGCGAGTGGTCGTGCAGCTGATGTTCCTGCTGCTCTAGCTGATATTGGATGTTCAGCGCATGATGGGCTGGAACTGGCGTTCAATGTCGCATGTGGGCTGCTCAGTGTTGGTTCCATGAACGAGGCCAAGGAGCAATTGATTTCTGCCCGTCGAATAGGAGAAGAGACTTTGTTCGAAGAAGGGCTTGATGATGATGAGGTTACAGAAGAGTTGGCAGGAGTAGATGCACAACTTGCGTATATTGATGCCATTGAGCAGAGACCAGTGGATGCCATGGAAGCATACAAGGCAGCTCTTGATCTTGAAGGACCAGATGACCTTTCAAACGCTGTGGCAGCAGCAAATTTGGTATTATGCCAGGTACGCATACGTTCTCATGATAGGAAGGGAGCACAAGAGAAGATTAAGGATCTTGAACCTTTCCTGGAGAGATCAAGTGGTCTGCTCAAGGTCAGGGCGTCTCTAGAAAACCGTCTTGGTGCATCCACGTGCCAAGGAATATTAGCAGCATATGCAGCTGGATCACTTGCGGCGAACAAGATTGATCATGCAAAAGAAGCAGTGAGAAGTTTGGAAACAGTATACCCTGGTGCTCCTGTTGGATCCCTGATGAATGCTGCCATTCTGGCACGTGATGGGAAAACAAGAGAGGCAATGACTGCACTGCATTCTCGTGAAGATCAATACGTAGGAAGTGATATTCATTTAAGTTCCACAGCGCTGCTCGCCCAGCTGATGGCTCATTCTCAAGAGTATACCAAGGCAGCAGAACTTTTGCAAAACCTTCCTATCCGATATGCCCATGCACCAGCAGTATTAGCAACGTGCTGTACCCTGTATGAACTTCAAGGGGATTTTGAAAATGCAAAAAAGACTGCATCTTTTGCATTGCAACGTTCTGAGATAGCTGCAAAGACATGGGCATTGAAAAAGCTGGCAAATATTGAAATCTCTGCAGGAAATCTATCAGGTGCTGCAGGGTACCTCTTAGATCTGGTCAAGATGGATGCCACAGCGTGGGAAGATCCTTCGATATTATGTGTACTTCCCAGATGTATTGCATGCTGCGATCCATCAAAACATGTGGACATGGGTAGTGTGCCAACAGCATTTTCAGACGATGTTGATGTTGATGCCCTTGAGTCTCAGGCGGGCAACATGCTTCTAAAGAAGAGACAAGTCAACGAAGAAGATATGGACGGAGGGCATCCGTCAACAGCGGATAAGAAGGAGAAGAAGAAGAAACGCAAGAGGAAAATACGGTATCCAAAAGATTTCAACCCTGATAATCCAGGACCTCTTCCTGATCCAGAGCGATGGCTTCCAAAATGGCAACGTGCTGAAAATAGAAAGCTTCGAAAGAAGAAGAAAGACAAGGATGCAACGAGAGGTAGTCAAGGAGCAGGGAAAGTGGACATGTCTCTGGATCGTACAGCTCCAAGCGTGAGTACCTCCACCATCAAGGCAACGAGCGCATCGGCGCAGTCAAATAAAAAGAAGAAGAAAAAAGGCAAGGGTAAAAAATGATAGTGGTGATGATAAACAGTACTGTACAAATATATCTAAATCTTTATCATATAATATATGCGTATTGGTCAATCTTGTCAATGTGTACATCATGTGGAATTCCACCTTACTCAACATGCTCTCTATAACAACCAATCCCCTAAACCACATCATACCAATCTCTTACTTACTTGAACCGTGCATTAATCTCATGGGAATGCGTATTCAGTCCAGTAATAGGCACCATACCAGGTGCATTCATTGATGGCTGAGGTGGAGGCACTGCCATGATACCATCCATCGCAAGCATTCCTGCTGGCCGTGAGGGCAAAAATTCATTCGCCATATCTACGTTTAATTTCACTGGAAGGGGTGGCAGTTGTGACATGACGCCACCCATGGAATCCATTGCATGCAAAATTTGCAAAATATTGTCTCTATATTGCACTAAAAGCTGTGTATTTTCATGAACTTTGAAAGACGCCATATTTGTCCTAAACTGATTCAAAATTGATAGATTGGCGTCCAACAAGTATGCTATAGGTCCATCCACTGTTTGATTTCCATCTTGCCCTTGCAGTGGCATGACAGGCGGTGTCACAATCCCCAGGTTTGGATTCATGGGAATCATAGGGTTCGCACCCGATGCCATAACACTACCGCCTTTGCCAGCTCCAGAATCCGCTGCTCGCCTTTTCATCCGCTGCTGCATCGTCCATCGAACACGAAGGGCCACATCCCTCACCCCTTTTCGAGGAAGAGCTGCTGCCATCCGCACATATCGTTGAACCGGATCCATTCGCTCGGGCGTATATTTAGTCATCAACGTCTCTAAAGATTTCTGCTCCTCTTCCGTCCAATCAAGAGATATAGACCATGTAGAGGTGTTCACCAGTCCACTGGTAGACTGCATGGTATCTCGTCCTTTCCAGAAATATCAAAGAGTTACAGTTCCGCCATATAAATCCCCCTATAGTTTCTTATATATACGACTCTGGTAGTGGTGTATCAATATGCCGCTCTGGGTGAAAAACGTATCCCTCTTCTCCACGTGAAATGCGAGCCCAATGGTCATCAACGAACGTTCCCTTGCGTTCAGTTTCACACATGCAACTCGAGAAAATAATATCACGTATATAGTATGTAGTTTTCGTACATTCCAAAGCCCTTATTTTCGAACCTAGAATATCTGATCAACATGGATAAGGTGAGTCACCTTATCCAAAATATGCTGCCCCACCCTCACTGAGTCAGTACAGGGCATCTGCGGATGGATACAATGCTGGATTGAGGCAGTCTGGTGATTCAGTATTTCTAGTAGGGATGATTGCAACGGGAGAAATGTAATTATTGATCGAGTTGCATGTACAAAGAAGTCAAGGTATCTTGATTGCATCAATGGTTGGTCTTCTAGACCATCTGCTTTGAACACGTCTGCCAGTATATAACTCGTTTAGATAATACGTGATTAAAATCCATACCCAAATCGATATGCTCTGCCATGTCATCTCAGTAGTGCATGTTACCATTCTAAAAAGGAGATGTTGGATACCCTGTCCATGAGTTGGTATCATATAATGGTACATACTTGGCAAGATGGACACCATCATTCACAGTGACTGCATTCGTCTACCCTTCCACCACCGTTTACCCTATACGTATGTAGTAATCAGCATGCCTAGAGCATTCGTAGCCTCGTGGATGTCAAGTACTTGTAGATCACTGCTATTTCGATACTGTATACCTGCAGGTACAGCTGTATAGGAAATGCATACCAGGAAATGGTAATTTCACAATTCTACACTAGTAGTATTCAATATTATAATCAATCGTACTATATTACATGTATATTTGATAGAAATCTAACTATCGGTTATTGTTGAGGAAAGTTGTGTTCTTCCAGAACAATGGCCCTGCAAGTCACCTACGCCTTCCTTGTGTTCCTGCAACTCTTGTTTGGAAATCACGCGGGTTTGGCTGCAAACGATAATGAAAATACTATAAAGATGGATGCTTTAACACTTGTCAAGGCAGACAACAAGCCTATCGAGTCTCTTGATGCTCTACGCAGTGGCGTGTATAGTATTGGGTTGGCACAAGGTGTTCGATCAGGATGTGGTGGTGGATCCTCTCCTGGTGACCAAGGTATGTATGAACCGTTGTTTAGTTCCATTTGTATCGTACTCTTTATAATATACATGCACCTGCCGTAGAGTTTTTGGGATTCAACAATCGTACTTGCAGTACATCACTGTCTCCCAAATCCACTGCTGGTCCAGTGATCAGGGGAGTCAGCAAGTCTATGATGTGGCGTGAGTGGATGGTTCGGGTGATTGGAGAAGACGATACTGGTGGCAAAGAAAATACGACAGCAAAGAAGCTGGTATCTTTACAGGCGTTCATCCACCCGGATGCTGAGGAGAAGGCCCAGTGCCTGGGGTATGTGAGCAGTTTCTATGACAATGCCGAGTACAAATGGACATGCTCTGTGCCACCATATGGTGACGGCCTCTTCTTGAATGGAACCGAGTATGATACGTCTGGTGATGGCATACATACCGATTCTCAGATTTGGTCTGTGCAGCCAGCTGGAGACAATGATGACAAGGGAGGAGAGTTTGTCCTCATTGCAGCCAACAAGCCTGCTGTGTGCGCTCGAGTATTGGCTGCAATAGATTGTGGGTCTATCGTGACACTAGTGGAGGATCCTCTCAGTGATTCTATGGAGCGAAATACGTATAAAACTTGGCGGCTGGTCAAGCGATACGATGTGAGGCTGCCATCTCCACCTCCACCTCCACCTCCATCCCCAGTGCCATCACCGCTATTCCCTGCTCCTATTCCAGGGCCTACAATCTCCGCACCGAGCTCTACATCAACCGGGGTCATCAGGGTCGTCGTCAATGACCTTGGTGGTGACAATCGCTGTTCAGTGAGATCCATCACAATCAGCTACTCTGGAAATACTATTGGGTCTGTGCCCAAGACAGAAACCGTGGATGTGTCGTATCCAGGATTGTCATCCACAAGTGTTTTGTTGAACTTGGAAGTGAATGGGTACAACTCGATCTATGCCATTGGGATATGCTCAGGTGGCAGTGAGACTGAGATATCCAACCAGCTCTCTGTGTTCAAGTCGGTTTTTGCAAGCCCAGCTCCATCACTGTTTTACTTGGCATCAAATGGAGTCACTGTCTTATGTCCGAATGCTGCTGTCGGTGATACTGGCGACGTAAATGGCATCACCTATACCAAGAGAAATGAGACACAAGTGGGAGATTTGATTTTGAGTAATTCAACATTTACAGAGCTACCGACAACCTGTACGTCAGGGATCACTGACATGTCGGGATTCTTTCAAGATCAAAGTTCGTTCAATGAGGACATTGGCTCATGGGATACATCATCAGTAACTACTATGAACTCAATGTTTTCAAATTCTTCAACTTTCAATCAGCCTATAGGTAAATGGAACACATCCAAGGTAACATCGATGGCTGCGATGTTTTCGAGTGCCATTACATTCGATCAAAATTTAACGTCATGGGACGTGACATTGGTATCGAATTGTCTCTTTTTCTCTACTGGTGCTACTTCCTGGCAGGACAATTTAAAGCCAAATCTGACATGTGCTCAGTGTTTCCCTGCTGATGCAATCGTACACAGTCATGATAAGGGGCCTATGCAAATGAAAGATGTTCGTATAGGAGACCTACTGTTGACATACAATGATGCAGGAGAGCCCATGTATGATCCTGTGTATATGATGGGACATAAGGATGGAGAATCCTTTGCTATGTTCCTATCCATCACTGCAAGCAACAACCAAACCATCCGCCTCACTCCTGACCACTATATCTTTGTTGTTCGCAATGAGACCATGCTTGAGATTCCTTCTCAAGGTGTCGAGATTGGTGATGGTTTGGTTGTGGGTAAGGCAAGCATTCTTCCAGTGGTGGCCATATCCCTGGTCAAATCTCAAGGACTGTATAATCCATATACAATGACTGGAAGGATAGTTGTCGACGGTGTCCTCGCATCTTGCCATTCTTCTGCAATGCTGGATGGCCTCTTCCATAAACTTGGTATTCCTTTGTCTACTGGGTACCAGGTTGCATTTGCGCCAATACGATTCTTGTACACTCTTCTTGGACCACGGATATTTTTGAGACTCGAATGGATTCTTGACGCAGGGGCTGATATCTTCATCAGCTACTCATTTGACGATGTCCTTGCATGGGTCAAACAGGTGGTTGTGACAAGTATCTACTGTACTGTAGCTGCATCGTCTCTCCTGACATGTATAGGGCTGCATCACAAAACTCTTCTTCGGTCATAAGAAGAAGAAAAGAGAAACTTTGCAGAATCACAGTCGAATGTGGGTGCGTTCACATTTCAAACAAACATATCTTGGAACGTATCCTTCGTGATCGCCCAGTGCCAATCCCAACACCAGGTATCCAACTGACCAGTCTCCCACGTCGAGGATGTGGCCAGCATTTGATGTATTGGACCAACCTTAAGGTTGTCAAAGTGTCAAAATAATATTATCTGTATTTCTACTAGGAGATATTTGTATATACTATCTCTCTCTATATCTATTGTAATTGAAAAGGAACATCCATGAGGCCTCTTTCCACGGGGAGTGAATCGTAGGTGAATCGTTCCAAAGTGAATCGTTCTGTCCCGCTCGCTTGGCCTCTCAGAGGGAAAGTTGGCAGTTGCAAAGAAAACTAAAAATTTTAGGCAGTGAAAAAACTCATTATTTTCTCTCCATGTATCAATATATGTTGATAAAACACGATATAATTCGTCCTATCTTATAGAGAATGCCAAATTATGGTGGTTGACGGTTGGTGGTTACAACCAATTCGTTGTGCGTTGGTAGCTCAAAAGACTCAACTGACTCAATTGAGCCCAATATACTACGATCCAAAGTTATTCGGTAACGATTCATCGAACGATTCATCGATTTGGTAGTCCAGGG
>PJEL010000868.1_pt1 | contig 33722 bp, 25 predicted proteins | sample 1853271 | NCBI WGS metagenome assembly PJEL01 (sample SAMN08108733, study PRJNA415343) | Invertebrate metagenome, whole genome shotgun sequencing project. | host: Globobulimina | place: Sweden: Gullmar Fjord | collected 2015-08 | reverse complement strand
ATGCGTTTTTGTGGTCGTATTGCTTGTTTAAAAACATTACCTGCATTGCCGCCAGAATTAATGTTTAGAAAAGCTCCTAATATTAGCATCGTTTCTTTAGGCGGTGCTTGGTTAGCTAATAGTTTATGTGCACAACAACATATGAGCTTTATGAGTAAACTACTATTAGAAAATGTCGCCAATAGCGATATCCTAGTGCCTGAACTAACGATTGTCGACTTCAATGCTAAGAGTGTTTCAGTAGCATTACACAAACAAATCGAAGGCGGCTTTACTGGTAAACAGATAGTAGAAGTTAGATAGCGTTCGACCTATTTAGCGTTCATAAACCTTGAAGCGATGCTTGCTTAATTCCTCAGTTAAAAATAATACCTTCCTAAATAACTCCTACCCTATCTACACCTAATATCAATTAACAATGGTTTAGTCGCATTAAAAATGAAAGTGATAGCAAATATTGTCGCTTCTCCTGCTAATTTCTAATTAGCAAGCGCATCTCGAATTGATATAACTTGTTTTGAATTAGCTAGTTACACATATTTTGTAACATTAATTTTTTGCCTTGCCTTGATAAAAAAACGAATATACTGGCCAGTACATTAATTCAGCATGGGCAGTATATTTTTATCAGCCTTAGGCTAGGTTTCAAGCATAGTAAAATAGGGATAGTGACTACCATGCTCTCGTTGTATCACATAAAAAATACTTACACTGCTAGCTTGTTCCCCCTGCTTTTACGCTTGCCACCTTCATGCAATTAAATTTATCGATAGCGGCACGGTATAACAAAAAGAATATTTAAATAACATTAATGGAATATTAAAAAAGGAGAAATGGAATGACAAAACGTTATATAAAATTATTAGGGCTACTGATAGTAAGCTTATTATGTGCATGTGGCGGCGGCGGGAGTAAGACAAAAGCTACAGTGTCTAAAAATCAGGCGCCAGTAGCTGTCATTACGGTCGATGCGGCATCTATTGTTCTTGATGATTCTCTAACAATTAGCGGCGTAAAAAGTAGCGATCCTGACGGTGACCCTCTAACTTATCAATGGGCGATAAAAACAGAAACGGGTGACGATTATCCGCTAGAAAATAGTGCGACAGACAGTTTTACTTTTACGCCAACAGACTTCGGTATTTACACTATTACGTTAATCGTTAAAGACAACAGCTTAACTAGTAAAGCCATAGTATCAACGGTCACTGTTGAACCAAATGCGCAAAGCTACCCTATTGCATCAGTCAGCAACGATATGCAAACCAAAGTAGGGGATGTTAGCTGGGTGAGTGCCGAAAATAGTCGTGCTGCTGTCGGGCAGCGCTTAACTTATCATTGGGCTATCAGCTCAAAGCCTGAACCTAGTGATAGTACTGTTGGTGATGCAGATAAAGTAAAGGCTTACTTAATTCCAGATGTTGCAGGCAGTTACGAAGTAACGCTGACAGTAAAAAATGCCGCTAATCAACTTACCGCAAGTAAAAAGCTAACAATAACGGCAGAAAAACTGCTGGTGAATAGTAAGCCTGTGGCGGTAATCAGTACTCCTATGCCAAGTTATGCTATCGGGCAAACTATTAGGCTAAATGCCACTACAAGTTATGATAGCGATGGTGATCAATTAAATTATCTATGGACAATAACACCTCCTACCGCAGGCCAAGACATACAATTATCAGGACACACTACTGAGTTTGTTGAATTTTCTGCTTTAACCCCGGGTGATTACCGACTAAATTTAGCTGTGACTGATGGTTCATTAAGTGCTGAAGTATCAACGACTATCACAGTGACTAGTGACAATATTCCGCCTGTCGCCAACGCAGGAGAGGATAAAGTCATAAACTTAGGTATCGCGCTTGAACTTGATGGCAGTGCTAGTAGTGACGCAGATGGTGATAAATTGCAATATAAGTGGCACGTAGTAAGCACTCCAGCAACCAGTACATACGAAAATCACAATGACTTTAATACATTCAACAAATTTAGCTTTATGGCCGATGTGATGGGTCAATATGTTCTCGCACTGCAAGTGTTCGATGGCCTTAACTATTCCACAATGGATCAAGTGCACATTGAAGTGATTGAAAACCAGAAACCAGTTGCCGTGCTACCAGGTGATATCGCTATTCAAAATATTGGTCCCCAAACGATAACAAGTACTGAAAGTTATGACCCTGAAGGCAAGGTTTTAACGTACTCGTGGCAGATGATTGCTAAACCTGAGGGATCAGCAGCAACGGCATTATCTCCAACCGGCATAGCAACAACACAGTTTACCGTTGATTTAGCAGGCACCTATATCATTCAATTAATCGTAAATGATGGCGTAAATGACTCTTTACCGGCAACAATGAGTGTCGTCTACACACCGGAAGTCTGGTATGAGCGTAATGTTACGGGGCAATTAATTAACGCGGCTGGTTTACCTGTACCCATGGCTAAAGTTGATGGTTTTTTTCAAAAAGAAGTTACCAGCGACGAAAACGGTTACTTTACTATTTTACTTAAAAGCAGAAGGGAAGATTCTGCTTTAAGCACACTGTTTTTTCATATTGACGACAACTTAAGCACAATATTAAGGTTATCTAAAGACTATGAGTCGGCACTTGCATTAGGAAAAGTGACCGTACCAGTATTACAGCAGAAAAACCTTTCATTAACGGCTTGTCCAGGATACAACGGTGCGGAAACCGTCACTATTTCATTTTATTTAACCAATGCTGGTTATGGGGGCATGACATTCCCTAAGTTAATCACAAGCACATTAACCGTGGGGAACCAACCTATCGCAGTGAAACTACCGGCAACGGGCGTGATCAATATGCGCCTTAGTGCATCAGTAAGTGGGCAAGTTTATGTCGAAAACGGCGATACCTTCTTTGCTCATCAACATCAAATCGACGACTCACAAGTCGATCCATTAACAATCACTGTATGTAATTAACATCAACTAACCTACCAAATTATAATGGAAACTAAATTGTTACTGCCAATGGCAACATTGCCGCAGTAACAATTTCAAGATATTTACAGCACCTTAGAACGAACATAGCTCCCCACTAGCCCTTCATTCTTCCAATCACATAAAAATTCAACAGTCGTGTTCAATACAGAGATAATAATTTCATTTTCAGCACTATGAGCATATTTTCTGTTAAGTGACATTTGGTTGACAATTGCCAGTTTATACTCGCTGCACATCAGTTAAATATACTCACCTATAAAGGTTTATTATGAATACGTTAAATAAATTTTTAACAGCTATCACACTTCCTACACTCGCTTTAGTTTCTTCTGCTGCACAAAGCGTCGAAATATCAAATGGCCCTGACCGCTTAAGCATCGGCCTAGGTATTAAAGTTGAATCATCTCCGTTCGTTGACGTGAGTAACGACAGCATGCCAATTATTGCTGGCAGCATTAAACAAGGTGGCTTTTATTGGCAAGGTAACGAACTTGGCTATCGTTTTATTGAAAACAAGAACTTTCAATTTGCTACCATCATACGACCTTTTGAAGGCTTTGATTTAGAAACTGACGATTTATCAGAAGGTTATAAAGGCTTTGAAGAACGCGAAGGCAAAATGGAATATGGTTTTAGCGCAGCATTTAATACTGGCCCTGTCGTCACTACTATTACACCATTATACAACGGCGAAGGCATGTCACTTGAGCTAGATGCAAGTCGTAAATGGGTTTCTGACAGCTATGTTTTCAAACTTAAAGGTTTTGTTCGATATGACAGCGCTGATTACCAAGATTATTATTTTGGCATTTCAGATGACGAAGTTAAAAATCCACTCAACCACAAAATTAATAATGCATACAAAGCCGACAGCGGCATTAGCTACGGTGTAAAAGCTATCGCTTCATATCAAATTAGTGAAAACTTCTACCTGCAAGGTTTGTTAGAAGCAGGTAAGTTAGACAGCTCTATTACTGACTCAGAGCTTGTTGAAAGCAGCAATACTTTTGGCGCTGCAATAGGCATCGGATACCAATTCTAATCATCTGTTTACAGGTTTAATTAAAACAGCAGGAGCAAACTCCTGCTATATTTGATCAGGATTTAGTCATGAAAAAAACAACAAAATTATTTTGCCTAACGGCAGTGCTTGCACTATCTGCATGTTCATCTTCAATGCGCTATTTTCAAGGCCAAGACGATTGGTACCGAGATTTACGCCAAGATGGTTGGCAAGCTTCCGGCGCAAATAAGCAAACCGTAGAGCAAGTGATCAGCCGAATCAAACAGCAAAATCAGCAAAAAGATGCTCGCTTTGATACCGCAACCACCGACTATAAAAGTGGTAATTGGCATTATGAATGGGACAAAGTGGCTCAACAGGCAAATGCTAAAGAAAAATATTTAGCGGCAAGTATGTACTACACTATTGCTGCCTATCCTTTTATCAACGAACAAACTCGCTCCAACGATTCATACCAACATGCTTTAAAAAATTATCAAAAAGCGGTGGAAGCCGATGGTTCAGTACTTGAAAAAATAACCGTAGCAACAGCAGACGGTGCAGCGAAAGCCTTCTTACATCTACCAAAACAGCAGCCGAATAAGGCCATGCCAGTTTTAGTGATGACCAATGGTAGCGATCATGCGTTAACCCAGTTATATCCTATCTATCGTGACTATATTAAGCAAGCGGGTTGGGCCATGGTAACTTTCGATTTACCGGGTTTAGGCAGCAATAATAGCTTTGCTCAACATACCGAACGAACCAATATTATTCACCAGCAGTTAATTAAAAAGCTTAAACAAGACCCTCGATTACAGGCAGATAAAATTGTCTTATTAGGGAAAAGTTTTGGTGGTAATGCAGCAATAAAAACAGCCTTTACCAATAGTGATGATATCGCTGGTGCCATCAGTTGGTGTGGCGCTGTAAATGGTCCATTCCTAAAGTTCGACTTTATTATGACACTACTTCCTGATATGACCCGAGATGCATTGTTATCTCGCTTCGCTTTACCTCAAGAAAAATTATCGCAACAAGGTTTAGCGTTGGCATTATCTTCACAGTATCTAGGTAAGGTAAAAACTAAGGTGCCAATGCTAGCCATTAACCAAGGCAGTGATAAAATTTCACCGGTGAGTGATATGCGTTTGATTGCAGAATCATCAACACAAGGACAGTATATCATTGTTGAAGAAAACATTAGCCAAGGACATTGTTCGTCGGATCATTTAACCATGCCACTTATTGTTAATTGGTTAGAGCAGCAGTTTCCAATGAACTAAGTTAGTAGAGCTTTATTAAAGCATAATGAATGCATTATGAATGCACAGCCAAGTAAGCCAGTACTGTTGGATTTCTTGGCTATTTTTGCCTACATAGCTCCCCAATTACTTGAGCACAAATAAGGTTACTACTGGAAAATGTTGGTATGCTCAAGCTAACAAAATTTTTAAGGACAATACCTGTGTTACGCATTTTAATCACTGAAGATCACCTCGACCTAGCTGAAAATATTAGCGATTACCTTGGGACCCAAGGTCACCAGTCTGATTTTGCCTACGATGGGCAAATGGCGGTTATGCTTGCTGCTGAAAATGCTTATGACGCGATTATCATGGACATTAATATGCCCAAAATGGACGGCTTGGCAGCAACTAACGCAATTCGACAAAGCGACAAACCAGCAACTCCCATTTTGATGTTAACCGCTAACGATACGCTAACCGATAAACTGGCAGGCTTTGACGCCGGTGCGGATGACTATATTGTTAAACCGTTTGCCATGGCAGAACTGTATGCTCGTTTACAGGCACAAGTGCGTAGAATAAACCACGACTATGCCAATGAGTTAACTTTCAAGCAGTTAACATTAAAACAAAATAGTAAAACTGGCTGGGTAGGTACGCAAGAATTACCACTGACTTTAGCGAGTTTTAAAATATTACAACTACTCGTTAAACAACAGCCTGAGCTAGTAGAAAAGAAAGAAATTGAATTTCAGCTTTGGGGCGACTTAAAGCCTGAGAACGATGTATTACGCAGCCATATTTATAAAGTTCGAAAAATATTATCAACATATTTGCCGAACCTAAAAATCAGCTCAAAACATGGCCAAGGTTATCGACTAGAGTGTATAGCTGATGAACAATAGCGCTAACATTCTCACAAACAAACTTGATAAGCTCAGCTTAAGTCAGCGGCTTAAGTTTACTTTAATAACCGGCTTTATTGTCATTGCTCTATTAGGCTCTATCGCCTTGGTAGTGATCAGCAAATCACTAGAAGATCATATTTTTGAAAGCCAATTACAGTCAATTGTTAATCAATATCAAAGCCTTTCTTCTGCCCAACAGGAAAAGTATGCCAGTATTAATCTGAAGGTATATCGCAGCCTAGCGCAAGTGCCATCGCAGTTTCGCAACAAGCTAACCAAACTAGCGCCAGGCATTCATGATATAGAGTTTTCCGCTCATGAAGAATTCCACATCGCGGTAGTGTTAACTGATAATTCTCCAACTTACTTTTTTTACGACGTTTACGACTTAGAAATTAGCGAAGAATCTGAAATTGTTATTGTCGAAATAACCTTAGGATTATTTATGCTGTTATTACTGGTGCTATTGATTATTTTTCAAAGCACCATTAATAAAGCCCTAAAACCAATGTTTGAGCTTATCAGCCAAATTAAAAGTACTGATGGTACGACAGTAAACACATTTGTTAATCCGGGGTTTGCAGAAAATGATCAAGAGATTGGTTTACTTTATCGCACTCTCAATGAATACAGTGAACGCCTATCCAATTTTGTTGAGCGTGAGCGTGAATTTACTGGTTTTGCTAGCCATGAATTAAGAACACCGGTCACTATCATTAAAGGCGCGACTGAATTGCTCGAATTGCGACAACAACCTAATACCATAAAACAAATACAGCGTATTAAACGGGCGACACAAGAAATGGAAGATATGATCAATGTGCTATTAAGTTTGGCGCGTGAACGTAAAGAAACCAGCATAGAATCAGCCCCTATTCATCAGCTATTCACTGACTTAATAACAGCCTATTTACCGCGCGCCAATAAGCACAATAAACATTTTATATGCCAAGGCAACATTGACTCAACTCTCTTTGTGCCAAGTACTCATTTTAATATTGTCGTAGAAAATCTACTGATCAACGCTATCAAATATTCTGCTGGAAAAAATATAGAGATTAAACTATCAGAAAGTAGCATCAGCATTTGCAATAACATGGATAGTCAACGTCAGCACGTTCAAGGTTATGGGCTGGGAAAAATTATTATTCAGCGGATATGTGAACAACAAGGCTGGATTTTTACATTGAGCGAATCTGAACAAAGGCTAGCCGCTAGCATCGAGTTTGTTCAATAAAAAATACTATGACCAATTAAGCATCAGCAGATTTTTTCTGAAAAATTAAATCTTGGCACCGTAAGCTATTGGCTGAAACTCATAGCATTGGCCTTGAAGCGACTAAAGCCAAAGGCACAAATATCATAAAGTGTGAAATTCCGCTAAAACTAGTGTTACGCGCTGTTTATAACTCGGCCTGAAAAAATGCACATGGTTAAGGTGCAAATATCCTACGCACTAACGTTTATGCAACGGAAAAATTAACTGGCACTATTCAACAAAAAACTTATGACTTACACCTCAGAACAGTTTAGTTTAGATAAACCGAGCTCTGTTAAAAAACAGATAAAAAGTAAAACAATAATCGGATAATCACATGACTCGACAAAATATTTTAATAACCGGTGCTAGCTCAGGGCTAGGCAAAGGCATGGCCATTCAATTTGCTAAACAAGGGCGAAATTTAGCTCTTTGTGCCCGTCGTATTGAAAATCTTGAAACACTAAAAGCCGAACTCGAACTGGTCAATCCATCCATTACAGTACTGATTAAAGCCCTTGATGTTAATGATCATCCTGCCGTTTTTGACATTTTTAAACAGTTTACAGCTGAACTTGGCAGTCTAGACAGGGTCATTATCAATGCTGGTATCGGTAAAGGCGCTTCCATAGGCACAGGTTATTTCCACGCTAACAAACAAACTGCAGAAACAAATTTTATTGCTGCGATTGCCCAAGCCGAAGCCGCGATGGAAATTTTTAGAACACAAAACAGTGGCCACCTCGTTACTATTTCTTCGATAAGTGCTGTGCGTGGTTTTAGGCGAGCGATGACCGTATACGCCGCCACTAAAGCCGCCATAACGTCGTTGAGTGAAGGCATACGTATTGATGTGATCAACACTCCGATTAAAGTCAGTTGTATTCACCCTGGTTTTATTCGCAGTGAGATTAATGAAACAGTTGAGAAAGTTCCCTTTATTGTTGATACCGAAACGGGCTGTAAAGCCTTGGTAAAAGCCATTAATAAAGAGCAAGCCAATAGCTTTGTGCCTAATTGGCCTTGGTCATTTTTACACTGGATATTACGGGTATTACCGGTCAGCATGCTGAGAAAAATGAGTTAATGTCAAAATATTGAGGCCATTTTATCTTGGCCGCTAACCACTAAAAGCTTTTCACTATTTTGTTAGCTCTGCTAAACATTTAGCATGCATCGCTTGATTAAATTGCTTAGCAAACGCATATTGTGCTTTGCGCTGGATTTTTTGCTCCGCACTTTTCATTACGTCGCTACTGTTTGTCATCGGCTTGATACCACACTTTGACTCTAACAGTGTTAGCTCAACCTGCTCAAAACCTGGCACAACAATTCTACGCCCTTTACTGTGCAATAATCGATAGTCATCATTGGCTAATGCTTGCTGAATAGCGACTTCAACAGCATCATTTACTTCAAGTTCAGTCGCTATTTTCACAACCTTATTCGCCCTAGTTTTGTCAGCTAATTCAAGATTTTTATCACTATTACAGCCCGCAACATTTGCCAGTCCGAGTATCAACATAGCGGCCAAGAGAGTTTTATTATCCATTCTGCTGCCCTTTCTTTACTCGTAACGTTACCGATGACCTTGCTGATTTAGTTAGCGCTCGACTCAACGTTAATAGCATCACCATCAATAAGTAATAAACACTACCTCCTCCTGAAGAGCTACTTTTAGGTGCAACTACAGGTGGCGGTGTTACTGGAGGAGTTACCGGTGTTGCAGTAACTGTTATGATTAACTCAGCACTGGCACTTGCTTGCTCTGAGTCTTCAATGATATAGCTAATTGACTCTGAGCCACTAAAACCTGCAGCCGGAGTATAGCTAAGTTTATTATCCACTATTACTAAGGTGCCAGAGCCAATATAGTCGAACGATTTCAAAGTGATAGTTTCGCTATCAATATCACTATCGTTAAGGACGACATCAATTTCGTTATCGCTGGAGTCTTGAGCAACCATTGCGCTGTCAGCAACCGCAACAGGCAAATCATTTATCGCGGCAATATCGACTCGCACTTGAAATACATCACTCACCAAATCACTGGTTGTCGCCGTCATGTTCACCATGATACTGCCATTAAAGTTAGCACTTGGCGCGATGGTTAGCCCGTCAAAGCTATAATTTGTACCTGAGGTTACTTGCAGGCTATCAATAGTTTGATTATTTTCAAAACTCAGCATAGTAGCATTTAAGATAAGGCTAACATCTTCATTGGTATGTATATCCGATTGACTACTAAAAACAGGTTTTTTCGGCACGAAGTCTGTAATATTTATATTAAAATCGGCATTATTAATTGCAAAGAAAATATTGTTACTGCAAGCAATTTTAATCCGTGCTCGTGTACTTGCTAAGTTTTCTAGAACAACATGCTGACTGCCATCATTCTCAGTATTACTGACTAAGGTTTGCGGAAAACTAATGCCAGAATCGGTAGATAAAAGAATATCTACCGCACTACAAGCTACCGGCGCATTTTCTGTACCTGCAGTAAACCAAGTGACGGTTTGTGCTGAGCTATTCCAATTACTAATATCATTAACACTAAAGCCTTCAGGTACGGCAATAACGTTAATTTTCATTGCATCATCGACAAGGTTATTCTGATTATCACGAACCACTAAACGAAAATTTAGCTCTCGTTCGACACTGGGTAACGCCTCGCCATAACTTGTACTATTACCAAGAATATCAGCCAATTTTGGCAAAGTGCGTTCGGCACTATTTGTTGGACTAAATGTTCTAAATAGAGGTCGAAAACCATCATCGATAGCATCTTCACTGGCATTATTACTTTCAGCACCTAAATCAAATTGTTCCCAACTGTATGTTAAATTATCGTTATCAACATCAGTGGCACTGCCGACTAAGGTAAATGGCGTTTTAGCGGGTATCGTATGATCAGCGCCTGCATTTACTATTGGGGCATCATTTACTAAAGTCGATTGAGTACCACAATTGGCTAATGGTGCGGTAAACGATCTAATTTGATCGATGGAGTGAATGTGAAAATATGGATCTGAACTATTTTGAATGTTTTGACTACCGCATATGCCGGCATAACCCATAATCGTCGAGGCACTACCTGGCTCATAAGCACTATCAGACGCACGATTACCGTCGCAAGCACCGTCGCCACCATTAAAGGTATGATCAGCACCAAACTGATGACCAATTTCATGGGCTACATAGTCAATATAAAACGAATCCGACGTTGGCCGACGACTACCGGTAACTCCTTCGGCTTTTATGCTAGTACAAACAACTCTAAAGCCTGCCAAACCACCACCACCTGTACCAACTAGATGCCCTATATCGTAATTTTCTGCACCTATAGCGCCATCGATAACGCCAGCATTCAAGTCAATATCGTCATCGGTATTATCAAAAGGATCCGTACTGCTATCGGTAAAAATAATACTGTCATTATTAGCGACTAACTCGAATTTCATAGATAAATCACGTTGATAAACGTCATTAAGTCGATTAACCAAAGTCACTAGTGCCGCTAAGGTACTCTCTGTGGTGCCGCCATGAAAAGTGGCATATTCACCGGTTGTAGCTATCGCCAATTTATAGGTAATAATATTAGTAGTTTTAGCAACGGCTGCTGCCGACTTCTTTAAACTTGCCACATCACTATAATTTGCAGTTTTTCGTGGCGCTAAACGCTTCGAAAACTCTGTGTTATCTATAGGTTGGGCATCTTTTCGATAATAATTATGATAATGGCGATTACTAGCTCGACTGCTTGGGTCGATAAAAACTTGTTCATCGCCTTGGTTAAAAACAGCGTGAAAACCATGGGGGGTAATATCAAATTGACCGGTATTTTTAGAACGACCAACCTGCTGGCCAGAAAAGGTTTTAATCCTAGGGTATTTCGCCGCTAACTCCGGATGCATAACCTGTGATGAGGTTAATTTAAATTTAGCAAAGCTACCATCAGGTAATGGTAAATCTATCAACAGATTTTCGCTATTTGTCAATTTCTGCTCAAGTAGCGTGACATCAATATCAAAATATAAACCAGATTCTGCTTTACTGTTGGCCTTATCTAAAGATTTTTTTGTTAGTATAGATGTAGTTGAACTTTGCCAGAATTGCTTATTGATCGTGTTATTTGAATAACTACTTGCTTGGGCAATATTCATAAAGCAACAAACACTAAGAAATAAACTTAATTTCATCATTATAATTCCTACTTTAAACATTTATCGTCGTATTAGTATCTGGCTGGGTAAATCGAATCAGCTACTTTATGTCGGGCTTTACTACTTCAGGCTACTGAATATATCCTAACATAATATTATCAATTACTATTCTAGTTCACTTAATAGCAAAAATATTTAAGAGATATTTAGTACTTATATTATAAAAAGTCGCGGTTACATAACTCAGTATTGCTTTTAAACTAAAATATTGTATGGAAAAGATACCGATAGTTTAATACCTGTACCTTTAGTGTCAGCATCAATTTTCAACTCTGCCTTATGTTGATGGGCTATCTGTTGAACGATAGACAACCCTAAACCGGAACCTGATTCTTGCTCTCCAGGACCCCGTACAAACCGTTGAAAAATTCTGTCATAAAAAAGCGGCGGTAATGTATTACTGCTGTTTTCTATCACCAATGTGAGTCGATCATCTGGTGTTTCAAAGTAAATGCGTATGTAGCCTGCTATTGGCGTATAACGAACGGCATTGTCAACTAGATTTCGACACAATACTTTTAAGGATGTTATATTCCCTGAAATTACAGTGTGTTGGTTTTCAAAGCTAGATAACTCAAAACTCAATGCTTTATCATCTATTTTATTTCCTAATTCCGCAATTTCTTCTTGGATTATTTTTGCTACATCTACCTTGTTGAAATCGCTAGCAAAAACCTCTGATTTAAACTCAAAACGTGATAATAACACTAGCTGCTCAACGGTGTGAGTCGCTCTATTGATGCGTTTACTTATTTCATTAAGAGATATAGAAGTACTATCATTTAGTAACTTGCGTTGGTGCTGACAAAGTTGGACTTCTGACTTTATTGCTGCCAGTGGTGTTAATAATTCATGTGCAGCATTCATCGTAAAACTTTTTTCATTTTCAATCGCTAGATTCAACTTTGAAAGTAATTGATTAAGCGCGTTAACTAACGGCTGAACTTCTGAAGGTAAATGATCAAGTGATAAAGAATCTAGGTTTTCAGAATCTCTCCTACTAATGCTTGAAGTAATACTATTTAAAGGTTTTAATGAATGCCCAATACTAAAAAATAGTGCCAATGAAGCTATAGGAAATATAAGTAATAAGGGAATTAAACTTTCAGAAACAATAGCCCCCAAATGGTCCCATTTATTAGTAAACCACATTGAAACAACTAAGTTTACTTCATCATCTTCAAATAAATGATGATACACAGCAGCGTGCTCTGTTTCCATGTACCCCATCGCGGAAGGAATACCTGCTACTAAAGCCATCTCATTTGACCGATAAACTAATTTTTGTTTATACCATAGCTGTAAATCGCCGACGGTTAATTCCCATTGCTTGCCATAATCAATAAGTTGTTGAATCTTATTTTTTTCTGAATCATTTGCTAGCAGCTCAAAATCGGTAGATATTTCCATAATTGATAACTGAATATCGTTGATCAACATTTCATCAAAATCTCTAAATTCATTGTAAAAAGAGATTAAAAGACTACACAGCCATGCTAAGAAGAATATTAATAAGCTATTTACGGTTAGCCGCTGACGTAGAGATTTATGTTCCATACAAAAATTTAACCTTTAAATTCAATACAAGTGGATTGTAAAACTGTTATTTGATAACGATTTTGTAACCAACACCTCTTAATGTTTGAATGAGTTCTTTACCCAACCTTTTACGCAATCTAAATATTTGTGCTTCTATCGCATTGGCAGTTATAGGTTGGTTCCAATGACTAATAGCATCTTCTATTTTTGTTTTTGAAACATAGCGTTCTTTATTTTCGATTAAGAGCTGCATAATTATTAACTCATTTTTAGACAGATCAAAGTATTTTCCTTGCCAACTAATTTCACTCTTTTCAGGTATTAAAATTAAATCACCACACTGCAATCGAAGATCGGGCTTAACAGTTCTTCGCCTCAATAAGGCCCGAATTCGAGCAAACAATTCATTTAAATCAAAAGGCTTAGTTAGATAATCATCAACACCAGCATCTAAGCCAGAAATTTTTTGCTCAATCCCTACTTGTGCAGTCAGCATAATGACGGGTAATGAGCACTTTCGGCCTCGAAGCTTTTTTATTAACTCAACACCGGACATATTGGGTAGCATCCAATCTAAAATGATAAGGTCAAACTCGCTATTACCAATAGCTATTTCAGCTTGCTCGGCACTCTTTACCCATTCCGTTAAATAACCTTCCAATTCTGTTGCCCGCTGTAAAGTGGACCCTAAGTGCAGGTCATCTTCCACCAACAATATTCGCATCTTATCTCCTGTTTTAGCTTTCAAATATCATACAAATATGACCTGACATGAAACTGACAATTAGTAAATTTTAGCAGCTGTAATTTTTCATTTTATTGTCAGTTTAGTGTCAGTTGCTTTCGTTACAGTGCTAAGTAACAAAAAGTTAGACCAAAATTTTACTTATCCTAGATGGAGAAAACATGAAAACAATCACATTAATCAGCGCACTACTTTTGGCGCCTATTTCTATTGCCAATAATATTTCACCTCTTTCAGTCATGATTGAAGACTCAAACAGTTACGATCGAATGAACGATTATCAAGTAAAAAATATTATTACCTTGGCACAAGCGACCAATAAAGCGCGACAGCTAAGTAATGGCATACTGAGCAGTATTGATTTAGAGATCAGCTCCGGCATACCTATTTATAATTTACTCTTTCAAGAGGCACAGGACTTCAGGGAAATAAGCATTATCGCTGAAAACGGAGAAATTTATCAAAACCAAGTAATAAATATGACCACACCAACTCCTATTCAGAATATTGACCTTTCAACAGCAATAAAAAACGCAGAACAAGAATTACAAGCAAAGGCATTTCTAGCATCGTTTATTGATAACGGCGAAGTAGCAAGTTATGAAGTTATTTTACTAAAAAATGAAACTCTTTACTCTGTTATTGTTAGTGCTGAAACAGGTAAAGTACTGGTAGTTTCTAAAGATAACGCCATCGCGCAAGAGTATCAGCATACGCCAAATTCAACTAGCGCAGAAAATATAAGTTTAGGGACTGCTACTGATACTGCTGAACAATTAATCGCGGGAAAAGCAATATTTAGTTTTATCTCTGATGGGCTCACTAAACAACATACGATAACGGTTGATGTGATGACTGATAAAGCCATCACATCAGTACTTATTAACAGTTTAAACGGCAATGTAATAAATACAAAGTCTATAGAAGATCAACATTCTCTCAGTAAAATATCTAAACAGCAAAAAATCATTTCTATTGAAAAGGCTTCGATGATTGCCCGATCAACAAAAGCAGGGCAATTTATATCGGCTGAGCTATTCATTGAAGAAAATCAGCCGTTTTATAGTGTGAATATTGTCCGCAATAGCACAATACATCATGTAAAAATAAATGCCGTTACTGGCGATATACTTGAAGTGCATGAAGAAGTTGTTGGTGAAATTGATGCAATATAAAATTCTGCTTGTCGACAATGATATTGAAATAACTCAGAATATAAGCCAGCTTCTAGTAGCAAATGGCTATTGCGTTGAAATAGAGCATTGCGACAATAAGCTTGCCGAGCATATATCCGCCTTCCAACCTGATTTAATCACTCTTGATATCATGTTGCCCGGCGCTTATGGCCTGATGGTTTGCCAAAAGATTAGAGAAAATTTCAGCGGTACTATAATGATGTTAACTGAGTTATATAAAGAGATTCATGAAATCAATAGTTTGGAATATGGTGCTGATGAATATCTATGCAAACCTATCACACCTACTTTATTCTTGGCCCACATACGCGCAAAACAACGACAAAAAATGGCCCGATTGAAGATTGAAGGCTTTATGCATGCTGACGCAGGTAATTTGGTTATCAATACGGCTAAACGATCTGTTTTTCATCGGGGGAAAGAATTAAAACTCACAACAGCCGAGTTTGAAATTTTAACCATTATGGCTCGCTCTGCAGGTAAAGTAACATCTCGTGAAGCATTACATTCGGAAATATATAATTTTTCATATGATGGTTTAGAACGGCCGATTGATTTACGGGTGTCACGTTTGCGTAAAAAATTAGGGGATACCCCAAAGTCGGCAAAAGTGATAAAAACTATTCGAAATAAAGGTTATTTACTTGCTAGCTGAGCATCGGAAATGAAATTTATAGTAAATGGTCGCCCATCTGATCATTTACTATAATCCATAACTAAGCTCCAAAATACCTTACCTTCTGACACCTAATATTGCTGCACTTCAAGTCCAAGTAACTAATCTCAACTCGCTTTAATGAATATATAATGCATTGATAATTAATATTTTTAATAAGCCCTCTATCTCAAAGAAGACAAGCGCTTAAATAGCTTAATTGGGTGACGTTGCTTAAGTCGAGCTGGGGTTAATTATCAAATTCACCAATCCTGTTCACTATTCATCTTATTGCACCTAGACAAAGTTCGCCTCTACAAAAAGTAGAGGCGAAGTGTACAATAAACTAATTTTTTACTTATTTTCTTTGTCGAGTTAATGACAAACCTAATCCAGCTAATAATAAAAATAATCCTGTTGAACCACTACTCTTCTTTTTTAGTGTTACTTTAACGATTGGCTTAGCTGTTACCGTAACCGTCACATGACTTGTTGTTGAAGCTTTACCATCACTCACAGTCACCTTAAAGTTGAGTAATCCCGTTTTTGCAGAACTGGGGATCTTAACCATTAAACTAGCGTTGCTAGTGTCGTTTAAGGCAATCGACTCTCCACTTGTTTGCTGCCACTTATAGGTCAAGCTATCGTTATTACTATCGGTTGCTTTTGCGCTTAGCACAATAGACTCATCAGCTTTTGCAGAAACCTTTAACAAATTATTTTCAAAAGTTCCTCCTGTTGCAGATAGAGCCAACACTGGAGCAACATTGTTAGTACAAAGCTTAGCGTTTTCAATAACAGATTTATTAATAACTTTTTTATCTAATCCTTTAAATTCAATATTATCTAACTCCCAAAAGTCATTGGCTTCGCCTTCAACCTCAGCAGAGACAAATCGAAAGCGGATCTTAACTTTCTTGCCGGCATAAAGACGTGCAAAGTTCACTGACACTTTACGTAATGGTGCAGCTCTGTTCTCACTTTCTTCCACTGTTATGTTTTCACCAGTGAAAACGTTTTTTCCATCAACTCTAGTGCCAGCATCACCATTAACCTGTCCGCCATAGCCTTTCCCCAGCTCACTACCGTCAAGTTTGTAACGCGTTATAATAGTGTCGTCCACAGCAATCCATTCACCACCAAGTTCCTGTACTTCGATTAAGCCACCCGCTAAGCCATTCCGAGTGATGTAAACATGATCAAAATTAACAACAAAATCGGCATCAGTAGCAACTTCTAATTCACGACTTTCTAGTGATTCATCTAACTTACCTGAATATGGCCAAATTTTCGCTGTTTTTGATTTCGTATCCGCTGAAAAGTTACTAAACCAAATACCTTCATTTAAATCATCATTTGCTAATTCACGAGTATTAGTCCAATTGGTGAACCTTTGTTCTGCATCATTATCAACACTGTTCTCAAAGCGCTCAACAGCACTTAAGCCAATATCAAAGTTAGTCGCGAAACTAAAGTCAACTTTAAGGTTAGGTTGAGCTTTTGAAGCTAAGCTCAAAATCACTTGCTCATTAAATGACGAATCTTCATTTAACTTTACTTTAACTTTCAGTTGCTCTTGAGCATAAGGCTTTAATTCACTATGAGAAATATTGCTACTGCCAATAACCGTTACTTTATTGTTGGAACTAATAACCAATTCACCACTAGGTAATGTTTCAACACCGCTGTTGTAAACCGTCAAATCAAGTTCTGCAACTTCAGTTGGATCCCATATCGTGTCAACATCACAAGTTTCAGTGATTTTACTGACCTGCAAGGATTTAGTTTGGATAATAGACGTGGTTGTGTAACTTTCAGTCAGCCCTTCTTTCAAATCTGCTGAACTCACCGATGGAGATGTTGCTGCCGTTCCCATACCACGTTTAGCAAAAGCTTTGGCTATAATTTGTGCATCTTTAATATCATTGGCAACGGCACTGGCAATGATCGCATCACGTGCGAGTAAATAAGTTGCATCCGCTGGAGTTAGTTTTAATCCAGAAACTAAATATTGTCGCATTCTAGTCTTTGCTTGCTTAAGTGTAAGACGTTCACTATCTCGGGCTAAGCCCATAAAGGCTTCAAATAGTACAGTTGCCCAAATTTCTCCTTGGCTATGAGAACCCACATCTGTGACTGTCTTTGCATCATTAGCAATAGGGTGTGTACTCGGTAAAGTCTCACCTAAACGAAAGTGGCGGTAAGTTAATGCGTTTTTACTCATGTCTGTTGTGTAAGGAACACGACGAATACCAAAATAATAAGCTTGGTTGTTTTTGTCTACAGAGCTACCATCCGTCCAACCACCCTGCGCGTAAACACCGTTGTAATTGTCACCACCAGGCTTGGCTAAATCTTCTTCACGTACCTGATGCATAATAGCGATAAAATCACCAAACCCTTCTCCCATGCCGCCGCCGTAAACATTATTGCCAGGCCCCGTGCCATTGCCCGCTAAACGACCGTGAATATAGTGCCCCCATTCATGCATAATCACTAAATTGCTTAAGGTTGAGTCACGGAACATTTTACTTTTTGACGTCACATGACCGCTCACATCACCTGAAGCGACATCATTAATAAAACTATCAGAAGGCTCATTATTCGTAACACCCATCACACCATAAGCTACTGGCGTATCAAAAGTACGAGGTAATGTATCGGCATTTATCAACATGGCAACAATAGGAGAAATACCACTAAGCGTCTGGTAAAGTGCCTCTTGTTCACACTCATCGGTATGGTATGCCACTAATACTTTTCCAGCAAAGTCAGCACCGTTAGTAAAAGGTTGGCAAATATCATGACCGGTATTATTTGGCGTAACAAAGCCAACGCTAGCTTGTGTATCATAATCAGCTTGCCCTAAAGAACTACCATAATTGACTAACTCATAGGCTTTATCATTATCAAAATTTAATGTAACTGCCGCTTGTCCTTGAAATAAGTATTGCTGCATAATGGGTGATTGACCATCAGGCGGTGTCGACATATTAGCGTTGTTTATACCGGAGTAATCTTGACCTTCCGCTAGAATGGGATCGCCTTCTTCACCACCGCGGCCATAATTTTTAAGTTGAGCATTACCTGAAGCTTCATCAAAGCCTGCATTGTAGAACACATCGTGTAAGTAATTGATGGTATAAAAGAGGTTGGTTACCGCGGCTTGCTTTTGTCTATCATTAACGTTGGCATCCTTGCTTGCATCAAAGACGAAATTAAACTCATTGTTAGCATTAACCTTTGCTCGCATATCTTTTGTGTCAGGCGAAAAACCATCAGGTGCAGAGGCATCTATATAAGCATCGACATTATTACCTGTTGTTTCTGTTGCTCCTGCGGCTAACCATGGATCTTTTGTATGAATATCGGCATGTGGCATAACTAACAGGTTTTGCGTACCAAATGAGGCCTGAAAGCCATCTGGAGTTCCTGTTGGGTGTGGACTACCATTATTGCCGTCTGGACCATCTTGTGGTCGCTTTGTTGCTCTGTCAGCATAAACTAAATAACTAAAGTCTGTATCACTGCGATGAAAAGCGGAATGGCTGTAGTTTTTCTTTTGTAATATTTGACCATCACTTGCTGAAATAACGTAACCATAGTGACGTACTTTTGCGCTACTTTTGCTGCGTCCTTGCTTACTTCCTGCTTTATTTATACGAACACTGATTTGATAAGCACTCAAAACATGATCTTTTTGTGGGTAAAACACTTTTTTAACTACAACATCAGAACTCAAACTCCAGCCATTAACAGGACTTGCTAAAGCTGCTCTTTCACCTGACGAGTTTATTACAATATCATCTGTGGATACTTTTTCATTGATCAAGTTTGTTATCGCAGTCGCTATAGCTTTACTTTCATTTAAACTAAATTTTTGCTCATTGCCAATAGCTCTCGTTTGTGAGGCAATTGTCGCACCAACAGCCACCAACTTATGGTTCTTATCCATTAATAAATTAACGCCACCACCTAAAACTGGAATACCACTAATATGCTGCTCATAACTTACCGTAATCGCTTTATCTTTGACTGGCTGGGAAACCGAACGATATTTTAACCCTCGTTCATTACTACCTTTTACACCCAACAATTTCTTATATTGATTAAGATAATGGCGGCCAGCACTACGATGCATTATGTCAGGTGTCGCACTAGCAGCTCCTCTAGCCTTAAATTGCCGTACTTCAGAATTTGCCCAAAAAAATTGCGGCGTATCAAGTACAGGAGTAATGTATATCTGCTTGCTATTATCAACACTCGCTGAACGGGCTAATTCATTTTTGGCTGTAATTACCGAGTTATATTTTTTTTCTTGTTGACTTGCCTGTCTTTGAAGTAGATCGAATTGTTCAGTTTGAGCTAATGCATTTATGCTAAAACTAGCCGTAATGGCCAGTGCTATTGTTGTTATGCGCATTATTACCTTTCCTTCATTTTTTGGTTATGAACAATTGAAAGTAGCTAATGTAAATAACACTGTCAGCTAAAGAAAGTTGTCAATTTGTATCAAGATAAAAACACAGGTCACCAAAATAATGACATTTTAAAAGCTCAGCTAACCACTATTAGAATAGTTAATATAATCAAATAACTAGCTATTGAGACAAGTAATTTGATTATAGGTAGCTTAATACTCACTTTCTTACGGAGTCTGTACGAATGTAGTCTTTCTTCTCTAAAACTTTGTCGTTTTTTGCTGAAATAACATATCCGTAATGACGGGGTTTATGCGCAGGGCTACTTGCTCTTAAGCTCATATGATAAGCGAGTTGCAAAGCTGTTTTACTTGCAAAATACACTTTGCTAATAGCGACTGGAGCCGTTAATTGCCATGTATTGATAGCTTTAGTGACTATGTACTTTCCAGATTTATCGTCGAATGCTATTGCCTGTTTTGCAATGTCTGCTTTGGTTAAATGTTTCAATGCAACTCGTAGCGCATCACTTTCTGAGAGGACCGTTATATCGGTATTTACATCGTATTTGATGGTATCAGCTAACGTTGTGGTTAATTTTATTAATTGAAAGTTAGCATTCATCAATACAGATACTCCGGCCCCCTTCACGGGTAGCTGATTAAAATGCTGCCGATAATTAATGAGAATAGCATTTGATGATTTATTCTGTGTTGAAGAGTGATACCTAAGATATTGCATGATATCGCCATCAAGCTCTAACTCATGCTGATATTGTCGCAAATAGTAAACACTAGCTAATTGTTGCCGTTTTGCAGCTGGCAATGCTAAGTGCTTGCCTTGGAACATTTGATATTTTGAATTTGCACCAAAAACATATGTGATTAATGGTTCTTTAGCATCACTCCTAGGCGCTTTTATATTTTTTAAATGTTTCGACGATGCTTGCTTAATCGACGTTGCACAAGCACTGATAATTAGTGCTGAGCATATAAAAAGAAAACACTGTATGATTTTAACAAACATTACACGGACTCTATAACGATTGGAATTAACACTATTAAACACTAAATTTAATATAAAGTAATTTTATCCCACAAACGCTAATAGCGACTTTAATATTTAGAGAAAAACAAAATACAAAGCTGAGCCATTGATTTTTAAAGGCTAACTTTACTTTGCGTACAGTGCGTCAAACGAGATTACATTTTTTTGTTAGTTTTTGATACAAAGTGACATAAAAAAACATCAAATGAAATTTTAATAAAGTAAAACTCACTTTCATCATTATGAGTAAAAATCAGGCTAAAACAGTCTTTAAATAATGACTAGGTATTTTTGAAACACTAGCTAATGCAGGTAAGATAAAGCTTAGAAAAAATATCTAGCAGCAAATTGCCACTGACGCTCTATTAAATTTATCGCTTGGTAGGTGTACATTCGTGACCAGCGATCGCTATTAATCCAGTTGTATTCAACAGAAATCATCCAAGGTTTACTATATCGATAAGTATAATTTACTGTTGCTGATTTTCCATATTCATTATTATTATCACCAAAAGTTTGATCATTATCAGTAATGGAAAATTCTTCTAATCTTAGTGTTACTCTATGTTTATTTATTCTCTTAGACAATGCCACATAGCCACTGGTGTAGTCATTATTCACCACATCCATTCTTGCAGGGCTTTGCATCAAAGTATCACCTGTTAGGTATTGAGCGGTGAATTCAAATGCATTGGGTAAACGCCAACTAAGGCTGGCATGGGTAAAACGAGTACGCCAACCATATTGGCCATTTTCTACCAAATAAGGAGTAGCCTTATTATCGTAATAGCCCACCGCGATTTGACCTTTACGATGAAACTTCATTTTAGTTCTTAAATGAAAGCCCCAATTATCATCAAGCTCTAAAAAGGGATCAGACTTCGCCGCTTGACCGTTAAGATCATAGCCTGGTAAACGGGCACGAAAATCTGGAATAGCTCGTGATTCTGTCCATAGAGTTTGTCTATTACCGATATTCCAACCATGCCAAGACAACAAAGAGCCAGCAGGATCATTATTTACAAAGGCGCTAGCTGCAAACGTTAGATCAAAGTCGCTATCGTTAAACTTACCTAATCGGGTTAATGCCAGCTCACTGCCTAACACTCGAATTTCTTCGCCAATCCAGGTATTTATAGCCGATGAATTCAGGGTATTTCGACTGGCCCAAGCAAAAGCATTATTTTCTAACGATATTTCGGGATAAAAAATTCCGGCTTTAGTCTGCCAGCGATATCCTGCACTATTTGGTAGGCTGCGATACTTTAAGAAAGCTTCTGTAATACCTAATATGGTCTCATTTTTATCACTATAAGCATTGGCTACAATATGAGCACTTATGCCCATATCCCAGTCAATAAGCAGTTCAGCGCCGGCTTGTGCTAAGGAAATATTTTCGCCATCATAGCTGGTAAATTTTCCATAGCCACCATTAATATAACTATCAAGTGTACTTGCACTGGTTGCACGAATATCCAATACACCATGTATCTTATATTCAGCAGACTGTGCAATGGCAATATTTAGCAGTAAAATAGCCAACACTAATATTTTTGACAAAATAAATTCCTATTCAAAAGCAACAACCTGTTGCTCTAATAACCATGGCGTTAGCTCATTTGCATGCTTAGGGCGACTAATAAAGTAACCTTGACCTAGTTCACAGTTATTTTGTGCCAGCCAATTTAAGGCAAATTCGTCTTCAATACCTTCAGCAACAACGCTAAGTCCCATATTATGGGCTAACTCAATAGTAGAGCGCACGATAATTCTATCATCTTCGTCATCACATAAGCGTTGAACAAAAGATTTATCAATTTTCAGCTCATGTACCGGTAGCTGTTTTAATTGTGCCAATGATGAATAACCGGTGCCGTAGTCGTCAATAGATATGCGCATACCGCGGGCTTTAAACTGCTGCAATAGCGCAATTGCTGACTCAGGATCATCAACCACCGCGCTCTCCGTCACCTCTAAGGTAATTTTTTCTGCTGGGACATTAAATTCTTCAACTGACTGGCATATAAACTGGTAAAAATGGCTATCTTTCAGGTTCTCCGCCGAGATATTAACCGCGACACTAATATTCAGTCCTACTTCGCGCCATAATTGATACTGCTTCAACGTAGTAATAAACACCCATTGCGTTAAGGCGTTAATTTGCCCCGTTTGCTCGGCAATATGAATAAAGTTATCCGGTGGTACCATGCCTAAGCTAGGATGACGCCAGCGCACCAGCGCTTCAACATGGGTGACAATACCTGTGCTTAAATTCAATTTCGGCTGATAATGCAGCTCAAGTTGATCACCGATAATGGCATCTTTTAAATCGTTAATCAGATTCAAACGTTCAACACTATTGACATCAAGATCTTGATGATAGGTTTGCACCAGCTGATTAACTTTATGGCTATGGTGCAATGCGGTATCTGCCATTTGTAACACTGACTTAGTGCTATGGCAATGTTCTGGTACTGCCGCAATACCAATGCGCACCTGTAATTGCAGGCTAATACCTTGGTACTCACAATTCTCTTCTAAAACCTGATAAATTTTTTCAACTAGAGCATCTTTGGAAAGCTCTGACGATGGCGCTGGTGATAGCTCTGACGATAGTTCTGCTAACAAGACAAACTCATCCGCGCCAACATGGCATAACAACTGAAACTCTTGCAATGTAGCAAGTCTTTTTGCCGTGGTTTTAATCAACCAATCACCAACATCGTGACCTAAAGTTTCATTAACATCTTTTAAACGGCTTAAATTTAAGTGGAATACGGTAAATGGCTGTTTTTTGTCGGCTAAAGTTTGCAATGCTAACTTTAAAACACTGCGATTGGGTAAATCGGTTAATGGGTCATGATTCGCTCTATGGGTAATAGACTTTTCACGCGATAAAACCGCAGACTGCATGGCATTAAACTCATTAGCCAATTGCCCCAACTCACTTTTATCATTCACTTTGACCGTTTGATTATAATCGCCACTAGCAACAATTTTTGCTTGTTTCACCAGCTGCTTAATCGGTTTGGTAATTGAAGCGGCGATAATATAGGCAACCGCAAGTGACAACAACAGTGTAACAAAGGTGAGTACTAAAAATTGCCACCACTGCTTTTGTAACACTTCAACAATATCTGCACGTAGGCCATACATAGCCAAGGCTAATTGCACATGCTGTGCTTCATCAATAACATGACCAATAGCGATGTATTCTGCTGGCGTCGCATTTTTAACAATTTGTTCGGTTAATGCTAAATCAACATTGACATTAGAAGAAGCAATTAAGCGCCAGTTGTCATCTTCGACAACGGCAAAATCAGTATGTAGCTGGGTAATATCAAAAAAATGCTCGGCCAGTTCTTGGTCAATTTCAAAGCCAAAGGCCAACCAACCTATCGTGCGCGCGCCAACCGTCAATGGTGAGAAGCTCACTTGGTATACGGCATTACCAACCACATACAAATGCGATTGATCTTGGTTTTCTAACCATTGAGGGAATCGAAAAGTCTGATCGCGTTCTATGCCTTGTTTAACTTTAGCTTTTCCTGATGCGCTTTGTTCAACAACCAGTTGTGCAGTGATAATACCTTCTGCAGAAATAGCCATAGCGATATCGGCGTCGATACGCTTACGGTGATTGTTCATCGCAACCAATAAACTGCGCACTTCGTCTTGAAAAACCTGCTTAATACCATAATCTTTCGCCGCTGTTTCAGCAAACGCGGTTAGGTAATCTCTGCGGCTATCAAATTGGGCATTAAAAATGGTTTTCGCGGTCGCTAAGCGATTAGTAATTTCTTGTTGCTCTTGGCTTTTATTACCGGCCATGATTGTCCAAAATGCAATGGCCTGCACTAAGAGCAACAACAGCACAAAAAATAAAAATATTTTAGTTTGTAAACTCTTCATTGAGCGACTCGTCCTTAGTAATCAGATAAAAAATCGAAATCTTCTTCATTTTTTTGTTCGGAAATTTTACCTATTTTATCAGCAATTTTCATTGTTACTTGCTTGGTTTCCGGCCATTGTATTTGTTGGCTGACACTGTGTGTTTCAGTTTCAAGTTGAGGATGCCAAATAACCAGTTGGTATTTCCCCACTTGCTCGACCGGAATATTAACAACGCCTTGTGCATCGCTTTTGCCGAAAAGAGGTGTATCAACAATGTATAAATAGCCACTCATCCAATCATGGATATTGCAACCCATGGCAACTTCACCTAACTGTTGAAAATCGTCTTTACGTTGTGACTGGCCCGCACGAATTTTAAAGGAAAATTTATTTTCACCTACTGGGGAATAAATATGATGAGTAATATCATCTTTATTTTGAAAGCTAGCGCTATTGCCTCGCTGCATAACATTAATATAAGGGATGAAAGCACGATCTAATTGGCCTATCTCAACCACTTTATCACTGACAGGTAACACTAAATCACCTAAAGGTTGAAGATAAACCACCATATCGGGGAGTGGGGTATTATTGCTATCAACAAGTGTGACTTTAAAGTCTTTAGCCATAACTTGCCAAACACTGAAAAATAGTAGGGTTATAAAACAAAAAAAGCGCACGTTGTTATCCAAAATTTATTTAGGCTAGCTAACAATGACCTCTGAAAGCACAATATTGTTTCAGCAAAATACAATTATTCTTACCAACCGTGTTTCGCTGAGGTATTAATAATAAGTACTTAATACAACAGCGATTTCGCCTAAAAAGTAGCTTTGGCTAAGCTATTTTCAAGTAATTTTTAACAATTTCTGCGCCATTATCCGCTTGAATAGGTTTGAAAATAAAGCCAGAAATACCATAGCCTTCACACTCGCTAACTAGTGCTTTATCGGTTACTGAGCTCAACATAACAACAGGGACGTCACTGCCATTGGCACGAATTTGGGCTAAGGCTTTATCACCATTCAATTCTCCCATCACGACATCCATGATCATAAAATCAGGTTGATGTTCAGCAACCATAGTAATCGCAGTTGAGCCATCATCAGCTTCAATAACGTTGTTATAGCCGAGTTGCGCCAAATAACGTTTTAACGCCTTACGAATCATACTACTGTCATCAACTAACAATACTTTGCTTTCAAGTGGTAAAGTTTTAGGATGAATATTCGCAATACCGGTACTCGCTTCACGCTTAATACCAACAGATTGGTATTCAACATGACGAACTAATAGGTTGAAGTAATAGCGTCCAACTCCCTCAATAGTAATGGGTACGGTAATGACCTCTTTTACCCCAACTAAGTATTTATCCATATCATTCACATCGTGAACAAAATACGGACTAGAAAACTTATAGTCTAAACTGTAGCGACCATGTAGATCGGTTGAGCGACCAACAATCGTATTGCCCCATTCTGCTAACGCATTACTTAATTCTTCATTTATTTCAGTAAACTCATACTTTTCTTCGAACATATGCTCGCAAACTGAATTACCAATAGCGATGGCTGTTTCTGGGTAATGGTGCATCATAATAACGCCATCTAAACCGCCCGTAACTTCAGAGCAAACCGCATAACCTTTAAAGCGAAAGTCATCAACGCTATCAACAAAGGCATCACCTGCCTCACCGGTTAAGTTAGTCATGGCCTTTAAACTGGCAAGCGACTCATTAATAAATGGGTATAGGATAACCTTATATAAAGCTTCAACTGACATTGCGATTCCTTAGTTATTATTATTTTTTATCCGAATGGGAATTACCATACTAAGCTCAAACAAAAATTACAAACTTAGCAAGGTGATTGTTTAAAAAATATCATTCCAAGTTACCTAAGCTAGTGCTTCTCAGCGTTGCTGAACAAATTTACATTAGTAAATGGCTATCGATAGGGAAAAATTCACTGGCAGCATTAATTAGCGCTTGTGCGGTTAGTTCGGTAACACCATAAACATAGCTTTTTACGCCATCACGAGTCATCACTTTACGTAACAGTATTTCAAAATCACCATCACCAGAAAGTAGCACAATAATATCAGCATCAGGCGCGGCTTCCATCACATCAATGGTAATACCGACATCCCAATCACCTTTTGCAGAGCCATCGCGACGTTGAATAAATGGCTTTAATTTAACATTAAAGCCAATATGTTTTAGCGCCTTTTGAAATTTATGCTGTTGATCGTCACTACGTTGGATAGCATAAGCATTGGCGACAATAATATCGCCTTCTTTACTAATTTGCTGCCAGAACTCACGGTAGTTAAATTGTCGAGCAAACGTATCACGGGTGGTGTAATAGATATTTTGTATATCAACAAAAATGGCAATTTTCTTGGCGGGTAAGTCGTTTGGCATAAAGGGTCCAAAATGGATTAATTTTGTAGGGGAAATTTTATAAAAATTACTTTGTTTTTCATTATGGTACTTTTGATTTAAGTACTTTAACAGGTAAATATTCAGCTAATGCCGCTTGTCAGCATTTAAAAAAGTACCGTTGAACTTAGCGAAAAAGAGACAACATTGTCGCTAAGTGTTACAATTATGGGTCAAATAAAGTCGAGAAAAACAAGATGTTAGTCATCCATAAATTATTCTATTTGTTGCTGCGTTTACCGATGAAGTTATTAGTAAGTTGCAAAATTGTTGCCGATAACATCATTAATTCCGGTCAACTATCCCCTGAGCAACCCATTTTTTACATCCTGCGCCATCAGTCTGCTAGCGATATTTTATCATTACGCACAGCTTGTAAAAAAGCCAAGCTACCTGATCCTTTAGAAAAAGTGCAGGTAAACGGCCAAGCGTTATCACGACTATTATTTTTAGAAAAACCAACTGCGCTGTTTCATTGGCGCAAGCCGACAAAAACCACCGCTATTGCGCAAGGTTTCGAATTATTAAACGCCCACGCAAAAGACGAAAAGCTTGATGCCCAGCTGATACCCGCTAACGTTATTTGGGGGCGTACGCCAACAAAAGAAAAAAACACCACCAATGTCGGTAACTTATTGGCTGATCAAGAGTCGCCCACTTGGTTACGAAAATTCTTCATTGTACTATTTCTAGGCCGCCATACGATGGTGCGATTTAGTGAAGCGATCTCTTTCCGACATATGGCTGATAAGCACGGTAGTGATGAAGCCAGTGCTCGTAAATTAATGCGAATTGCTCGTTTTCATTTTCATCGTCAAATCATTGCGGCAACAGGTCCAAGGCTAATGCATCGCCAGCAAATGTTTGAAACTTTGCTAGTCAACCCGTCGATTAAACGTTTGATCACCGATGAAGCAAAAAACAAATCAGTTAGCGAAGCAGAAATTAAGAAACAAGCGCTAGCAATAATGGATGAAATTGCCGGTGATTATCGTGACGTTACCGTGCGTTTTGGCGAACGTATTTTAGGTTGGTTATGGAATCGTTTATACAGTGGCATTGAAGTCAATAAAGCAGAACGTTTACGTAATTTGGCCCAAGAAGGCCATGAAATTATTTATGTCCCATGCCATCGCAGCCATATGGATTATTTACTGCTGACCTATGTTATTTTCCAACAAGGCTTAGTAACGCCTCGCATCGCTGCTGGCATTAATTTAAATTTCTGGCCTGCTGGGCCTATTTTTAGAAAAGCAGGGGCATTTTTTATTCGCCGCAGCTTTAAAGGCAATCGGTTATATTCAACTATTTTCCGTGAATACTTAGGACTTCTCTTTGAACGTGGTTACTCAGTGAAATACTATTCTGAAGGTGGTCGTAGCCGCACCGGTCGTTTACTATCGCCCAAAACGGGCATGCTCGCCATGACCATTCAAAGTTTACTACGTGGCATCGATAGGCCATTAACCTTAGTACCGGTTTATTTAGGCTATGAGCATGTTATGGAAGTGGGCACTTACCATAAAGAACTCAGCGGCAGTCAAAAGAAAGGCGAATCAATCTTTGGTGTTTTCAAAGCGATACGTAATTTAAGAAACTACGGCAAAGGCTACGTAAACTTTGGTGAGCCAATTAATATCAATCAATTTTTGAACAAAGAAGTACCTGATTGGAAACAAGCAATAGACCCCATTGATCCGCAAAAGCCCAAATGGTTAACCCCCAGTGTTAATACACTGGCCCATCAAGTAATGACATCAATCAACCAGTGTGCGGCATTAAACGGTGTGGCATTAATTTCCTTGATTTTACATGCCACAGACAACAAAGCATTAACTAAAGCAGAGTTGATCACGCAGTTAGATTTCTTTTTAAGTTTACAACGTGCGGCCCCTTACCATATAGAATTAACCATACCTCAAGAAACCGGTGCTGAGTTACTTGCCCATGTTATCACCTTAAATAAAGTCACTATTAATCAAGATAGTTTTGGCGAAATTGTTTCATTAACTGAAAGTGCTATTTTAGAGCTGCGCTATTATCGTAATAATATTTTGCACACCTTTATTGTGCCGTCATTGGTTTGTCGATTATTAGAACGGAATGCCAAAATTAACCAAGATGATTTAGTGACACAAATACAACGTTTAGTCGAACTATTGAAAACTGATTTATTTTTATGGCAAAACACAGATGATGTTAGCACTCAAGTTGTAGATATTTGCCAATTCCTAACAAATCAAGATATTGCTAAGCAAACTAAAGCAGGATTTTGGTCGTTAAGTAGCAATAATGAAACCCGCGCGAAAGTTCGTTTTATGGCGGAATGTGTTAATGAAACCATGCAAAGGTTCGCTATTATCACAACACTGTTAGGTCGTTTAGCACCAGTAGCCAAGTCAGAATTAGATGACAAGGTTGTCGCTATCGCGCAGCGTTTATCAGTACTTAATAACATCAACGCGCCAGAATTTATCGACAAAAAAGCACAATCAACTTTGATTCTAGCGATGAAAGATAAAGGTTATATTGTCATTGATAATGACGATAAACTAGTTGATAGCAGCACGTTAGGCTTACTGAAAAACTCTGTGAGTAACTTAGTCGACATAGAAGTTTTACAAAGTATTATGCGTTAGTTATTCATTAGCTATGCAAGTAGAGAATAAGCATTTATTCGTATTGATATGAGCGAGTAAATGCTTTTTGACTAAATTATTTATATACTGATTTAGCTGTTATAAGTATTCAACGGTCACGCCAATAAAGATAACTAAGCCAACATAATGGTTATTTAAAAAGGCTTGGAAGCAACGGTCACGATTACGTCCTGCAATCAAACTTTGCTGATAGCAGAAAAAACCTGCCGCCACTACTAAAGACAATTGATATGGCCAACCAAACGCTAATATATCTCCAACTGTAAACAGCAAAGCTAAGGTCATCAGCTGTAAAAATAAAACAATACGTTTATCGCTACCACCGAATATTATTGCTGTCGACTTAACACCAATGCGCAAATCATCATCACGGTCAACCATCGCGTACATAGTATCGTAAGCAACGGTCCATAAAACATTAGCGCTAAATAATAACCAAGCAACAAGCGGTATCTGTCCTTGTTCTTGGGCGAAAGCCATAATCATTCCCCAGCTAAATGCCGCGCCTAGTACCACTTGCGGAAAATGTGTTATACGTTTCATAAATGGATAGCTTGCCGCCAAAAGCACCGCGACAAAAGATAACATAATGGTGTAATGGCTTAAGGTCAGCACTAAGCCAAACGCAAATAAAATAAAGGTTGCGAACAATTGCAGTGCTTCACTGCTAGATAGTGCGCCGGTGACTAAGGGACGATTTTGTGTGCGCTTAACGGCGCCATCTATTTTACGATCGGCAAAGTCGTTAATCACACAACCAGCACTGCGTATCAAAAAAACACCTAAAGTAAACACCAATAGCATATGCAAGGTCGGCCAACCATCAGAAGCAATCCATAGCGCCCAATACGTTGGCCATAACAACAAATAAGTTCCTATGGGCTTATCCATACGAGTAATTTGCTTAATTGCGGTTAATTTTTCCGTTAACTCACTCAATGTAATACCCTTTTATTCTTGATAGGCAACAGCACCTGGCAGGAAAACTTCCGCCACCATTAAAGGTTTAGCGTCGAGCATAAAGACCGAGCGACGACCCCACATTGGCTGTAGAACTTCTAATGATAAATGCTCAGCAATTTTTGCCACCCTTGAATTTTGATCAAAAGCTGCCACTTCAATTTTTTTGCGTAATAAGTCAGGATGGTTAAATAGCACTTGCCCTAAAGATTGCGTGCCCAAATGAGCCAATTGTTGTTGCTCACCCGTTAACGACTTTAGCGGCAATAAGCTGCGCGCAAAAACTTGCGCAACGTCATCACAATATAACAGCACTTCGCGCACTAATACTTGCTCGCCGGCAAAAATGTCAGCATTGGCTTCAAGCTCACTACAAGCCTCAATGGCTTGCCCGAGCACTTCAACACGAAACTTGCCACTATGTTGCTTTAACCTTGCCGTTAAAGACCCAGGATCAAGTAACCAATCACGCAAGGTATTATGAATCGTTACGCTGCTTGGCGCTTGCCAAATTGTCGGTAATTGAACAGGAAATAAAGAATGCGGTGCTGTCATACTTGCTAAGGATACCTATCATGAAAATTGCTAAAAACGACGTATGATAGCGCTTAGCTCGGTGAAAATATAGCTTATTGACGGCTTCCTTCAACAACAAGTTTACCTTGAAGTCGTATTCTAGCTTTAAACACTAGACACTAAAAAAAATCAGTAAATAGTGCAGCACAGGAATAAGATTCACGTTATTATTGCAAACAATTACCATGTTTACCTATTTGTCTTAAGCCATTAGCTTAAGTTATTAACTAATTCAGATTTGAGCTCTTGTTTCATGAAAATACCTTTGATTTTATTGTTAGCACTGCTAAGTACAACATCGGCTAAAGCCGCTGATTATGCCTACTTTGGCTTTGAGCCATCTATTGTCACTAACTACGTCGCCGTAAAGAAAAAAATGGGCTATGTCCGTCTAACGGTAGAGCTGATGATCGAAGAGTCATCTAATTACGATATTGTTGAGCATCATTCGCCATTACTACGTGACGCTATTATCAATATTATCGGCCAACAGCCAGAATCGAAAGTTAAATCGATTAATGGTCGTCATGAAATTCAACGCTTGTGTGAAGACAAAGTAAAACAATTACTAAAAAAAGAAACCGGTAAGCCATTAATTAAAAAATTATTATTTACCCAATGGTTAGATAATTAATTTCAGAGAATTAGATGAGAAACTGAATCAATAAAAAGCACATTACAGCCTTAGCTAATGTGCTTTTTTTCTTTTAATACTTTGATATAAGCTAAACAACAACCACTAACTAAGCCCAATAGATGGGCAGTATTAGCAATATTAAATGGCAGTATGTTGGTATAACCTAACAGTAACCAAAACAGCATAAAGCCAACAATAGGTTTTGATAACGATAAACCTTTTTCTGGCATTAACCAGCCAAGCCACCAAACATAACCAACTAAGCCATACACAACGCCAGACAAACCACCAAAGTTAGGTCCATCCACCATAAACTGGCCGACATTAGATGCCAATGCAGTCGCTAAAAATAGCTTGAATAAACTCGCTTTACCAAAAGCTTTTTCAATTGAGCCACCCAATTGCCACCACCACATAGTATTAAAAACAATGTGTAGCCATGAAAAATGAAAAAGTGCTGGGCCTAATAAACGATGCGGCGCTTGTGATACCTGTTCGATCGTCAATTGCGGATAAAATTGTAATTGCTGAAATATAATCCCAGCCCAGCCCATTTCACTGGCCATAAAGACCAACCAACATAAGCTGAATATAGTCAGGGTAACTAAACCTGCATGGGCAAAAAATTGTGCTTTAAAACTGCTTAGTAACGCTGGAAAATGGGGATTAACATCAGTTACGTTGCCATTTTTCCAGGCCGCTTGTTGATATTTAGCATGATGAGGTTGGGCAATAAATTGCTTAAATTCAGACAGTGCTAAATCATATTTATTCTGTGAACAATAAATAATGAAATCATCACCTTCCGTGACTACCTGCGCCTTTACCTCAAGTGTACGAATATAATCACAAAACAATAACGCAATATTGTGATGTTGAACACTAACGAGTGGACGCAGATCTTCAGTCATCATTAACGTGCAACAGTATCCGGATGCTGCAATTGCCAATCAGTAAAGCCACCATCAAGTGAATACACTTCGGTGAAATCTTGACTGATCAGAAACTGTGCCGCTTGCTGACTTGAAATACCGTGATAACAACAAACCACCACAGGGGCATCAAAATCAGCATCACGTAAAAAATCAGGCAAGCTTTCATTACTTAAATGCAAAGCGTTAGGAATATGGCCAGCTTGGTATGACGCTGGGTCGCGAATATCAACTACCACATGTGATTCATCAGCTAATACTTTATGCAGTTCACTGATTTGCATATGTTTAAAATTTTCTTCGCTACTTGCCATTATTCATTATTCCCAATTTAAGATAACTTTACCTGATTGTCCTGAGCGCATGATATCAAAACCTTGCTGAAAATCATCAATATTAAAGTGATG
>PJEL010000867.1_pt1 | contig 33750 bp, 28 predicted proteins | sample 1853271 | NCBI WGS metagenome assembly PJEL01 (sample SAMN08108733, study PRJNA415343) | Invertebrate metagenome, whole genome shotgun sequencing project. | host: Globobulimina | place: Sweden: Gullmar Fjord | collected 2015-08 | reverse complement strand
CCGGATGCCGAGTGTGGCGACCAGTTGCCACAGACCAAGGCCGACAACGACGGTCTCGGCGATTCTCGCGGGGGTTTCGGCAAGACGTTGCATCCAGGCGCTGGTAACGCGTCTGACATTTGGTTGGACTAGCGCGTGGACCTCCTCATCGAGCTCAAGAAGCGCGACCTGCCTATGGGGATGGCACGAGCGGACCTGGAGAAGCACTTCGGCGCCCCCGACAAAGATGAGGGCGGGCAGCTGCTGTGGTCCGTGGGCAAGGTCGAGCCAGAGTCCATGAGCCACGCGCCCAGGCTGGAGGTTTCGCTCGATCCATCGGACTCCACGGTCAAGGAGTGGGGCACGCGCTTTTCCAGGTAGCCCGAGGCTCGGCTCGGTCAGCATTTCGCCGAGCACGAGCGCCCCTCGACCGCAATTCTGCTCAGAACTGGAACTGCCTCAGCCGTTGGGGTAGGCTCGCGGGGAGAACGGCGAGGAGGACAGTATGAGCTTGATCAAGTGGGTACTGGTGTTGGCGTCCTTGGGCCTTTCGGCCCCAGCAGCCGCGACGAATTGGCAAGCCGAAATCTCCAATGACGCTCTCGCTACACATGTCCCAGGCGTCGGGGCCGGCGTACTTGTCGCGCCAGCCGGGGAACACGCCGCCGAGTTGTCATCCGTACTCCTGGCGGCGCTCGCCGAGATCGATGGCATCACGATTGCCATGGATTCCGGCGCAATTGGGGACACGACGGCGATGAGCGACGGCGAGATCGTGGCCGGTGCGAAGGCCTTTCCCATCACGCAGATCTGGGTGGCGCGGGTGTTCCCCGGCTCGAAAGGCGACACGGCGATAGTCACCATGTACGACCAAGAGGGCGAGGTCCTGGGCGCACTCAATGTGGTCGAAGCCACGCCGCTCGAGCCCCGTGCGGCTTCAGTGGGCCAGGGTATGAACGCCGCCGCCCAAGGTGCTGTGGCAGATGTCGCAAAAGACGCTGGGCAGGTGGCGGCTGAGCGGAGGGTCAGCAGAGAGGAGGCGATCCGTGCCGTGGAGGACCGAGTCGTTTGGTTCGAGGACTGGATGGCGGTCACGTCGAGTGGCTATGTCGTCGACCGCTGGAGTGTGCCGAAGGCGGGCAGGTTTGGCCGAAGCCTGGGCGGAGCAGAATTCTACGAGTACATCGGCGAGCCCGAGCTGGCAGAGGAATACAGAACGAGGGGCCGAAGAAAGGGAACGGTCGTGCTGTTGAGCCTGGTGGCGACCGGGGCCGGCGCCGGCCTGTATTATCTTGGCGGCCAGACCTGCGACTACTGCGATTCTGAACTTCAACCGCTCGAGATTGGCGGCCTTGTCCTGGGGAGCGCCGGGCTCGCCATCTTCGCGGGGAGCGCCTACTACTGGGATCCGAATCCGGTGATGGTCGATGCCCGAAAGAGGCTGGCAAACGAGTTCAATGAGGCACTGGTTCGCGATTACCAGCCCGAGAACCTCTCCTCGCGGGGCGTCGAGTTTGGCGGGGGCCTCTGGACGGGTGCCAACGGCGCAACTGGGATCGAAGTGAACGGCCGTTGGTGACGCCTTTCCTCGCTCTGCAGCTCATGGTGTGCGGCCACGCCCAGACGTCACTGGCCGACCTGGAGAGAGAGCAGCGCGAGATCTTCGAGAAGGCCGCACCTTCCGTCGTGCTCTTGAGTGGCGAAGGCGGATTTGGAACGGGATTCTCCCTCACCGAGGAGTTGTTCCTGACCAACGCGCACGTCGTCTCCAAAGACGCCAAGCTCGAAGCCATTCTGCTGGACGGCAGGCGAACGAAAGCCAGTGTGGTGCGCGCCGATAGTGATTCTGACCTCGCGCTCGTCTCCATACCCGAGACCTCGTGCGAGCCGCTGACAGCATCGTCGGGGGTGAGTATCGGATCGTGGGTCGCCTCCATTGGCCATGGCGCGGGGGGAGGATGGACGTTCACCACCGGGATGGTCACAAACATCTACAATCGAGGCCACGGCAGCTCGATCTTCCAGACTCAGATCCCCGTCAATCCTGGGAATAGTGGCGGGCCGGTGCTGGACCGCTTTGGCCGGGTGGCGGGAGTCGTCACCTCCGGATTGACCGGGGCGGACTCCGTGAACTTTGCTATCCGCATTGACGAGGCATTCCGGGTTTTTCCGGAGCTTGACGAGGTCTGTGGGTGTCTGGTCATCACAGCACCAGAAAAGGCGCCGGTGTTCCTCGATGGTGCCCACGTCGGGAACGCGCCCCGCGTGGTCGTTTGGCCGGAGCCTGGCACACACGAGGTCTCGCTCGTCGTTGGGGGGGTCATGGTGAAGAAGACCGTTAGCAGCCCAGAACAGACCAAACTGAGCTTCTGACCATTCCACTGAAACGAAGCGGGCCGGTCAACCCCGCCGGAGCTCCGCGAGGACACCGAAGTGGTCGGACACCCACACGCTCGGCGCGATCGGCTCCGTCCCAACCAACTTCACATCCACGATCCGCCAGCTACGCGTGCGATCCCGCATCACTACCCGGTCGTAGCGGCGCTGCTTGAGCCCGTCGCCCTCGACGACACGCATCTCGTTCACGACAGTATCGACGGTCCAACCGTGCGAATCCTTCACCATCCACACGTCGTTCCACGGTGCCCGCAGGCCGCTCTCCTCCTTCGATGTGCTGCAGAAGTTGAAGTCCCCGACCAGGAGCGCAATGGCATGGCGATCCAGGACCCTCTGGCAGTGCTCCAGCTGGAGAGCGCGAAGGTCGCCGTTGAATCGCATGCTCTCGAGGTGCACGGTGCCGATCCCGACGCCCCCACCCAGGTCCGCTACCAGCACGCCCCGCCCCATTCCCGACGGCAGAGGGTGGTACTCGAACGACTGGACTGGGCCGCGCACACACAACGTCACCCCGTAACCAGCATCCGCCAGCGGCACTGACGCCCGGCTCGGCATCGCATAGTGTGCCTGGATCCACGAGCTGTGCTCCAGCCACAACAGACCGTCCGAGGTCACCTCCTGCAGCGCGATGACGTCCGGCTTCAGCTCCTCGAAGAGCGCCAACTGAGCTCGCATTCGCGCGTTCCGCTGGTAGTCGTCGAACCAGGTGTTCAGCGTGAGCACTCGAAGTCGCGCTGGGCCTCCAGGCTCCTCCTCCACATCGGACCACGCTCCGGCGAGGCAGCGACGCGCACTCATTCGGACTGGCTCGTCGATGCCGTCACCGCCTGTCGATCCGTTGGATGGCATAGCCAGGGGGTAACGGACATCTCGAGTCGCCGCTAGCCAGCCGAACGCCACTGTCACATGGACCGTGGCCGGCCGAGGTTTCGATCGGCTATCCTGTGCACGAGATCGGGTCGGAGGGAGGAATGCTCGCCTTGGTGCTCGCTCTTCACCTGTCGTCTGCCCACGGCAGCGATAGGCCTACTTGATGGGCATCACCCTCACTTCGCCGGAGATGACATCTCTCGCGAGGACGCCGCCTCGCCTCCTGCTGCGCTGGGAGACCTTCTCCATGATCTCCTCGGGGGCGTCTGGATCGACCGCGAAGCGAAACTTGTTGGTGTGGTCCCGATTCACGCTGGCGTTGCGGCTGTAGTCCAGGGTGCTCCAGGGCTCGTCACAGCCTTCACCCGTGACATCGGCCTTTCGATACGCAAATGCACATGGGTACTCGTCGCAGCGAATCGACAGGGGAGCCCCGGGCCTCAGGCACCGATCTGCGAAGGCGTCGATACGCTCGATGACCGCCTCTGGTTCTTCCGAAGGGGCTACGGCCGCTGGCCACTCCACCCGATGAGCATTGGGCCAATGTTCGGCTAGCAGCTCCTCTTTCTTGGCTGTTGCGGTGCCCTGGTAGGCAACCTCGCAGGTCGCTTCGTCATCGGCCAGGCCCGCGCAGGGTTCGCAGTCGGGAAGCCGGAGTGGGCTGCGTCTCGACACCTGGATCGACTCGGCCTCGACATGGGCCGGTGGGGATGGCGCTCTCAGCCAGGATTCCGCACCGGCGATGGCCGCACCGAGGACCGCTGCACAGACCAGGGTGATCGCGCGTGTCAATTTGCGTGCCGGATGTCGTTCACCAACACCCGTGTGGGGTTGACGTTGAAGCTCTGCATGCCGATCCCCGGGTCTTGCTCTGCGAAACCGGGGTGCGAGATGTCGAGCATCGGGGAATAGGCCCGGATCGCACTCATCGTCTTAAGTGTCTGGTGACCGTAGTAGGCCTCGTCGTTGACATCGCGAAATGCAGCGATGAACAGGAGCGGGCCGGTCCCGTAGGGTTCCCCGGCAACGCCCATCCGGCCCTCGACCTCGTAGACCAGCGACGCCCCGATAGTGTCGAAGCAGTCATCGGCGAGGAAGCCGTCCTCGAACGCGAGGGCGCAGGGGTAGATCGGGCAGGCGAGCTCGGCGTAGGCGTCGTCGGGTAGGCACCGATCGATCCACGTTTCCACGTGCTCTTCTATGGCGTCGGGGTGGAGGGCCGTGGGAACGCGGTCCGAGAAGGGGAGAAACGCGAACATGCCCAGCTCGTCGAGGTGCTGCTCGGCGAGCGAGAACCCGGAGGAGAAGACATCGTCGCTGGTCCAAGAACACTCGACCTGACGACCCTCTGGGGCTACGGGACAGGGCGGGCAGGGCTCTGCCTCGAACACATCGTAGGTCACCTCCTCCGTCGAGGCGTCCTTCGCCACTAGAGACATCGACTCGGCCGTCTCTCCCGAGACGAGTACCCAATGAGCGAGGAAGTAGGCGCAACTTATCGCGGCTAGATGAATGCCCAGATCCGCACCGATGTGCCATCCTGCCATGTGGCGGACTATCCAACATCCCGGGCAAGGTCAATTGGCGTAGACTGGACGTGGGGTGTCATGGCGTATTCCTTGAACAACAAGCCCCTGTTCCTCATCCTGGCCCTCACGGGGTTGGTGGTGTTTGCGGTGAAGACGCAGTCCTTGATGGAGTTTGTGGCTCCAACGGGACCGGTCGGGCAGGAGCGCGCTCTGAAGCGGGTGAAGATCTCGGGGGTCACAGCGTCGTCGGAGTACGAGTCGGTTCGGAGCGAATTCGCAGGCCGCCAGATCAGGGACTCGAAGATCAGGACCTCCTGGGGCGAGGGGGAGGTAGGCCCTGGCGCGGGCTCATGGGTCGAGGTGGCCTTCGACGAGCACGAGGTCAGTATGGTGAAGATGTGGGCCGGCAACTGGGATCCTCAATGGGATTGGATGGCACAGCCTCGACCCGCGGAGCTCGACGTCATCTGGGCCGATGGCACCATCGAGACTTGGCGGCTCGCCAACGAGCGGGCGCCGCAGGTCTTCGAGCCCGCGAAGCCGAAGAGGACGACCTCCATTCGGTTTCGCACCAAGGTCGTCTACCCCGGCCTAACGACCGCCGTATTGGCGATCTCCGAGGTGCAGGTCTTCGAGGACGGCCACCCCGACGTCGTGCAGATGACCGCGGCGAAGGCGTCATCCGATCGATCCGACGAGGACGGGAGCCATGTGCCCATCGACGTGCTCGACGGGCTGCGAGATACGTACTGGTGCGCGGACGACAAGGAGCACGGCGGCGTTGGCGAGTGGCTGCAGATCGGCTTTGCTGAGAGCCGGAAGATCAGCGCGATGAGGATCCTCAACGGTGTCGGCACAAACGGCAGTGCCTACAGGTTGGGCAACTCGGCGACGGCCGCCAAGCTGCAGTTCTCCGATGGGACCACGCAGGATGTGCAGCTCCGGACCAGCTCTGTTCTCCAAGATGTGGCGATCACACCAGTGAGAACGAGCTGGGTGAGGATGGTGTTCACCGGCATCGAGAAGGGCTCGATGTACAACGACCTGTGCATCTCCGAAGTCGAGTTCCACTGAGTCGTGTCTGGGACTCGAGCCCGGCACCCGAGTGATCAACTCCCTCGTCCATGTCTCTTTTTGCGACCCTCTCGAGTCGCACTGGCCTTCGGGATCTCAGATCCCCTCGACCACAACCAGCACCACATCCGATGTACTCATCTCGGCCCACTCGATGATGACCTGTACGATGTGGTCGAGAATTTCGACGTCCTCGTGCGCCACGCCTTCACGTTTCATCTTTCCCTGGAGTGGTAGATGGGAATGTCGGCCGAAGTCGTTGCCATTGGCCCGTTTCACTCTGACCTGTCGGAGCATCTCGCAATCCCGCAGGCCCGCCGCTTCCCCGTTCGGAACGGCGCCATCGTCGTTCGCGCCCTGTTCGTCACTCCGGAGGGCTCATCAGCGGGACATCGGCTCGCCAAGTGGCTGGGGATAAGCGATCCTTGGGACTTCAACACCCATCGTATCTCGGGTGAGCTTGCCTCACTGCCGGAGCTGCGAGACCGATACGGCGACGCGGATGTCGACGCTTTTGTCGCCTTGGCAGTGTTCGGATTCGAACTGTTCTTCATGCCGAACGGCTAGAGGACATGCCATTTCAGCTGATATAGGGTCTCGCCGTGAAAACCCGCTTCCCAGACGCCCTCGTACTGATCTTTGCAATGATCGTGCTCGCTCAGATCGCCGGCTACCTGCTACCAGCCGGTGCATTCGAGAGAGAGCTGGCCGACAAACCAGCCGTCGTCGAGTCCCTGGTGATGCCCGATGGTTCCGTCATCGAGGTCCCCGATGGCGCCAAGCAGCGAGCCCCCGGGCGCAAGGTCAAGGCCGGCACCTACCACCGGGTCGAGGCCGAGGCGCTGCCCTGGCACGCCGCCCTGACCCGCATCCCCAAAGGCATGGAAGAAGCCGCAGACATCATCTTCTTCGTGTTCATCGTCGGCGGAGTGATCGGCATCGTCAAGGCTACCGGTGCCATCGATGCGGCCATCGGGACGGCGATCAGACGCTTTGGTGATCGGCCCGGATTGCTGGTCTTCGGCATGATTTCGCTGTTTGCGGTGGGGAGCTCCACCATCGGGATGGCCGAGGAGTACATGCCCTTTGTGCCGATCCTGGTGGCGATGTGCCTGGCCCTGAAGCTCGACGCGGTGGTGGCCCTGGCGATCGTGTACATCGGCGCTGGGGTCGGGTACGGGTGCGCGGCGATGAACCCGTTCACGATCCTGATAGCCAAGGATATTGCTGGACAACCGCCAACGACCTTCTTCTGGGAGCGCTGGGTCCTGCTCCTGGTCTGCATCCTCATAGGCACCCACCACACCCTGGCCTACGCCCGCCGAATCCGAGCCGACGCCAAGTCCAGCCTGGTGGCCGACATCGACTACAGCGACGGCACCTACGACATGCCCGACGACGTGGTCCTCACCAAGTCCCGAATCGGAGTATTGGCGGTGTTCGCGGGGATGATTGGCGTCTTCGTCTGGGGTGTGAACGCCCAAGGCTGGTATCTAGTCGAGCTCGCTGGACTGTTCTTCGGCTTGGCCCTGGTCGCGATGGCCCTCGGCAAGCTGCACCCCAACGACGCCGCGACCCACTTCACCCGCGGGGCGGCGGAGATGACAGGTACGGCCTTGCTGATTGGGTTCGCCCGCACAATCGAAGTCGTGCTCGTAGAGGCCAGCGTCATCGACACCGTGATCTTCAGCATCGCGTCGGTCCTCGAGTCAGCCTCCAGCCTGGGAGAGGGCGCGGCGGCGGTCGCCGGAGCCTGGGGAATGCTGGTCGTCCAGTCCCTGTGCAACTTCCTCATCCCCAGCGGCAGCGGGCAGGCCTACGTGACGATGCCGATCATGGCGCCCCTGGCCGATCTGACGGGTGTCGGGCGCGAAACGGCGGTCCTCGCCTACCAATTCGGTGATGGCTTCACGAACATGATCGTGCCCACCAACGCGCTGCTGATGGGCATGCTCGCCCTGGGCCGGGTGCCCTTCCAGCGGTGGGTTCGGTTCGTATTGCCCTTCCTGCTGAAGATCTACGTGGTCGCCCTCATCGTGCTGGCTTGGGCGGCGCTGGTGCAGCTGCAATAGGACTTGACCGCAACTGTAGAGGTCCTAGCGTTTCTTCTTCCGTTTCTTCTTCTTCTTCCTGGCAGCCCGACGTTCCTCCCGCAGTCGTAGCTCTTCTGCCTCCCGCTGCCGCGCCAGCTGTGCCCCAGAAGGCGGCGGTGGTGCCGGTGGTTGCTCGCCGGGATCCAGGAGGCGGCCCTCGTGCCATTGCCCCTCGGAGACCGAGCCATCTGCAGCGGTATACTTGCCTTTTCCGTGGCGCAGGTCCTTCTTGAACGCGCCCTTGTAGATCTCGCCGCTCGCCGACCTCCAGGTGCCCTTGCCGTGCATGAGGCCGTTGAACATGCCTCCGGAGTAGGTGTCCCCGTAGAGGCGACGCTCGAAATAGCCACCGCTGACGCTCCCGCCGGTGTAGCGATGGACGCGGCCGATGACGCCCGAGGCCTTGAGCTCGCCGATGGAGTCGCCCTCCCGCGCCACCAACGCAAGGGCGGTGATGGCGATCGACTCCAGACAGCCGTGGTTGTCCAGATCGGAGAACTCGAAGCGAAGTACCCCCCGTTGGTCGAGGACAAAGCTGACGTTGTTGCTGGCGTTTGTGCTGATCATGGTGCGGATGGGCGTACCTTGGGAGCTGAAGACACAGACCTCGTAGCTGCCGACGGATTCGCACGATCCCAGCGCCTCGGTGGTGAACGCATGGCACAGGTTCTCCGCGCTCACGCCCTGTGCCGTAGTGAACGGCGGCTCGTCCCTCCAGTGCTCGAGCACGTCGGTGATGAACCTTGGGGCGCGCTCGAAGCGGGCTCGGGCAAGAGTGACGAAGTGGGGCACCAGCTCGGGCGGGAAGTCGGACAGCTCTCGCACTTCGATCCGCTGTGCGAGGGTCAGCGTGTCGATCTCGGCGAGGGTCGTGAGGGGAGGGGAGCTCGGTGCTTCAGCTTCGCCGGAGAGCTCGGCGATCAGTCTCTGCTCGTCCCAGATGGGGATGCCCAGCGATTTTGCCTTTGCGAGCTTGGATCCCGCGCGCTCGCCCACGACCAACAGCTGTGTCTTCGAGCTCACCCCGCCGGTCACGTGGGCCCCCAGCGCCTCCAGCTGGGCCTGCGCCTGCTTTCGCGTCATGGTCGTGAACGCGCCTGTGATCGCGATCTTCAGTCCAGCAAGGTCCATTCGCTTCCCCGAGCGTTCTACATCAGCGGATGGATCTTGTCACCGACGTCGCAGGCAGCCCAACAGGACGAGAACCCAGGCCCAGCTCCAGCCGGCTCCGTTCGAGGCGCACCCACAGCCGGAGTTCCCCACCACCACGTCGGTCCCGGCCGAGCTGCTGCCGCCGACGCTGGTCAGGGTGAGGTTGACGCGGTAGCGCCCGTCTTCGGGGAGCTCGATGTCGGACGCGTCCCAGGTCTGGTCTTCGGCGATCAGCTTGTCGCCATCGAAGACCTCCCACAGGACCTCGGGTCGACAGTCCGGGTCGATGTAGCCCGAGCGATTATGGAGTTCTATCCTGCTTGGTTCTCTCGGCTCTGCCGTGAAGACCGCCTCTGGCATGGGGCAGCCGAGGACCTGGGTCGGCCAGCACTCGCAGACAGCGATGGGCTCGGAGCAGTTGTCGGCCTGGCCCTCGACGCACACTTCGACGTCGCTGAGGCCAGCTGGAATCGAGAGGGAGACACTGGCTCCTTCCGCAGTTTGGGTGCCGATGCTCCAGGAGACGTCGGCATCGAGGCCGTCCAGATCTACCGCGCAGTTCAAGCGCGGAGAGGCGTCGGCGGGCAGGACGAGGAGGTCACCCTCTCCGGTGCAGAGCGGGAGGATGTCCGGACCGAGGTCGGAGAGCATCTGCTCCGACTCGAGTGGACCGGGATCCGGCATCGTGCAGGGCGGCGGCGAGCTCCAGCTCATCAGAGAAGCCGATTCCTCGTCGGTGCACGGGCGGCTCTCGTTGCACACGTCGCCCAAACCCAGAAGATGGCCCACCTCGTGGCGGAGGAGGGTCTCGATCACCGGGCGCCCTTCACAGGTCCCCAGTGCGACATCGGCGGCAGTCGCCCACTCCATGTCGGCGTTGAACAGCCACTCTGTTCGGATGACCTCGTCCCCGGAGCGGAAGGTCCTCCTGCCCGCCAACACACCGTTCTCGAGGTCGTGAGATGCGGTGAAAGTGACCGGCACTCCTTCGGCCTCTTCGCATGGCCCCGTGTATACGAGGGTGCGGGTGTCACACGGCCCGAAACCATCCCAGATCGCGACAGCGTCCGCGACCTTTTCCTCGAGCGTGCCGTCGGCGAAGTCATAGGACCCCACGCAGTAGGACAAGGTGTCCACACCCGCCCAATCATCGATGAAAGCCTCGTCGGCCTCGGGACAAGCAAACGCACTGACAGATAGCAGTATTAGCCACATAGGCAGAGTGTAGCCGCTGCGGTGCACGCCCGCTCGCCCCTAGAACGTCCACCAACGGCTCTTCGACTTCTTCTTCTTCTCGGCCTCCATGAAGGCCACCAGGTCGTCGTAGAGTCCGCCCGAGTTCGCAAACGTCGCGTAGTTCTTCGCCGTGTTGAACCAGTCGTCGGTGCTAGCCCGGGACTGCTCCAACGCAACCTCGAGATCGGTGGCCAGGACGCTGCGGGTCTCTCCAGTTCGGAGGGCCTCTTTGAGAGGGACCTCCACGGCACGCTCGACCAGGTCGGCCAGGTCGGCGCCACTGAGCTGCTCGGTGTTCTCGATAATATTGCGCAGATCGAGAGAGGGGTCGGTGGGCCGGTCCCGGAGCTGGAGCCGGAGGATCTCACCTCGAGCAGCGGCGTCGGGAGGTGGCACGAACACGACGCGGTCGAAGCGTCCAGGCCGCATGAGGGCGCTGTCGACATGCCAGGGCGCGTTGGTCGCTGCCATGACGAGCACACGGTCGTTTGCGGAGTCCACACCGTCCATCTCGGCGAGGAGCTGGTTGACCAGCGTTCTCCCGGGACTGTTGCGGATCTGCTGACGACTGCCGCCGATGGCCTCCACTTCGTCGAAGAAGAGCACCGCGGGAGCGCGCTGACGTGCTTCTTCGAAGAGCGCGGACAGCTTGGCTTCGCTCTGGCCGAACCACATGTCGAGGACCTGGTCGATGGCGACGTTCATGAAGGTCGCTCCGACCTCGCCAGCGGTGGCGCGGGCGAGCAGGGTCTTGCCACAGCCTGGCGGTCCGTAGAGCAGCATGCCGCCGCCGCGACGCTTCCCGTACTTCTCGAAGATCTCGGGCTTCTGGAATGGCAGCACGATCTTCATGCGGATCGCTTCTTTGATGGGATCGAGGCCCCCGACATCGCTGAAGTCGACCCGCTCCCGGGAGGGCTCCAGGGCGAGGGCGTCGTCCATGTCTGCGGGCGGGTCCTTGAGCGCCACCAAGCCACCCCTCCGCACGGCATCTAGCGAGGCGACAGGCTCTAGATCAACGGGCTCGGGTGCGAGGCGCTCGATGAGGGTCTGGGCGCCGACGGCCTCGGCTGCGGACAGGTGGGGAAGCGCTGCCCGAGCTGCCTCGACCGCTTCGTTGTCCCGACCCAGCTCGGCTAGCAGCTCGGCGACCTGCAGTCTCAGGGGGCCGTTGTCCGGGGACACAGCCAGCGCTGCCCGCAGGCCCGCAAGGGTTCTCTCGATGAGATCGGACACGGCTCACCTCAGCCAGGGGTAGGCGCGCTGGAGGAGCGCGCGGGTGATGGGTTCGGCGAACCAGGTGTACGCGCACAAACCCAGGTAGACGAGCATGATCAGCTGTCCGGTGAGCTCGTATTCCGGTGGGACGACCGCCCTCACGGCGTTTGTGAGCGCCCAGAGCGCGAAGATGATGCCGATCTGGGCGTCGCGGCCCTGCCGGGAGAGGAACAGGGAGAACTCCAGCATCGGGCGATACCACCAGTGGCTTCCCTTCACGAGCTCCGACAGGCCGATGATGGCCAGAGTGTCGTTGGGGTCGAGGCGCAGGGCCTCGCGCAACGCCTCCTCTGCCTCGGCGTGGCGGCCTGCTTTCAGGAGGATCGAGCCCAGGATCGCGTGGCTGTTGGCGTTCTGTGGGTCCAGTCGGAGAGCGGTCCTCACGGCCTCCTCGCTGACGGTCCAGTGGCGTGGATTCACATGGATCAGGAGGTAGGCGCGGAGCTGGTGAAGATCTGGATCGTCGGGGCTCAAGCTCAGGGCGTGTTCGGTGCTCTGCAGCGCCTGGCGATCGTATTCGCAGGTCGACAGCAGCCGGGCATAAAGGCCGTAGTGGCCAGCGTACGACGGGTCCAGTTCGATGGCCCGTCGAATCGCTCGCTCGGCGTCGGCGTATTGGCCCAGGCTCAGTGTCGCCTCCCCGTACAGGGCGTGCACGGTGTCGTTGTCGGGATCGCGGGACAGCGCCTGCTCCACCATCTCGAGCGCCTCGGCTGGATGGTCGGACTGCAACAACACGTAGGCCAGCATGAGATGCCCACTGGCGTCGTCGGGGTTGGCGGCGATGTGGTCCATGGCGAGCTGTCGGGCGCGCTGCAGCTGCCCCAGCTCGAGGAGGTGTTCAATCTGCGAGACCCGGCTGAGATTACCGAGGAGCAGGATGTCGTCGTCGTCGCTCATGACAGGAGCACCAGAAGCCCAATCAGGGGAGCTTCCATCCACACTCGAGCCGTGCCCGAGATGACGAAGAACGAGAGGAAGGCAGGGCCGACCAACCACAGGAGTGGGATCTGGTCGCCGCCTTGCAGAAGGTGGCCTCGAATATGGGGATTTGCCAGTTTGTAGAGTCCGAAGCCAAGGGCGACAGCGAGGATCCGGAACGTGAGGAAGAGCAGGGCGAAGTTGGTCTCCTCACCGAGCGCGGATGCGACCATGAGCGGGAGGAACGGGAGGAGGAAGCCGACGAAACCCACGCCGAGTGCGCTGGCCGCGAGCAGGGGTCGCCGGAGCAGGATTGCCGTCCCGACCAACACCAGCGCCATCGGCACGATGCCCACCATGAGCGCCAGATAGATGTAGGCAGTTGCCGGGATCAGACGGATGGGAGCAAGCCGGCCATCGGGCACCCGCTGCAGGAATGGGCCGTGGTGGTCAGTGAACATCCGGTCCTCGGCGGACAAGGCTATTGCGCTTTTGGCGTTCTTGCCGGAAAAGCGACTGGCGTCGGAGCAGATGCTACGCGGGAGTGTCGTTGAAAGGCTGCCTACGGACGGAAGGAGCCGTCGAGCACGAGCGCTGGCTCCCCGGGATCGGTGGGCACGACGGCCGAGCGATTGCCGCCCTGCTCCCACCACACGCTGCCATCGGCCCGCACCACGACCCACTTGTACTCGAAGCGGGCGCCGGCCCGAAGCGACAGGTCTGCAGTCCACGTCGGCCACTGCTCCCCGGAGAGCACGACGCCCTGGTGTGGATCCCAGCCGCCCAGCTCTTCGAGGTCACCGACCAACACCAGGTTGTCGCCGTACTGGGTTCGATCGCACCACGCCTGTACCGACACATCGTGAGAGGTATCCACCGGATTTGGCAGATCGGAGTAGCTGTCCCACACCCGGCCGAACTCACCGGCGAAGGCGGCGGCGACCTCGGTATCGTCGGCGATGACGGCCAGATCTTCGTAGCTGTAGTTCGATGCGGTCCAGGACCAGTTGTAGGAGCCGACCAGTGTGGTGTGACCGTCGACCACCATGAACTTGTGGTGCATCGCGGTGTAGGGCGTGGTCTCGTTGAGGGCCTCGACGACGGCGATTCCTGCGTTCACGAGGTCCTCGTCGATGTCGGTCTGATCCGACTGCTTCAGATCGGTGATGACGTGGACCTCGACCCCTCGCTGATGGGCGCGTACCAGGGCGTCGGCCAGCGAATCGAGGCGCAGGGAGAAGACCGCCACCTGGATCTGGTCGGTGGCGGCGTCGATGTGGGACTCGACCACGTCGTCGAGTCGGTCTTCGGGAGAGAAGTACAGCTGGGTGTGGGAGTCGACGTCGCCGCTGCGCTCGGTCTTGATGCCGGAGACGATCTGGTCGAGTTCTTCGTCGACAACCTGGGCGAGAACCGGCGAGGAAAGCGCCAACACGGCCTCGTTGTTGTCGTGCAGGCCGCTGGTTCCCCAGTTGCCGGAGCCCATGAAGACGGTGCTGCCATCGATGACGGCGAGCTTGTCGTGCAGGGTGGCGTAGGGGTGGTTGTCGTTGGTGATCGGCACCACGTTCAGTCCTGCTACGATCAGGTCATCGTCCAGGGTGTTCCACTCTTTGACCATCTGCTTGGCGTCCAAGAGGAGCTCGACATCGACGCCCTGGGCCTGCTTGTCGACCAGCATCCAGCCGACTCGGTCGCTGCGCAGGTTGTACATGGCGACGCGGATGCTGGTGTCGGCGGCCGCGATCTCGGCGGCGATGCGGTCTTCGGCGGCGCTGCCAGGCACGAAGTACAGATCGAGGCCCTCGTCGTTCCAGCCGTCGATGCGCTCGAGAAAGCCGTCGGGCTGTGAGGTGAGGGCGGTGGGCGCGATTTCGGTGCAGCCAGCGAGAACCGAGGCTGCGATCAAGAGGGCCGTGGAAGAGCGAAACATAGAATATACCTGAAAAATGGAGCAAAGAGCTTGGCGTAACTCTAAACAGAGTTACGTGGTGCCCACCAGATAGCACTTCGGCGGGACAATGCAAGCTAGAACCTCATGCATGATCCTCACGGTGGGCCTCCTCGGTGGCTGCACTGCGGCGAGGCTGTCTCCCGCACCCGGGACCGAGGACACGTCGACGGTCGTGCTCTCCGATGATGATGATGACGACGATGGCGATGATGACGACGACGACACGGGCCTCTGGTCGCCCTACTCGCTGATGTCGCTGAACCTGCACTGCCTGATCACCGGCGGTACGGGATTCGACACCAACGAAGACCGGTTTGACGAGATCGCGCGGGCCGCCTCTGTCGAGGAGGTCGCCGTTATCGCGGTCCAAGAGGCCTGTGTCTCCGATACCGAGTCCGCCGTGACCCTGCTCGAGGCCGCGCTGGAGGCCGAGACGGGCGAGGATTGGTCGGCGCACTGGGCCGAAGCGCACGTGGCTTGGCAGGGCACGCCCGACGAGGCACTGGAGGGGCTCGCTGTGTTTGTGCGCGGCGAAGGCTCGGATCCGGCCGCTCTCACCTACCAGGCACAGACGGGTCTGGTGCGCGTAGGGGTCGCGGTCACGCTGCCAGAGCACCTCGGCAGCGTGCGGGTTCACTCGGTGCATCTGTCGGTGCTCGACGAGGACATTCGCCACCGACAGGCCCGGGAGGCGGCCAGCTCTGCTCTCGCCGAGGTCGATCCCGGCTTGGGCATTGTCATCGCGGGAGATCTGAACGCCCGAGCTGGGACCCCGGCCCACGATGCCTTTGGGGCGCTCGGTTTCGATGATCTGTCGGCAGATCTCGCCGCCGATCGCATCGACCACGCGTTCGCCCACGGCGGCGCCGCTCTTCAGGCAACCGAAGCGCGGCTGATCTTCGACGACACCGACTACGCCGTGGTCTCAGATCATCCCGGGGTCGTGGTTCGGCTCGAGCCCAGTCCTCCCGTGGCGGTCTCCATCACGCGAATTGGGGTCAATACCGACGTTGGCGCCGGGCACTACGTGACAGTTCGCGGCGATGTTGAGCCCCTGTCCTGGGACCTGGGTTGGCCGGCATTCAATCGCGGAAATGGTCGGTGGGACCTGGTGCTTCCCGGGCTGTCGCAGGGTTCGTTCGGCTTCAAGGCCCTCATCGATGATGTCACCTGGCAGCAGGGCGACGACGTGGTTGGGACCGCTGGAGCGGACCACGAGATCACGCCGGTTTTCTGAGCAGGCGGCCGGTGCCGGGACGCGATGGAAAAAACCATGAGGAAGTTTCTGTCGGGGGCGCGTTGGGGGGGCGTCGCGTCTTCGCGTCGCTAACAACTACGGAGTCACTATGCGCAAGCTCACCATCCTCGCTCTCGTCCTCGTTGCCGGAACCGCCATCGCCAGCCAACGCTGGGAGTTCGTCCCCGACTACGCCGATCCAATTCCGGCGATGCAACTCGAGATCGAAGGCAGGCAGATCACAACCAGAGACGTGGCGAGTTGGTGGTCGACTGGCGAGACTTTCGGCTGGAGCGCCGATTGTGTAATGGCGAAGAACGAGTTCAATAAGTGGCTGAATGATGCGTACGATTACACCACGCTCTCGGAGTCGCAGAATGATGCTGCGCTCGCCGGCTATGCGGGGATTGCGACGTACAACGCCTCCCTCGCTGCAGTGGACGTGGTCACCTATTGCAACCCCGCCACCGCTGCCGCGGCTTGTGCGTCAGTGAATGGATTGATGTCCCTTCAGATGAACACCTGCGGCACCGGCTTAAACCCATGTCGGGATAGGGAGGACTGCATTGAGATGAAGGCCTCTTGCCTGGTGGCTACCCAGTGCGAGTCGAATCTCGAGAATACGATTGCGATCCTGTGTCCATAGGCATCGGGCGCCAGCTACCTTGCGGACGCGTCGACTGCGGTGCGGATGACCTCCAGGATCGGCGCGGCCTGTGAGAAGAGCAGGAAGTGGTCCTCGTCGGGTACGAGAGTGGTGTGCACTTCGAAGCCGGCCTCCTCGAGGACCCCAGCACTCGACATGAGCCATTTTGTGGGGATCCGCCGATCCTGGGTTCCGTGCACCACGAACACCGGCAGGTCGGGCGGGCACTCCCTCGCGACCGCGGCGGCATCGGAGGCGGTGAGCACGGCGGAGATGTAGACCACGGCGGCGAACTCGTTGGGCATTGCCGCGGCAGCCCTGCTCGCCCCGAGTCCTCCGTTCGACAGACCGGCCAGCACGATGCTTCGGTCGCGATACCGCGGCTGGCTCCGGATCCATTCTACGGTTTCTACCAGGGTCTCCGTCCCGCCCTCCCGGCTCCAGTTGCCAAACCCAAAGGTGGGGGAGACCACGTCGATGCCGCATTCGGTCAGCGGCGCGAGCACGTGCTGATAGCTGCGAAAGGGGCCTGCAGATCCGTGCACGAAGAGCACCACCGCGCGCACCTCATCCGGGGTGCGGAGCTGGTACAGATGCCCGCGGCCTGGCCCCGCGCCGAGCAGCTCCCCATAGGCCAGGTGCATCACCGAGCCGACCTCCACGGCGTCGGGATTGCGGCGTTGCTCGGCATATACCTTCTGAAAGAGGGTCTGGATCCGAGAGGCTTGGACTCGGTCGATGATCGGATCGGCCAGGGTCACCAGCTGGGCACCGAGGGTGAACTGATCGACCTCGGGAGTAAGATTGGTGAGGGCAAAACGGCGAAATCCCTCCCCATTGAGCCAGACGTGTCGAAGCATCGCGTCTTCGGACGGCTGGCCCGAGGGAGCCAATGCCACCGAACCACCGAAGGCCAGTGCGGCGATGAACCCAAGGGTCAGGGCACCGAGTCCCAGGCGCCGCGACTCGACCAAGAGCGCACTAAGCCCGAGGACAACTGCCGGAGGTCCCAGGACAAAGACCGCGCCGATCAGCCGGCCCTCCAAGGTCGTCGCAGTGGCCACGAGCACTACTGCCAGCAATGAAACGGGCACGGCCGTCAGAGCCAACAAGCCAATGAGTCCGGTGAGCAGGGTGCGGCCGATCATGGACGGATGGACACCTCCGGCGTCGAGCTAGTCTAGCTTGCCGGCCAATGGCATAGGCGCCGCCTGAACGCCAGCATTCCCAGCAGGAGGACCGCCGGCCAGGTGTTGGATCCACCCGCAGAAGCGCAGCCACAGGTCCCGTCCTCCTTGTTTACGTCCACCGCCGTGTCGCTCTGGCCGATGTCCGTGTCTGTGTCGGCATCCGTGTCGGTATCTGTATCGGTGTCCGTGTCCGTGTCCGTGTCGGTATCTGTATCGGTGTCCGTGTCCGTGTCCGTGTCGGTTGGCACTGCCGTATCGCCGGCTCCAGTGTCTGTGTCTGTGTCGGCGTCTGTGTCTGTGTCGGTATCGGCGTCTGTGTCGGCGTCCGCATCGGTATCGGCGTCAGTGTCCGCATCGGTATCGGCATCGGTATCGGCGTCAGTGTCCGCGTCGGTATCTGCGTCCGCATCCGTGTCAGTGTCCGTATCGGAGTCAGCGTCTGTGTCGGTGTCTGTATCCGAGGCAGTATCTCCGGTATCTCCGGGCTCGCAGGCATCGGGCACGCCGTTGTTGTCCAGATCGATGTTGTCGTCGCCGCCCGGGCACACGTCGCAGGCATCGGGCACTCCATCCATGTCGGTGTCGATGGTGTCGTCGCCGGTCGGACAGATATCGTTGCAGTTGGCTACGCCGTCACCGTCGTCGTCAGCTGCGTCCCCGCCGAGGGGGCAGACATCGCAGTCGTCGGGAATCCCATCCATGTCGGTGTCCACGGTGTCGTCGCCAGTGGGGCAGATGTCGTTGCAGTTGGCTACGCCGTCACCATCGTCGTCGGCCTCGTCTCCTCCAAAGGGACAGACATCGCAGCCATCGGGGGTGCTGTCACCGTCGCTGTCGGTGAAGTCGTCGTAGCCGTCGCAGATGTCGCAGCCATCGGGCACAGTGTCGCCGTCGTCGTCGTCTGCGTCGTCGGAGCCTGGACAGACGTCGCAGCTGTCCGGCACGCCGTCGCCGTCGGTGTCTGGACCTGGGCAGAGCGCCAAGCAGTCGGGCACGCCGTCTCCATTCAGGTCGATCAGGTCGTCGTCGCCCGGGCAGACGTCGCAGCCATCGGGCACGGTGTCGCCGTCGCTGTCGACCCCGTCGTCGAAGCCGAGACAGATGTCGCAGGCGTCCGGAACGCCGTCGCCGTCGCCATCGAGGAGGTCGTCCCCGAGGTCACAGATGTCACAGCCATCGTCGATCCCGTCGCCGTCGGTGTCCACGCCGGTCAGGTCGTCGTCGATACCGTTGCAGTCGTTGTCGGCGCCGTCACAGACCTCGATGCCCCCTGGCAAGACGTCGGGCCGGGTGTCGTCGCAGTCGCCGCTGCAGGAATCGATGCCGTCTGCATCTATGTCGAGGGTGTTCAGGAGCGGGTCGCCGTCGTCGCAGTCGGTGCAGAGCGGATCGCCGTCACCATCGCCGTCGATGAGGCAGGTGCTGTTGCCGGTGATCGCGCCCTGGTCGACCGGAGAGCCATCCGGATCCTGGTAGATCGGGTCGGGATCGCCGGCATCGATGGCCTGGCTCGTGGGATCGAGGGAGTAGTCGTCATTGTCGAAGATTCCGTCGCAGGAAACGCCGATGAATCCTGGGTCGAAGCTGGTGTTTCCAGCGCCCAATGGGATGTTCACCCAGTCCAGCGCCACGTTGGCCCAGGCGTCGGAGTACTCCGCGGTCGGGCCTCCAGCGATGGGAGCCTCGGCGCCGTTCCCGGGGGCGTTGGTGGCAAAGATGTTGCTGCGGATGTCCCCGGCGGTGGTGTCGAACCAGCCGCCGGCCCCCGCGGGTGCGTCGCCGCACAGCACGTCGTTGTTCACCAGATCGATGGCATCGCCAAACCACAGGTTTCCGCCGGCGATGTCCGCTTCGTTCTCGATCCAGATGTTCCAGTTGGCGACACCGGTCGAGCCGGCGGGGGTGTAGGTTCCTCCTCCTCGTTCGCCCGCTGTGTTGCCTCCGAAGAGGTTGCTCGTGAGGTCCAGGATGTCCGCCTCCATCCACAGTCCGCCGCCATTGGCCCCAGCTTCGTTGCCCAGGAAGCGGTTTCCGCCAGCGGAGGCGAAGAACCCGCCGGAGATGAACGCTCCGGCACCGTTCAGAGCGGAGTGGTTCGTGACCGTGTTGTCGACGAAGAGGACCTCGAGGGGAGAGTCTATGATCCACGCTCCACTGCCCTCTGTAGCAAACGCGGTGAGCACGTTGCCATCAAACTCGCTGTTGGAGACGAAGACCATGTTGGTGCTGTCGGACGCTATCCCGCCGCCCTCGGTGCCGGCCTGGTTTCTGAAGAAGCGGCTGTCGTCCACCGTGACGATCATGGCATCGATCGCGTGCAGGCCTCCGCCCCGCCCAGCGGCGCTGTTGCCGGTGAATGTGACGTCGGTGAGTTCCAGCGAGGAGTTCGCGATCCGGCCGCCGCCCCCATCGCCGAGAGAGGAGTTCGAGTCGACCGATCCGCCCGACCAGGTGACGTACGAGCCGTTGCTGGCCACCACGCCACCTCCGTCTCCGGTCGCGGTGTTGCCGATCAGGTCGCAGCGATCGATCACGAGGGAGCCTGTCGACGCGGCGAGCGCACCTCCGACCACCGCGCTGTTCTCGTCGATCAGCGTGCCGTCGAAGGTCCAGGTCACCATGCCGCCGATCACGTTCAAGAAGCCGTGGAAGGCACCGCCGCCGCTTGCCGCCGAGTTTTCGCCGATGCGCCCGCCGACGATGTCCAACGCTGCCGACTCGGAGTCGAAGGCGCCGCCCCGCCCCGCAGAGGTGTTGGACACAAAGTCGCTGCGGCTGGCCGAGATCGATGCCGTAGCGCCGGCGGCCGAGGCCCCTCCACCCGCCACGCCGGCGGTGTTGTTGTTCACAGTGGTGATTGTGAAGACCACGCCACCACCCACAGTGTGCAGGCCCCCGCCATTGCGCTGCGCGGTGTTCCAGGAGATCTCGTCGTCGAAGTGGGTGCCCGTGACGCCCAGGAAGTTGCCGACCGTCTCGATGTAGATCGCGCCGCCGTCGGAGATGCCATCGCCGTTGCCGTCGACTGCGGTGTTCGATGTCCAGACTGTGTTTTCAGACGTGTAGTTGGGGAAACAGAACAATCCAGCGGCGTTCTCGCCCGCGTACAATCCGCCACCTCGGTCGGCGACATTGCCGGTTACAAGCGAGTTGTCGATGGTGAAGGGTGCGTTCGCCGAGCCGCCATCCATGTAGAACCCCCCGCCGTCGAGGGTGCCGCTGCCGTTGTTCTGCACAGTGACATTGGACCAGTAGCCGCCAGCGCACTCCAAGACGACCCCGTGGTCGACGTTGCCCTCGATGATGACGTCGTTGACGCCGGGAGCGGTGAATGGGTCGACATAGACGCCGATAGTCCTGCTCCCTTGTGGGATCAACGCGGGACCTATGGTGTTTGTGATCGTAAACCCTTCCAGGTGGACCGAGCTTGGTGCCATGGTCCAGTAGACGCCAGTGAAGCGCACCGGGATCGGGTTGAGTGGTGCTCCAGTGATCGAGGTGAGCGCGGGCCCCGCCGAAGCCCAGATCCGGACTTCCTTGTTTACAACGACATTCTCGGCGTAGGCCCCGGCGAGTACCTCGATGTCGTCGCCGGCTATCGAACCCGCGATGGCAGCGTTGATCGTCGGGAAGTCCGTCGGCACCACGTAGGAAGCGGCCCGAGCTTGTCCCGCGGTGATCAGACCGCAGAAAACGATCGCAGTTGTGCTGTAGTGCCCCATTACAAACCCCCCGGTGCGCAAGTCGCGTTCACACCCTACAGAACTCTTGCACTGATCCGCAAAGAGCTTTGAATGTTGAGAGTATGGCTTGGCGCGAGAGTGTCGCTAGACGCGCTATACGCAACGATCCGTGTCGGATGCGCCCCGGTGACGGTGCTGGTCGGTAGCCAGCTCGATTGTGTTGGATGCATTCTTGTCTTCATCTCACGGACAGGAAGCCGCACCAGGTCACCGGTCTCGTCCTCCTGTCGCCGTCTGCGTAAGCTGCAACTGGAATCCAGTGATACCGAGGTCTGGCAGCTCCCATTCTGAGTGTGCGGCACATTGCCGATGACGATACATGGCTCAAAGGTTGGAGGTCGCGTGGGGGCAGCAGTGAAGGTGGTATGGGTCGTGGCGCTCTCGGGCTGCATCTTTGGGAGCAAGGATATCGAGGGCGACGAGCCCTTCGAGTGCGAAGACGGAGCGGACAACGATCAGAACGGCGACTTCGATTGTGATGACGAAGGGTGCCAGGATTCGCCGGATTGCGATGATGTCGACGACGTTCCGACCTTCACAGCTGGCGATGACGATGACGATGACGATGACATCCCTACCGTCTTCGAAGTTCTTGTGGACTGGACCGACGACGGCGAGACGCCGACCGACACCGATGGTGACTCGCTTCCCGATGTGGGGTGCGGAGACACCGTTCGCGTGCAGATCTCCGATCCCCTCGGCGAGACGACCTGGTTCTTCGGTATGGCCGAGACGGGGCACCCGGCCGGTTGGTTTGGAGAAGACTGCTACATGGGGTACGGTCCCTTCAGCTTCTGCCACAGCGTCGGCATCGACACGACCATCCCCGAGGTCACCGACTGCTCCGCCTATTCTGTACAGGACGGTCGGACGTTGTTCGATGCCGAGAAGGATCCGTACCTGACCTACTACCTGGAAGACTCGATGGCGAACTGCTTCGTGTGGGGACACGATACGGCGTATTACGGGCCACTGACGTGCACGCTGATGAACTGACTCGCCGGGCTGCGGTATGCCGGCACTCGAGCCGGGGTCAGGACTTGAGATTCGGACATCAGGGTGTGGCCACAGACTACCGGGACGATAGAGGAGCGCATGTCGGAATGGTCTTCACACGTCTTCGCTCACGGTGCTCTAGGGCAGCTCGCGCCTGGCCTTTGGCTGGTTTCTGGCTCTCTCGGCAAGAGCCCGCTGCCCCGCAACATGGTCGTGTATCGACTCGAGGACGGCGGCCTGCTCCTGCACAGTGCCATCGCCCTGGATGACGAGGGCATGGCCGCACTCGAGGCCCTCGGAGAGCCAAAGATCCTGGTGGTGCCGAACATGATGCACCGCGCCGATGCCGGGGTGTACAAGGAGCGCTATCCACAGCTCCAAGTGTGCTGTCCCGCTGGCGCCAGAGCCAAGGCCGAGCAGGTCGTCGCCGTCGACATGACTGACGAAGAGCTGCTTGTGCCGCTGGGAATCAAGTGCATTGCCCCCCTCGGTTCCAACGCCTTCGAACACGTCTACGAGCTGCCCCTCGACGACGGCGTTGCCCTGTGCTGCTCTGACTCGCTCTTCCATCTTCGCGAGCATCTACCCGGGTTCTCGGGCTTCATTGCCCGCTACGTGACCGGGTCTTCCGGCTTCTTCGGTGTCACTCGGCTGGGACGGCTGTTCATGATGGGGCGCGGCGGCCTCATGAAGGAGTGGCTGTTCACTCAGGCCGCGCGAACCGATGTCCGGGTCGTCACGGTGGGGCATGGCGAGCCCGTCACCGAGGACGTGGCCGGACACCTCAGAGCGGCTGCCGATCGTCTCTGAAGCCCTCGAATCCGATCTCTTCCCGGTCCGCGGCCACCTCCCGCGCCAACGCAACATCAAACGCCACGTCTCGCCGGGGACGAGAGTTCCGCCTTTGTCGACGCCCTCCGCCCCTCCGCCCCTCGGCCCTCCGCCGACGCTAGAACCCCGGAAAGTCCGGGAACTCCGTCCCCAAGTCCATACACGCCATCGGGTCCGTGAAGCAGGACATATCGGGCGCACAGATGTCGCGGCTCGTCTTGCCCTCGTCCTCGAGGCACGTGAAGAAGTCGATGCCGGGCACGACGCTGCACTGCTCCTCGGACTCGCAGCTCAGGGTGCACTGGCGCATGCCCATCCACTCGCCACAGACCATGCGCGAGCCGCCTCCGAGCTCGCGGCACTCGGCGTCGTCGAGGCAGGGGATGTAGGGGATGTCGTCCTCGCCCTCGGCGGGATTGTCCTCGGTAACGACCTTGTCGGAGTCCTGACACACGTCGATGCCCACGGTGCCGACGCCCGAACAGGAGGCCTCGGCTCCGCACTCGTCCGCAGACGCCGAGCAGTCGAGATTGCAGGTCCCGGCGCTCTCGCCGTATGCGACACAGACGAGTCCGTCGTTGCAGTCCAGGGCGTATTCGCAGTCCTTTCCTTCCTTTGCGCCGGCTCCGCAGCCCGCTGTGACACTGGCCATCAGCGCTATGGCAAATACCTCTCTCATCACGTCCTCCATGTTCATTCCCTAGAGGTGTGACTCGGTTGTCCGCGCTTCTCACGGATCCGTTTGCGACCGTTTGTGTCCGGTTTGTGACGACGAGCTCTCCTGATGCCTTGCGGGATGCCAGCTCACAGCCCATAGGTGTGACTCCGGACACCGGAGATGATCCGCTGCAACACCCGCCTTTCTGCCCGGGTCGACCCTCCGGGACGTCGACGCCATGCGAAGCAGATGGTGGACGACGGGCGGAGAGGGTGAGCGCAGCGAGGGAGAAGCGCCAGCGCTCTCCCTATAATTGGAGACAGTGGGCGTGGAAGTCGACAGGGGCGCCCGGAGATCGACCCTACAGCTCACAGCTCACGACTCGCCACTTGACCTGGACCCCTTTGGAACCAGCCAGGGAACCATGCACGCTACCGCCGGAAAGAGCAGCACGTCGGCGAACAACGCCAGCCAGATGGCCGTCACGGAGAGCACGGCGAAGTTGAAGTTCGGCCGGAAGGATCCGGCGACCAGGGTGATGAAACCCGACGCGAGCACGATCGAGGTGAGCACGACGGCGTAGCCCACTTCCTCCACCGAGATCAGGAAGGCCTCGGGCACGGTGGCTCCCTCGTCCCGGGCGCACAGGACCCGCTCCAGCACGTGCACTGTGTCGTCGACGACGAGGCCGAGTAGCATCGGCGCGACCATCACGGTGGTCAAGTCGAGGGAGATGCCCACCCAGCCCATGAGTCCGAGGATCATGGCGAGGGGGAAGAGGTTTGGCACCGCCGAGAGCAGCCCAGCGCTCGCCGATCGGAAGAGCAGCCCGATGCAGCCCAGCACCAGCACGAAGGCGGTGCCGAAGGTTCGGATCTGGCTGTCCACCAGATAGACCTCCATGTCGCCCATGAGCTTGGACAGACCGGTGATCTCCGCATGTACGAGGGCCCCGCCGGCGTCGTCGAGCTCGCTCTCCGAGGCCTGCATGCGCTCGGAGAGTTCCTCGTAGCGACTCGCCATGACGGGTACCTCGATCCTCGCCGCCCGGTAGTCCATGGTCAGGAAGCGCTCGATGTCACCGTCGCCCTCGGAGACCAACAGGATCTGTGCGGCCTCTTCGCGGGACTCGGGAATGCCCAGGTCTCCAGGGGGATCTCTGCGCAGCACCCTCCTGGCCTCCGACAGGTAGTCCAGTGCCGATACTGGCCGCCCTGTTGCGGGTTGTTCGGCGAGGCGGGCCTGGATCCTGGCAATGCCTGCGAGGGCCTCGGGCTCGAGCAGATCGCCGTCTCCCGTCGCTTCGACCAGGACCTGGAACGGGAAGGAGCCGCCCAGCGCGTGGTCCATCACCAGGAGCTCCTCGTAGGTCGGGTCGCTCTCGTAGAAGTAGGTGACCATGCTAGAGCCGACGTCCACCTTGGTCATTCCGATGCCTGCCACCACCAGGAGCCCGATCCCGGCTGTCACGACCAGACCGCGCCACTCGATGGCGAGGCGGGTGGCGTTCACGAGTGCCTTGGACATCGCCGGCGGGGCGGGCCGGGCCAGACCGCCGAGCCACCGGTCCGGCATTGCGCGCAGGCCCAGCGGCAGGGCGACCATGGTGAGCAGGAAGGCCGCCACAACGCCGACTGCACAGGTGAGCCCGAGCTCTCGGATCCCCGACAGGGACGCCGCGGACAGGGACGCCATGCCCGCCGCGGTAGTGATCGTGGTGAGCACGCACGGCCGAAGAACCCGCGCAAAAGCCTCTCGCAACGCCTCGGATGGAGTGAGGCCTCGGAGGACGTGCAGGCGGAAGTGCTGAAGCAGATGGATGGAGTCCGCGACGCCGACCGCCATGAGGACCGGTGGTAGGACCGTGGTGAGCACGCTCGCTGACCAGCCCATCCAGGACATGAAACCGACGGCCCACACGATCGACACGCCAACCACAAAGAGAGGGAGGACCACTGCAATTGCGCTGCGGAAGAGCCACCCGAGAGAGGCTATGAGCAGGAGCGCCATGATCGGTGCAAAGCGCTTGGTATCGGTCTCGCTGTTTCGGTACAACGCTTCGTCGATGACGGGGCCGCCGCCGAACCAGATCTCCCGCCCTCCGTCGTGCTCGGCGGCGAGAACGCGGGCGTCGCGAACCAGCTTTGCCTTTGGACTGAAGCCCCCAGTGGTGGGCTCCAAGGTGAGCAGGACCGCGGTGATGGTGTGGTCGTCGGAGACCAGCATCTGATAGATAGGACTCTTGTCGAGCAAGCCTCGAACCTGGGAAACGCGCTCGGCCGTTGGCGGCAGCTCTTCGATGAGGGGGCGCACCGTGAGCACGTCTCCGTCGTCGACGAGCACCTCGAGATGGGTGAGGCTGAAGACATCGACCACGCCGGGCTGCTCGGAGAGGGTCTCGGACAGCGCGTGCACGATCTGCAGGGTCTCGTTGGAGAGCGGATCTCCGGCGGTGTCGATGGCGACCAGGATGGCCTCGTCGGAACCGAACCTGTCGAGGAAGTTCTCGTAGGCCACCAGGGCCGGGTCATCGTCCACGAACCAGGTGGTGTAGGAGTTTTCGAACTCGAAGTCCCGCAGGCCCAGCGCAAACACCGCCGTGATTGCGACGATCGCCGCGGTAGCGAGCCAGGAGTGCGCCATCAACAGGTCGTGTAGGCGGTGGCCGGTGGTCATGTCACGCTGGATGGCGAAATCCCGTTCGACTGTCGCAAGCGAGCTTATCGGAGTGCGGCCCGGTTCGCCTAGCCTATGGCGCCCCGCTCCCGCAGAGGCAGTCCAGGTGCCGGTCTTCAGCGGTCTGTGGGGCCGATCCGTTAGGCTGTGTCCCCTTCTGGAGGCGAGCTGTGAACGAGGACACTCCCTATTCAGACGATGTGAGACCGCTGGTCCGCGCCCTGGGCAAGCTTCCGAGCGCTTTTCGGCGAGATGACCTGGTGGAGTACTGCCTGAGCAAGGGCGTGCGGGTGGTCAACTTCCACTACCCGGGGCTGGACGGAAAGCTCAAGGAGCTCCGGCTGCCGGTGAACGATCGCGCCTATCTGGAGCGAATCCTCGCCGCCGGAGAGCGGGTCGACGGCTCCTCGCTCTTCCCCGGGCTGTTCCACACCGGCGCCAGCGATCTGTATGTGCTGCCAGTGTATCGGTGGGCCTTCGCCAATCCCTGGGCTCCCGACGAGCTCGACGTGGTGTGTCGCTTTGCAGACGACAGCGGCAGACCTTCGGAACTCACGCCGGACAACCTGCTCGCTCGCCTCGATCAGCAGCTCCTCGAGCGCACCGGCTGCGAGCTCTATGCGCTCACCGAGCTGGAGTTCTACCTGATCCTCGATCGGCACGACGATCGCTTCATCGGCAGGACTCAGCGTAACTATCACCAGACCGCGCCCTATCTGCACGGGCGCGCTCTGGCCGATGAGATCCTGCGGGTGGTGAGCGAGGTCACCGGCTCGGTGAAGTACTGCCACAGCGAGGTCGGCTATGTCGACAAGCTGGACTCACCGATGCCCGAGCTGAACGGCAAGCGGGTCGAGCAGTACGAGCTCGAGTTCGATCTCATGCCCATCACCGATCTGGCCTGCTGGAACACCGTGGCGCGCTGGTTGGTGCGAGTGGTGGCCGATCGACACGGTCACTCCGTTACTTTTGTGCCGAAGCTCGAGGAGGACATCGCCGGATCGGGACTGCACGTGCACCTGGCGCTCTACCGCGAAGGTCGCAACGCCATGAACGGCCCGCAAGGTGGCCTCAGCGACGACGCCCACCGGCTCATCGGCGGGGTGCTCGCCCATGCCGCTCCACTCACCGGCTTTGGAAACACGAACGCCGCAAGCTATCTGCGCCTGGTGCCGCATCAGGAGGCCCCGACCCGGATCTGCTGGGGCGAGCGCAACCGCTCCAGCCTGGTCCGTGTGCCGCTGTCCTTCGACATAGACTCCCGCCTCGATGTGGTCTTCAATCCCGGCGAAGACGGCGAATATCCGGCAGATCTGGCGCGCCCGACCGTCGAGCTGCGCAGCCCCGATGGCAGCGCCTTCACCTATCTGCTGCTGTCGGCCATCACCGCCTGCGTGCTCGATGGTCTGCTCGACGACAACAGCGCTGAGCGGGCGCTGGGGCTGCGCGTCGAGGGCAACATCTTCGAGCAACCCGATCTGCTCGAGCGGCTGGAGAGCCTGCCCGCCCACGCAGTAGAAGCGGGACTGTGCCTGCGAGAGCACAAGGACTTCTTCGTGCGCTACGGCTTCTCGGCCCGGCTCGTAGAGCTCGCGGTGGCAAAGCTCCTCGACGAGGACGACGATCAGCTCTCCGAGCGGCTGCGGAACTTGCCTGCGGCGGATCGCCTGCACCAGTGTCGGGTCCGCATGCACAGGGATGTACACCGCCAATGATGACGCGCCTGCTGGGCCTGGTGGAGCGCTTTGGCAACAAACTGCCCCATCCCTTCTGGTTGTTCTGTTGGCTGTTTGTCGGGGTGATCGCGTTCTCCGCGGTCCTGGACGCTGCCGATGTCACCGTCACCCGGCCCGAGACCCAGCTCCTGCGCAGCGACGACGGCGACGGTCGCGCCTTTACCGTCGATCCGGGCTGGCAGGGCCTGGCGCTGGACCTGGGATCAGCGGCACACAGCTCCCGTCTCGGGGATCTTCATCTCGAAGTATATGAGGGCGAACGCCTGGTCCAAGACACGCCCTTGGAGCGCAAGCAGCTCGCCGGTCTGGTGGTGAACACCGAGAAGGTGCCGGAGCTGACCCAGGGGCACAGCTATCGGGTGCACGTCGTCAACCACGCCCAGGAGGTGGCGGCTCGGTCGCTGGTCTCGGCTGAGGGTCTCGAGTGGTTCGTGCTGCACATGGTCGAGAACTTCGCCCACTTCGAACCCCTGGGCCTGGTGCTGGTGATGCTCATGGGAGTGGCCATCGCCGAGGGTGCGGGGTTGATCCCGACGGCGATGCGGACCGTCGCTCTGGCGGTGCCGAGCTGGCTGGTGATCCCGGTCCTCTTCGCGCTGGGTGCCTGCGGAAACATCGGCTCCGATGCCGGGATCGTCGTGATCCCACCGCTGTCTGCGGCGATCTTCAAACAGCTGGGACGCAGCCCGATCGCCGGCCTTCTGGTGGGCTATGTGGGCGCCACCGCCGGGTTCACGGCGAACTTCTTCCCGGCCGGGACCGATGTCCTGGCGATGTCGCTGACCAACGCCGCCACCGGAGGCAGCCCCGAGGTCAACGTCCTCTGCAACTGGTACTTCATGGCCACCTCGGTGTTCTTCCTGTCGGGAATCGGCACCTTCGTCACCCTCAAGTATGTGCTGCCTCGCCTCGACGATGGCGGCGGCACCGGCGAGCTGACGCCGGTCTCCGCCCTGGAGAAGAAGGCCCTGATGGTGGCCATCGCGGCCATGGTGATCGCCGTAGGGATCTGGCTGCTCACCCTGTTTCCGGAAGGGGCACCGCTTCGACACGCGGATCCGGATCCGGCGCTGTTCTGGCGCTCTCCTTTCTTCAAGGGCCTGATCCCGATCCTGTTCACCATCTTCGCGGTCGGCGGCGTCTCCTACGGCGTGGTCGCCGGCACTGTGAAGAAGGCCGACGACGTCATCGAGTTCATGACCGACTCCATGCGCCGCATGGGCCCCTACATCGTGCTCGTGCTCGTCATTGCCCAGTTCATCCGCGCATTTCAGTACGCTCACCTCGACGAGCTCATCGCCATCCAGGGGGCGAGCCTGCTCCGTGGGCTGGGCATGGAGAGCGCTCCGATCCCGTTCTTCATCGCCTTTGTGATCATCATTGCCGTGGCGAACCTGTTCATGGGAAGTGCCTCGGCGAAGTGGGCCATCTTTGCGCCGATCTTCGTGCCGATGTTCATGTCCTTGGACTACCACCCGGCCTGGACCCAGCTGCTGTACCGGCTCGGGGACTCCATCACGAACTGCGTGAGCCCGATCTATCCGTTCTTCCCGATCTTGTTGGGATGGATAGCCGAGGTTGATCCTGAGAAGGCCAAGGTCGGCACGGTGCTGTCCTATCTGGTGCCCTACGCCGCTTTCCTGTTGGTCGGCTGGCTGCTGATGATGGTGGGCTGGTATCTGCTGGGCTTGCCGGTCGGGCCGGACAGTCCCATTCTTCTGGGATCGTAGGGTCGAGAGCCGGAGGTCGCGTCTGGCACGAAGCGTGGCGGTTGATGTTGCGTTGGCTCGGGAGGTGGTCGAGGGGCGGGACGGGATCGGATTCGAGGACCTCGGGATCGGCGACAGTGGCGGCGGGTCGATCTCCGAGCACACCTGTCGATTTCAACGCCCACTGTCTACATTTAAGGGGGAGCACTAGCGTTTCCCCTTGCCCCCCTCCGCCTTTCGCCACCTCTGGCTTCGCGGGCGTCGAAATGTCGTGGCTCGTGGTGTTTTCGGTGGGCTCAAGAGTGGGTCGCTGGGGGAGGTGGCGGTGGTCGCCGGTCGCTGGAGTCGAAGGTCGTAGGAGGTCGGGTGAGGCGTGGGGCGTGGTTGGACGAGACGTGGCGGTTGATGTTGCGTTGGCTCGGGGAGTGGTCGCGGACCGGGAAGGGATCGGATTCGAGGACCTCGGGATCGGCGACAGTGGCGGCGGGTCGATCTCCGAGCACACCCGTCGACTTCCACGCCCACTGTCTCCAATTATAGGGGAAGCGCTGGCGCTTTCCCCTCGCCTTCGGCTCACCCCTTCCGCCCGTCGGCCACCACCAGCTTCGCGTGGCGTCGACGTCCGGCGGGCCGACCGGTGCACCGAGGCGGGCGCATTGGTGGATTGACTCCGCTGGTCGTCGCCGTCCCTGGTATTGCTTGTCGTTGCGCCGGCTGTTGGCGTGGATCCGGTCCGGGATCCACGCGTAGACGGGGGCCACGGTGCGGTTGAGCCCGCTAGACCAAACGCTCTTTGATGGCCTTGCTCACCGCGGCAGTGGCGCTTTGCACCTGTAGCTTCTTGTAGAGCGCGCGAATGTGGGTGCGCACCGTGTCGATGCTTACGCCGAGCTCGTCCGCCACCTCCTTGTAGGCCAGACCCTTCACCAGCCCGGAGAGCACATCCCGCTCCCGGTCCGTGAGCTCGACCCGCTCTGGAAGGGGACTGCGGGCCGCCGGAGCCTGCTCTCTCAACATGTTCATCATCGTGCGGGCGACTCCGGGCGTGAGCGGCGCTCCACCGGCGGCAACACTGCGCACCTGCTCGACGATCTCGGCTGCGGGTGATCGTTTGAGGAGGTAGCCGTCGGCGCCGGCGCAGATCGCTTCGAGGATCGCGGTGGAATCCTCGAACACGGTGAGTACGATCACGGGAAGATCGGGGTAGATCGCCTTGAGCTGCCGGGTGCCCTCGATCCCGTTCATCTCCGGCATCTGCAGGTCGGTGAGCACCAGATCCCAAGCTGGCGGCAGGCCGAGCTGCTTCTGTTGTGTGGCGGCGATGAGTGCGGTGCGAGCGTTCGAGAACGACGCTGCGGCCTCGAATCCCGGCCACAGGGAGAACAGCTCGATGAGGCTCTCCCGATATCTCGGATTGTCCTCGATGATGGCGATTCGCACGGACAAGGGTGTTCCTCACATCATCATGCGGTATCGCGATCTTCCCGAATAGTGCAATGTTGGAAGTCGGAGGTAGCGTGGATGGGCTGAAGCTGCTTGCGGCCGTCGCTCTGTTTTTGGCAGAGCCCGCACTGGCGAGGGAGCGCCTGATCCGCTGGCACAACAGCGGCTCCGGTAGCCTGCACGTGGACACGTCACTGGGCGCCACTCAGGATGAGGATGGGTACATCTGGGTCGGCACGGCGGCAGGGCTGGTGCGCTTCGACGGGGCCGGCACGGAGCGTATGCACGCCGATCGAATCTCCAAGGAGGTCTGGCACCTCGCCCCGCGCAAAGGCGGCGGGATCTGGGCCCTCGAATACATCGACGAGGTCTTCGAGATCGTGGACGGCGAGGTCAAGGCAACTCCGCAGGTCTGGGAGCACGCCTACGACCTGGCAGTCGACGAGGCTGGCGATCCCTGGCTGGCCGCGGACCGCAAGCTCTTCAAGCTGGTCGACGGCAACTGGGAGCCACAGCTCACCGAGATCCTGGGCGCCGAGGAGGGTGTCGGAAAGGTCGTGTCCGCGCCGGGTTCGTTGCTGGTTCTGACCACGGACGCGGTGCTCCGGGTGCACGATCAGGGGGTGGAGCGTCTGGTGGAGTTCGACGGCCAACCGCTGGTCGACGCGCAGCCGATGCCGGACGGCTCGATCTGGCTGATGGTGTGGTACGGGCCGCTGCTACACCTCGTGGATGGCCGCTTGGAGGTGGGTCCTCTCCCGCCCGGCCGGGGCGCGGATCTCGCTCTTCGCGGCGATGCCCTGTGGGTCTCGACCGATCGGAACCTGGGGGTGCTGCGGCCGGGAGCCGAGCTCGACTTGATGGAGGTCGAGGAGGGGGTGCACGGCGCAGGGCCGCTGTTGCTCGACGCCGAGGGCAGTCTGTGGGTGAGCACGACCCGCGGGCTGGCGCAGCTACCCGAGCCCGACACCTCGATGTGGCACCCCAGCGATGGTGTCGCCGAGGGCACATTCCGGCTCACTCCCGGGCGGGATCGGATCCTGGTCACCAGCTGGTCTTCGGTGAGCGCCCTCGAGCGGGAAGGCGGAGTCTGGACGGCCACCAACTGGACGGAGTGGGCGGCCCGCAACCAGACCTGCGACGACGGCAACGGCTACGGCTGGACCGTCGGGCGTCGATGGATCGAGGGGCACGGAGACGCTGACGAGCTCGAGCTGGTGCGCTTCGGACCCGACGGGCCCGAGGGCTTGCCATGGGACGGAGCGGACTGCTTTCGGTGCGTGACCGACGGCAAAGGCACAGTGTGGATGAGCACCGCGGACGGGCTGTACCGGTCCGATGACATGTCGGAGGGCTTGCTCAAGGCGCAGGACCCACCCTTTGGGTCCGCCCTGCTTGGCCTCGGCGACGACGACAAGCTCTGGGCCGCCAGGGACACATCGATCTGTAGCGCGCCGCTGTCGGATGTCCGCGCCGGCGACGCCGAGTGGGCTTGCGACGAAGTGCCTGACATGGAGCATGTCGAGCACTTCGCCTCGATCTCCGGGCAGATGTGGGCCGCCACCCGAGGTGCGGGGGTGCTGGCTTTTGCCGATGGCAGCTGGCGATCCCTGGGACTGCCGCCCGGGTTCCCTTCCAACCACGTTCGCTCCCTCGCGCCCTCTCCGCGCGGCGGTGCCTGGGTCTCGGGTCGCGGCATCACCGCCAGAGTGGAGTATGGAGCGGATGGTTGGCGGGTCCTGGAAACTCTGGACGGCTGGAATGGCGTGCCCTCCACGACCGCTGGAGACGTGCTGGAGCTGGACGACGGCTCGATCTGGTTGGTAACCCCGGTCGGGACCACCCTCGTGCGAACCTCGGCTCGCGACGCCCCCATGCCGGCACCTCGGGTGCGGATCTCCAAAATCAACGTGGACGGGGAGTCCGTGCCGGTTGGCGAGCTGAGTTTGCCGGCCGATACCGACGGTCTGGAGCTGCACTTCGCGGCCCTGTCCTTCCGGGATCGCACCCGGCTGGTCTATCGCGTGCGCACCAGCTCCTCCGATCCCTGGGTCCAGACCTCGCTGCCGGTGTTCCGGATCGTCGAGCCCTCTGCGGGCAGCCACGAAGTCGAGGTCCAAGCGAGTCTGGACGGCGTCACCTGGTCCGAAGAGCCGGTGGTCGCGACGTTCTTTGTGGCCCAGGTCTGGTATCTGCGCTGGTGGGCGTTGTTGGGCTACGCCCTCGCATTGTTCGGAGCGGCCACCGCTGTGCAGCGGGTGTCGATGATGCGCAAGGTGGCCATCGAGCGCGAGCGCCTGCGGATCTCCCTCGACCTGCACGACGAGCTCGGCTCTGGGCTGGGCAGCATCGGCCTGCTGGCGGGCCTGGTGGCGAGCGGCCACCTACCTCTCGCCGAGCAC
>PJEL010000866.1_pt1 | contig 33806 bp, 47 predicted proteins | sample 1853271 | NCBI WGS metagenome assembly PJEL01 (sample SAMN08108733, study PRJNA415343) | Invertebrate metagenome, whole genome shotgun sequencing project. | host: Globobulimina | place: Sweden: Gullmar Fjord | collected 2015-08 | reverse complement strand
TTTGACTATGTTAGTAATGACTCCAGCAGCTTGAATATTGATTGGCTAATCAACAGGCGACAAGCTACGCGCTTTGAACGTGGTGATACAATCGGTAATATCAGTTTAAGCTTCTAAATCTAAGGTATAAAAAAGGGAGCTGTGAAGCTCCCCTGGCAGGCTAAAAGAATTCGTTTATAAAGCTCTTAAACCTTTGCCAAGCACCTCATTGAGTTAATTCAAAAAATCCTTCAACAGCACCATTACCATTACCAAACTTATGGAACTCAGCTAGGTTTTCAAGATCCCAGTTGGAGCCACTACGGGTGAGTTTGAATGCAGTAACAACAGTGTCAGCAGCTGAAGCACCAGCCAGTTTAACTTCACCAATCTGTTCTGCTTGCTCATTATCACCATCACAAACTCTGAAATGTGCATTTGGAGCACCAACCAGATCAGCTGTTCCATCATATGCCGCTAGCCCAATAATCAAAGAATCAACGTTAGGTGGAAGCAGAGAAGTGTCTACGATGATATGTTCATCATCTCCATCACCCTCCCCCGTTGTATTGTCTTTGGATAAGAAAACACCGGAGCTACGTGGAACTTCACGATTTCCAAAGAAAACCATATCATCACGTTTTGTGAGCTTACCATTAACCAAAATAGCAGCAACTATATCCAGGTCAACTGGGCCATTTGGATTGTCCCAGCCCGCTCCAAAATAAAACTTTGTAGGGCTTGCTTGCTTTGATTGTACGGTGAGATCAAACTTTGCACCTTTCTCAATAATCTTTACATCTAACATAATCAATCTTCCTTAAGGGTTGTAAATATGTTGTTAACATTAATGCCTCAAAACTTGAGGTGTTAGATAAGCGTAGGACAGATTTTAGGATGTGCAAGGATGAATTGTTAACTATTGGTAATGTTAGTGGTCACTAACAAGGGGGATACGTGTTTAGCACTTAACGTGCTCTTTCCCACCAATAAGTTTGTGTTTAAGACCGTTCGTCTGAAAGTGAGTGTTTAATTACATAAATTTAATGTAAATCTATTGACTTTTGATCAAATCCATGCTATAATAATAGTATACTTTAAGGTTTTATTTTAACTTTTCTACTTTTCTGTTACACTTTATTTGTTTTGTTTTATTTAAAGAGTTAAATTTTAAAGGTATATTTTAAAATAGGTAAAATAGTAAAGTGGATCTTAATAAAACATACTGTGCTTCAGACTGTAAAAACTATGAATGTAAGGATATGCTGAGCTATAGCATATTATGTGCAGGAGAGGCCAGAGGTGTGCCTGTGAAGCACAAAGACTTATCAGATGGATGCAAGGATTATAAAGCTGATGGGTTTCTCTACAGGGATCACAGAGGCTCACTAGCTGATTCAATGAGCACTGTTCAGCAGATGGATTCTATAGAGGATCTTGAAACCCATCTCTCCAAAGTATATAAGCAGCCCTCAGTTGGGATAATCACTGTAGAGCCATATGTTTATGATAAACGTGTAGGTTGGAACACCTACATTGTATGTGTTGATGGACGTGCTGTGGGCTTCACTGATGGGCCTGTGAAGGGCTTATAGATTACATGGTAAAATATTATGACTCTCTGTACTGAATGTAATACCAAAACCGCTGTTCATGAGGGTATGTGTTTTGACTGTAAATCAGAAGATATGGAGTTGGGTATGTTACAAGCACAAGCTGATAATGCTGCAAACCTCGTAGGTGCTATATCTCCTGAAGAGTTTAATTACATATCAGGTGAGCCTTCAACACCTCAGATAGATCCCCATAAGTAGATAACCTACATCCAGCTGTTTCAATAATCCTAGCTTCATCGAGGAGTTGAAATACATTCTCCACTACCACTACATTCTCTTTAAAATCTATATATTCAAATCCTTCAAGCTTAACCACTAAACCGTTTAAATCTGTTTCTATAAACTCCATTATATCATCCCTAACTCTTCCTGTGTGGTGCATATAATCACACACACAATCAGTATCCCAGCAATAATGGCTTATCTCACGTTCTGAAGGCTGGGTGTGTATGAATTCAATGAATCCTTCCACTGATGGATCTTTCAATATTTGTAGTGGGCCAGACATACATCTCTCCTTAAATTTTAAAGCATAGTGTTCTTTCTTTAGTCTGTCAAAGACTACTCTAAAACACTACCCTCCCCTAGGAATTAGCATGGTTGCTAAAGTAAGACAATATGAATTGTATATTGGTGAGAATCCCGAGCTTATAACTTTACTTAAGCAGCCTAATGTTAATTTAGCATCAGGATCTAAGCCCATTAGTGATACCAGGACTATTCCGGTTAAGAATTCAGTTACCTTGATTACAACCCTGCAGATGGTAGCAGAAATTGTACAGAACCGTGAAGGATCTCTAATCACTCAAACAGGCCATCTAATTCAAGTATTTAATACCACGCCAGATCAAGAACGTTATATGAGGGTTGGCAACACCATTATATTGAGAGCTGGGTATGACACTGACAGCTCACTCCCACTAATAATGGCTGCTCAGATTGTCCAGGTGAACATAAAGAAGAGTAAAGACGGTAGTAGGTGTGCAAAAATCATATGTGGTGAGGCATACCAGCAGCGTGAGAAGGTTAGGTTTACAACTTCATATGATAAAACTCTAACATATGGCAATGTTATTAATGATTTGTTAAATAAGTTTGCATTGTATGGAGTGCCTACTGGAACTATAGAGCTTAACCCAGTGGCTGAAGAGAAACAGCTGAGTGTTGCTTATGCAGTGTCTGGAAACCTAGTGGTTACGTTAAATGATATCCTAAAAAACACAGGTCATCGATGGTACTTATCTAGTGGTGCTATTTATGTTGAGCCTATATCTAAAACATCAATTGAATCCACCGCTCTCTATGATCTCCTTCCAAGTGCTATAAAAAATACAATTGAATTATCAGATTCTGCAGTTAATAAAACAGTGAGTGAGCAGGAAGTGAGAACCCAAGGCATACGGGTTGAGACTGATCTAAACGGATCTCTTAATGAGAATGATGGAATCAATGTTTTGCAGGATACAACAGCCAAGGATGATCCAAACTTCACAACTGGATTTGCATCATTTGCAGGCACTTACAAAATAACTCACCTAGTACATAGACTGAATTTTCGTGGAAGAGATTGGTCTTCATTCATAACCGCGAAGGACTAATTTTTAGTTATTAAAACTAAATACCCATTTTAAGGATGAAATAACATGGCTAAAGTAATTAATGATTATACGTTAGAGATTGGCTGGAGTGGTAGTAAAGTTACCAAAGGCTTGATTGCTATGGAGAAGCGTATTGATCGAGTTTATAAGAAGCAAGCTCAAGCAGATAAGCCAACTGGAGCCAGTAAAGCTAGAGCCAGTGGTGAAGCCACACGTATAAAGATGTTAGAAACCACTGAGCGTAAGATTTTAAGTTTACGTGCTGCTCAGATAAAGCTTGATAAAACTAATGAGGGCTACAAGAGAGCTAACAAACTCATACAGGGAAACATCAATAAAGTTATAGCATTTCAACAGAACATGAAAAAGCTTAAGGATGTAAGCAGGGATAGTATAAGCGCTCAGAAAAGGCAATGGGACAGCTTAGGCACTCACATCCAGGCAACTAAGATGCAAGCTCAAGGTGCAATGGCTGGGGGTAAGCGTAAAGGGGTTGATAAAATAACAGATGGTGGTAGAGCTTCATTAATGGGAGGCCTAACGTTAATAAACCCACTAACCGCTGCAGTGGCTGGATTGGGCTTTGCAGTGATTGATACCACAAGAGCTGCATTTGATTCCTCAGTTGCATTTGAAACATTAAACACCACCCTCCTCGCTTCATTTGGAACAATAGAAGCAGCTGGTAAGGAGATGGAGTATGTAAATAATATTGCAGATAAATTTAAAGTTGATGCAATACAAGCAGGTAATGCTTGGGCGATGATGGCATTGAGTGCAAAGCAAAACAAGATGCCTATGCAGGACGCTAGAGACATATTTGAAGGGACTACAATTGCCATTCGAGGCTTTGGATTAGGCACTGAGGACGCTAAGGGAGCCTTCAGAGCACTCAACCAGATAATGTCAAAAGGCCAGATAACGATGGATGACTTCAAAAACGAATTAGCTCAGCGGATGCCTGGCGCGATGGGAACCTTACAGAAAGTGTTAGGTGTAACCAGTGATGGGCTTGCTGATTTGTTTGATAAAGGTGAGATTGGTGCAGGGGCTATGGTTAAGTGGTCTGCAGCTATGGCAGCTATGGTCACTGAGAGTGGAGCACTTGATAAAGCATTGAAGGATATACCTGCTAACTTACAACAACTAAACACAGAAGGTAAACGTGCAGGAGCTGCATTATTTGGGCCTAAGTTTAAGAGACAGATTTCTATTGTGATTAATCTGATGGCAAAGTGGCTGCGTGATATAACTCCCGCGCTTAAAGACATTGGTAGACAAACTGCGAATTGGGTGAGTGGGGTTGTAGCTGTTGGTAGTGTGTGGGCAGATGTATTTAGGATTATTGGTGAGGGTATTAATTGGTTGTTGGGTTCTGACAATGCCATGTCTAGTTTTGGAGACAACCTAGTTTTATATTTTAATGAAGTTTTAATATCTTTGAAACAACTGCAATGGTTTCTAGAGGATCTTACATTTCAAGACATTGTTGATAGGTGGAATCAAGACATCGATGCAATGGTTAAGATATTTGATGATGCAATAGCATTGATGATTGCTAAGTTTAAGGAATTACCAATAATCTCACAAATCATTGAAGCCAAACAGAGTTTGGATGCTAAGGGAGGTTTAATAAAGCAAACTGGGGAAACTTTAAAGAGCTTTATACCAGGCTATGTACCAAACCCTAAATCTGTGTATGGTGATAAGAATGGTACTACTACTACATCAAAATCATCAACCACTAACGACATATCTATGACTATAAATGGCTCTCCAGGAATGGATGTTGTTGCTCTTGCAGATGAGGTGATGGATAAGTTTTTACCAATATTTGATGAGATGAATGATCGCAACATGGCAACCACTAGAATAGTGTAATAAGGATAGTTTAATGGCTAATATTTTTTACATTTCACCTATAGATAATCCTTTTGTTGCCTATGAACTTCATGCAACAACAGCAATAGATGTATCATTCAAAAGCTCTATTAGTAGTCAGCCATCAGAAAATAGTTTATCACAAAGTGACAATGTGGTGCTTGATCCTGTAACTGTTAAATTCACTGGTGTTTTAACTGAGGTTAAACGTGGTGGAGGTATTATTTCACAAGTGCAAAACCTTGTGTCTGGTGCTACAGAGGATATTTCCATAGGTGAATATATAACTTCGTTAAGATCTGCACAGGAAGATAAGCTTTTATTTAATGTTTACTTTTCTGGAGATGCAGAAACAGAGAATATTCTTGACCCAATAAGATCTGTAATCATAACTGACCTATCAATTCACAAGGATGCAACACTAGGTAAGAGCTGGAAAGTAACTCTAACGTTACAAGAAGAAAGCACAATAGGAAGAACAGGAGAAGGGAGTAGAATAGATCAGACAACCAGTGGAGACTCAACAGCTGACACTACGACAGCTCAAGAAAATACAATAGTTGGAAAATACAGAACATTAAACATCAACACTAGGGTTGTCACTCCAACCCCACAATAAGATTTGAGTGATTCAAGGAGAATCATACCATGATTCAAGTTCCTGTAACTAAGAATGGAAACAGTGATGTAAAAGTTACCCTGTCCGGTGAAACGTTCATCCTACAGTTTAACTACAACTCACGAAACACACGCATATATATGAGCATTCTTAATAGAACAAACACACCTCTACTCCAGGGGCTGAGACTTATTGAAAATCTAAGTCCAGATGCATCATACGCTACAGGATTAGGCATACCCAAAGGTATTTTTATTGATGGGCAAGCAAAAGATAGTGCAGGGGAAATCTCTACACTGGGAAACACAGGCATCGATGAAATATTTACCCTAGTGTTTTTGCCTAATGCAGAAGTTGTGGAAAGAGGGCTTGTATAAATAAATTATTTAAAATTATTGGAGGCAAAACTAAACAAGGAGCCAAAATATGGCCACTCAAGTACAATTAGAAGCAGTTTATGTAGGTGATACCCAACAGGTAACTGTGACGATCGTTGATAGTGATGGCAATGCTGTGGACATCACAGGCTACACCCTAATCTACACTGTTAAAACATCTAAAGAGAATGAAGTAGAACTATACACAGTGAGTGATACAGTTTTTGCAACTCCCACTACAGGAGTGCATACATTTGTTGTAGCTTCTACAGAAACTGAAAATTGGCTTGTAAGATCTAATGTTTATGATGTAGTTACCGTCGATACAGACACATACAGTACAACTTACCAGATTGGTGCATTCAATGTGTTGTTGCCTGTGCATAATGTTCCTTAATCAGGCCAACACCATCTGATGAGCATTATTATGAGAACTAGTGTTATGATGGTTTTCATATTTATAGGTTATGCTTTTTAATATAGGTGTAGAGTGTTTTTCTATCAACACCAATATGCTCAGCTATCTTGTTCTTTTGCTTTCGTGACTTAATAGCCTTAACAATATAAGCATGGTGTTTAGACAATATATTTTGATTATCGCCGCTAACAATGTCTAATGAAGGTTGTAAACGCTCATCTGACATAATGCTTTGCTTTACTATAAATCTAGATAATGTAGAGATATTGACATCAAGTTCTTTTGCTATCTTTTCTTTAGGTATGCCATCCTCAATAGATCTGATGATTCTTTCACGGTGTTTATCAAGCCTTGAGCCTTTAATATTTGGCTTTCTTGTTGTTTGCTTCTTTTTAATTGTAGAGGGTGATTTAGGAAGCTTTGTAACTACAACTTTTTTAATTGCAACTTTTTTAGTTGCAACAACCTCTAAAGCAGCTTGCAATCGCTTCTCTAACATTTTTAATTTGTCAGATTCTGCTATGTCCTCTTGTGATAGACATGCAATAATTAATTGAGTACTTGTTACTAGCTCTCCAACTACTTCTATAACATGATCTCTGTGGGATTGTATATCTGCTATTTTATCTTTTAATGCAGAGCGCAATAAAGATGTAGTCATTGCTAGTAGTGCAGGCTTACCTTCGCCCCTACGAAACTTACCTAACGTACTACGATCAGGAGCAAAACCATCACACAGAGGCTTTAGGAGGTCAGCAGCTTTATTATCCCCACCAGCAAATTCAATCAATCTAATAAGTTCGCAGCGTATTTGTTCAATATCTTTCATTAGTTATTTCACTCCCAAGGACTCACACCATAGTCTTCAATATATTTATTGCCCATAAACTCTTTAACATCTTTGAATTTAGGGCAAGATTTCTCCATCTTATCTCTATAACATTCAAAGTGTGGCTTACTTTCTATTAGGGCATCTACAGCATTTAGGTAAGCCTTTTTCATTTCCTTGTTACTGCTAAATCTAAATCTAAGATTCTTTGGCTTTATCAGGGAGTTTTTAGCTTTAGGCTTTGTGTAGGTGAAAACATTAAAAAATGGGAAATAATTATTAAACTTATACACATTACCCTGCTTTCTCCAATCAGGTCTTTTAGAAAATAAAACAGGTGGCATATTCAATGATATGCCCTTTACGCTCATATTGAAGGTTGATACTGGCCCTCTATTTCTGCCTTCTTTATTCCAGGGATCTTCAGGGATATGATACTCAGCTTTTAGCTCTTTATCACGCTTACGAGCTTTAGCCCAAATTTTCTTCTTCTCGGCATCACTAAACCCACTTAAGCGCATGTATTCACTTTTACCTGGAAGGTTGTGTTTTGAGCGGGAACAATAAATTCTTATGCGCTCAGTGTTGTATTTATCTGTGGTTGTTGTAAGAGTCACTTATATTTTGTCCTCATTTAGTCACTAAAACATATCCCAAACAAACACCAAGTGTGAAGGATATGATTCTCGAACCTTCAAATACTCCAGTGTAATATGAGATTGTACAATTCATAACAGAAAATATTAAACTTATAAAAACTGCTGCCCAATACTTATTCATAGTCACTTCTTTCAACTGGGGAAGGTTGATTAGCTCTCATAACTGAAGGATCTTTATTAGCCATTTCACACAACTTATGAAATCTCCTCACCATTAAGAGAAATTCATCATTCTCTTTGAGCAGAATAGCAATATCCCTAACATAAATATAGCCTACAGCAGTGGACATACATTCTGAAATCTCACTAAGCATTGTGCTTATTTCTTCATCTGTCTTCATAAACCTAGTGAGTGGGAGTAGTTTTATTAGGTACTACTGTAAGGAAGCTTTTCTTTACCTCCTTAACCTCAGTACTATCCTTTAAGGTGTTCATAAGTTTACCTGCAAGCAGAGTGGTTGTGATTTTACGCATCTTCACTTTATCTTTATCAGACGATTCAGCATGAGCCACTGTCTCAATAGCCATAGCTGCAGACATTTCAGTGAGTTCTAATAATGTAATACCAACTTTTTTCAAAGTTTCTTTTTCTACATCAGTAGACATTGTTCCTTTACTACCACCAGTCAATTTCATCTCAACACCATGCATCTTAAAAACTTGATGTAATATGAAATCTAAAATATTCTTTATTTGTATTTCTTCTTCTCTAGTCACAAGTCACCTTTTTAGTAAATTTCTTAGCCAAGCAAGTATTCTAAGATGAAGAGGAACAATCTCTTCTTCTAATAGTTTTATCTTAAGTTTGATTTGTTCAATCTCTTTTTCCTGATTCCTAATTTCCTGTGTTGTAAACATTTCCTTTTCCTTTTCCTTTTTAAAATTAATTTTCCAAAGGTTTATCCACTGGGTGTCCATAAGCCGTGTCCATTGGAAACCTGTATAATTTGAAGAAGTTGTTGATTATATCATAATACTCAGAATTAAAATAAAACGACTGATATCCATCAGATCGTACATTATGAAAACCTAATTTAATAATACCTTCACCTTGATGTGTTAGGGTTGGGCCAATTGAATCAAGCGGCCATTGCGCACTAATATTTGAAGAGTGCAACATTAAGAGGTTATTAAAAACCTGGATTGTTGCCTCAATTCCAACAGTGGTATCACTCCTCATTTCCACTGATATTATGTTACTTTTGCTCACGTATTTTCCTTAAACTGTTTTTATCCTCACAACCTTTATTATCACACCTAACCAACAAACTACGTGGATCTAATTCATCCCATGTTGGAATATCAGCCTCAAACTCTTTAGGCACATCCACCCCCGCTCTACGCATAGTGATTTCTACCTCCATCTTTGAAACCTTGTGTTTATACATGCTCTTTAAAATTTCATATCTTACTTCTGTCATGTTATAAATAAATCTGTAATTTAAAAAATAGATCCAAATAATTGCAACACCCATAGCAACACCAAAAGTAGCATTTTGATAATCATCTTTCATATAATATCGATAGCTGCTGTGAATTAATACACCACACCACACGATGCCTGATGCCATAAATAGCTTATTTGCTTTATCGCTATCGAACATTCTAAATTCCATCTAATAATTCCTCTGCCATAAATCCAATTACATCATCTATTACAAGCATTTTAATACTATTAGGTTCTAATTCCAAATACCCTGAAATACACCCTCCTGTAAGATTGAAAATAACATCACACAAATCAAAACAATTATCAGAGGTATAATAATGGGAAGTTTTAGCAGTGTTGGTGATTATAGTACTTGATATGTGCATAACCTCAACACTAATAATCTTCTTGAGGTAGTAGGTTTCAAGCTCAATAACAGTCTTCTCTGCAGCTTCTGGAGGTAGCTTACACAACCACTCACCAAAATCATCAGGCACTTTTTGTCTCACATATGGTTTCAGCCCTTAACCCACGTTCATGAGGTGACACAAACACCCAGCGTGATCCTACAGGCTTATCTTTATGCTCTCCCTTGTAATAACGTTGATCTCGAAGTTGTCTGAAGTGGTAGCCCACAACACTAGGCCCATGTTCTGTGTGCATTTTATCAGGAGATTTTAGGATGTTTCCTGTTGGAATAAATTTATTGTTCCCTGCCCTCTTGTCTGGACATCCTGAAACAATTTTATCAGGCATAGCTTGAGCATAGATAAGAGTTTTTAATGTCATGTGGCAGATCTGAAGCTGGTACGCATGACCATCATCATCTAGGGGTAAGCCAAATTTTTCGATAGAATTAAATATATTAACCATTTCTTGGTAAGTGTTACAGGCTATAAATCTATGTAAAAATTCCACTGGAATTTGAAGCCTGCACATAACAGTAGCTTCATGTGGGCTATTGTAGGTGAATGATACATAGCCTGATAAGCCTTCAGGAAATATAAAATCAGATATGCCACAGCCAGCATTAAATTGCATACAATTCAGCCATGAATTTCGCTCCTCAAAAGATCCCCACGCAAACATAACCCCTTGAGCTGGTTTACCTTCAATCTGAAATCCTTTAGGGTAGCTTATGAATCTTATGCCATCATCTAGGTTTAGAAAGTCAGCTTTAAACTTAGAAACCTTAATAGCTTCAGCCAGCTTAACAGATTCTACAAATAAAAAATTGGGAGTTTCAGCCAATGCAACACACTCTTCAGTTAGTGTTGGAACTTCAATATTGTCTGCTGAATTAGGCTTATAGTTTTCTAAAGCATATTTCCAGATATCTTTTGCACTAGCCTTATGGTTTAATTCTCTCTTTAAAACACTCATCATACCGTGAGTACGAAACTTATAATTATAATAACTGCTCATAACACATCACCATCAATAGCAGGCTTCTCAAGCTTAGTTTGAATGTTAGGCATAATAGATAACAATACCACCAACTCCTGTATAAACTCTATGCTTAGGTGTTGTACCACAACATCTCCAAAAAAGTTGCTTGTAACAAAATCCCCAGTGTTGTTAAAAATGGCAATCTCATATTTTGATATATCACCAAATCCCATACAAATACTGATTTTATCTTGAACTATAGAGAGCTGATAACCATTTTTATATACAACTCTCAATCGATTAAAAAACCAATCATCCATAGTTAAGATATGCTCTATTTTATCCATTATTTTACCATCAAATCCTATACTTTTTTGTAAATTGGGATCAACTTCAGATGGTAGATTCTTTAAAAAATCCGGTAATATTAGATCACTGTTCATTATGCTATCTTCTTAAGTCCTAGAGGTTTTATGCTATAGAGTCGTATGGCTTCTGCAAGAATGAAGTCTCTAACCTCTTGCCACTTTGGTTGAAGCTCTAACATTTTTGTTACATCTTCATCACTACACTTATATGTTTTTGCATAGTGCTCAACGGCAATTTTATATTGTTTGAAATAATCTCTTTTGTTTCTAAAAGAAAATCTCATACTCTTATCATTCATTATTTTACGATAAACATTAACAAAAGGCGGGTATGAGTGGAATTGTATATCATAGTTTTTTCCCGCACCTACGGCCTCCCAATCAATATATTGTTCATGCTCTGGCCGCACAGATGACATATTAAAATTTAGTCCACTTATTTTACTTGGTGTTTGGATTTCTCTTGCATCAATAGAATGAGGCCCACGTTTATTTTTAATAAAAATGGAGCCTTTAAAATGTGCATTGTGCTGCTCCCTCAGTTCATATTCACGTGCTAAAGCTTGTTTCATGAGAAGTTTCTGGACTTTTTTACTAAGTTCTTTACCATTTTTTTTAAAGCTTAAATATTCCTGAAATACACCAGCAGGTTTACAGGACACATAAATACGAATCCCGTAAAACTGTTTTTTGTTTTCAAAGCTTCCATAAATTTTACAGCTCATTTAATCAGACATCCTCTAAGTCAGGACGCTTGGTATTTGGCAAATATTTACGGTTAACTTTCTGGTGAGTAGCTTCAAGACGTACATCCATCACTTTAAGAAGGCGTTGAAGAGTATCTGCGTGAGGTTGGTAGTCTTCTTCAGCATCACAGTGTGCAACCCTTCTCACTGTGCTTGGCATTAAGAAAGCAGCATCAGCAATACGAGCATAGTCAGCATCACAACTACAACGCTCATTTAAAAAATCCTGCACTAAATGTTTAAGCTCACGATCTGAGTTACCAAGACAACCAATATTCTTTATGGTTTCTACCATTTTAGAATTAAGTTGATGCATCAGGGATTGTGTTACTTTGCCTGTATTAGTAACTTTGCCTGTTGATTTAGGTGCTGCTTTCAATGCTGTCTTTCTTTTAGTTGCTGCCATGATAAAATTCCTTCTTGCTTTTAGTTGGGGGATTTTTAAATCCTGTTTAAAACTCTTCTTCTTCTTCTTCTTCAGTTAGGGATTCAGTGGTTATTTCCATAACACTCTCTAACACCTCTCTAAACACTAACGCTTCTTTAACAACTTCTCCAATGATTCCTGTTTCTTTTTTAAGGCCGTCACCAAATTCATTTGATTCAAAATATTTGGCAATCAAAACATGCACTTCTTCAATACAAGTTTTAGCATTATGGTTAGAAGCAATAACATTATTTAGAATTTCAGATGCCTTCATTGCCGTGTTAGACAGAACAATAGGCTCTTCTAATGGGAGTATGGTTTGTTTAGTTTGACGATTTGCAGATCTTCCGTCATGAGCTTCAGGATCATGGCCATCTTTCCAAAACAGTTCAACACCACTTAGGTCGGTTTGAATCTGATCAGCAAATTCTCTTAGGTGTGCTTTACCAGCTTTAGTTATTTTATAACGTGCTTGAGTTGCGCTTAATTTTTGAGTTTCAAAATGAGTTTCTTTACCCTCTTTTATTTGTTTTGTGAAGCCTTTCCAGGTAAGAGCACCTTTAATATCATATTTGTGATGAATGCCGTGATCACGCTTTATATCACTAACAGAAAGTCCTTTTGGGTTCTGCAATAATATATTTAGGATTGTTTCGTAATTATAGGTTTGAGTTTGTAGGCTGTAGGCCATTTAGATGTACTCTGAAAGTCAGTGTGAGAGTTCATACTTTCACACACATCTAATAGAGTCAACAACTTTTAAATCACTGAAAGATAACAACAAATCTAATGGAGGATTTTCTTCTTCAAAGGAGTGTAAATCCAGTCCCTCATGGTCTGAGCTGAAAGCATTACAGGAGGAAAATTACTATCTGCACCAATATAGAGCGAGACTAGAGTACAAAAATCATCTAGGTTAGATACATATTCATCCGGCCATTCATCAATGCTATCACAATCTAAGATCCCTCTATCATTATTCACCAAGTAGCCAAGTAGCCAAGATAGAGGGATATCAGTGTTTTCAGCTGATAGGTGGACAAATGCCATCAACAACCCAAACGATATCCTACGGCTTTCGTGGAGCTGTTCATGTAAAATATTTATTTCATCTTCCTTTCCTAGTTTCATTGAAAAGCTCCTCCCTCTCTTCCATAGATAGTTTTTTTCTTAACTTCAAATTATGAGTAGACTCTTCTTTTGAAAATGATGCTATTAGCTCAACGGCATCAGAAATACAAGTTGCATCTACTTTTTCTTGAGCACTGGTATAAAATTCTGTGGATAACCTGTAAGCATCATCTGTTAGTAGTAAATCATCTAAGGGGAAGACCTCTAAATTACCTCTAGCTATAATAGAGTGGAGAAATTCTCTCTCTGATATTTTCCCTTCTGATTCTTCTAACCCGCTTTTCAAATTACTCAATAAAAAAGAGGTCATATTTACAAGAGCACACCTAAATTTTAGTGTTTCTTCATCCAGTTTTTGAAGTTTTGGTGCTTTCATTCCGACTGACATGAAAACATCTTCCATTGATTGAATCTTTTCACTATTCATTGTTATCTTCCTTGCTAGTTTGTTCTTCGAGTAATTGTAGGGCTTTTGCCCTGAATCCTAATGTTCGCGGTAGCCAAGAATCAAAATAAAACTCTTCTCTGCAAACTGCTAAAACACGTAGCATCTGTTTTGAATTGTAGACGTGATTTCTGGTTCCTACAAAATGAATATCATTATCTGCCATATTATCTAATATGATCTCTAACGCATTGAGTGATTCACAAGTGTTTATATCATCCCTGATTGTATTAACTAGATCTGTTTCTACTGTGGGGAGTTGTGGTGCTTTCTCTATCATTCTGTTGGAGAATGGCCTAGGCTTCCCACCCTCTACAATGAGTGGAAAATCTGTGCGTCCGTTGACTAGTTCATCTGAAAGTAGTTCATCTGAAAGTAGTTCATTTGAAAGTATTTCATCTATATCATCCACGATTTTCTCTTTCTATTCGTTAGATTTAAGTTTCCTGTAAGCTTCGAGTTTTAAACTATGAATCCAGCCCTTAAAAAATATATGTGCTACTAAAATAAATACACTAGCAACTAAAATAAATTTTTGAGGATCTTCTTTTAAAAGAACTGTAGATAATGTATGGGTATGAATCACTATTGCTATAATCATATAAGTGTTAAATTCACGATAACTCTTGTAATTCCAGCCTTTGAAATAATTTAAAAACTTCCTAAACATCATGCCTCTCTTTGTGCTTACTATAACGGTTGTATTTTTTCATAACTCCATGCCTCCCACCTCTTAAGTGTCTTAGGTTATAACCACGTCTCTTTTTTATAACCTTTCCAAACACCTTTTTATTCTTCTTCATACTTTATTTTTTGAAACTCATTGGTAGTACGTTTTGGGTTCCATTTGTTGTGAGCTATACCACAAGACAAACACTTCCACCAACTTACACCATCGTATCCCTCAGTCTCAATACCTAAAACGTTTTTACTAAAGTGTTGAGGAGACAATGGTGTGCATCCGTAATCCTTAGCACTATCAGCAGCTGCTTCTTCAACAGTGGTGAAGCCATGCCTTGTCTTGTATTCAGGAATACCATTTTCAGAATAATCTCTTAAGAAATATTCTGTTATTGTTTCTTTGTTATTCCACTCGATTCCACATGAGGGGCAGTTATTGTAACCGTACATTATTTCTTCTTTTTATTTTTACGTTTAGGCTTTGTGCCTTTTCTAGTTTTAAAGCTCTGATCATTAAAGCCTTTACCATCTCGTTTACACTCATCGGAAACATCAATGATGTGAGGCTCACCCACTCCCAGAACACCTCCTAGAAACATGGCTATTTCCTGGTAGGCTGAGAATGAATCAAATACTCTATAAAACTGCACATCTTTCAAATTAGCATCATGTAGAACTTCAATTGTATACCTTCTATGACGTTCGTGTGATGTGCTCTTTATAGCTGTGAATAAAACAACCTTATTATTTATAAAGTAGTCTTCAAAAGCCATCTGATCAAACTTTTCAAATCGTTTTTCAACATTTACATGTTTAAAGGTATGCATCCAACTATAAGGTGAAGCTTTACCCATATATTGAACATAGCAGTGCTTCTCCATGAAAATCTCTGCAAAGCGCCTTACTGCTTCAGCACAATAGGCATACATAATTTGTTTGTATGGTGCTCCCTCCACTACAGCCTCTAATCGATAGCATAAATAGGCTTTCCCACAAAATCCAACAACAAACCTTTGATAAGAAATTGATAGGCAGTTATCGTAAGGTGAGCAGTTTTTCTCAAAAATTCCAGGCTCATTTCCCCACGTAACTTTTTTCACCAAGGTTTCAGTGGGAGTACGATGATAAATTAGAGTTTGGTCTTGTCCATATTGCATACCAATATCATAGTAGTCATGGAATTTTGATATGATTCTCATCCTGTCACCATATTTACTGGAAAAACACCAGTCTTATTAAACTATAGTTCAGTTTTAGGTTTATACAAATATTTAAGCATAAAAAAACCCCGCTTTAGCGAGGCTTGTAAATTTATCTTTATTAGTGAGTAATTGATTTTTTATTTGCTTTCTTAGACGATTCCTTGTTGTGAACTTCACATTCAGGATTTTCACATATGTTATCTAAGAAATTTTCTAGTTTTTCCTTAATCTCCTTGGGCAAATCTTCACTAGACATCACTTTCACATCAACATCAACATCTACATCCTGATCAGAATCCCTTATTAGTTTAGATATAACTTCCTTGATTTTGTCTACAGATGGCCTCTTACGTTCGGGGGTACGCTGTTTTATTTCATAGTAGGTTGCACCAAAGTTTTTATCAATATCAATGGTTTTCTTCTCAAAATGGTATTCAAAGGCATATTCAGGAGGCTGGCCAAAATGCAATGATTTAATTTCATACTTATCAACAGCTTTTAAAACCTCCCTCATACCCTCAGATTCTGAATTATGTTGATTTGCATCACTTAACGCACAGAAAAGTTCAACGTAGGCATCAAAAGTTAGAGTGCCTTGTTCAAAAACTTCCTCACTATCATCCTTAAAGACGATTTTAATTGTTTCAGTCATATTATTATTTAGCCCATATTATTCATTATCTATTCCATAAAAATATAATAAGAGCTGTGGCTTAGTCAAGAGATTTTCTGTATATCTCTCGACGCATCGCTTTATTTTTAATCTTATACCTGGAATACCCCAGCACATCCTCGATGTAGCCTATTTGTTTATCAGTAGGCCACTTACTAAAGGCTATGGCCTGCTTCTCTTTATTTGCATCTTCTAGGGTCAAGCCATGCCTTTCAGCATATGTCTTTATATCATGGCAAGGTTTACATAAAAGCTGTAGATTTGACTGAGGACAAAATAACCTGAACATGAAGATTTGAATATCCTCATAGATTAATGGCCCAACAGGGTCAATATGATCTACCTGGATTGCAGATGTAGGAAATAGTCTTTTACAACAAGCACACTTAAAAGCTTTTCTTGTTCTAGGACTTAAACCATACATTGCCCTCTCATGAGCAGTAACATTAATCAAATTATCTTTTACAAAACTTAACCTGACAGGATGAGTAGTCCAAACTTTCCTGAATTGACCACTCAACCATGTCACATATTGAGATTGATTTTTCCAAAAGTCTGTTTCTTCCCAAGGCTTATTTTTATCCATTGTCTGCAATATCCCATACAGTACACAATTGACCACCTACTGTGCATATTCTAGGATCACGTCTAACTACTTTACCCTTCCTCACTAATTCAGGTAAACGCCGTGAGAATAAAGTAGGTTCAAAGTATTTAGCAAACTTTGAAAGTTCTCGGTATGTACTGTTTGGATGTTCATTTAGCGTTTGTAACACCATTGCATGTTGGGTATTACGACTGTAAAGCTTATTATTTTCATCTGCTATTAAAGATGTGATTGGGTCGTTCGTCCGTGTTCCCATGATATTTTCCTTTTTAGTTATTCGTATAAATCAACTTTTAGTTGAAGCATGTGGTTAAGTATTATGTAGCGTTCGTTGTCTGTGTGCTGCATTCTGAGAGCGATTGCTTCTTCCTGTATGGCATCTAAAAACCTATCTCTATGAACGTTCCTGTAGCACCTAAGAACGATCTCAAAGCATTCCCTGGAGGTGGTTGCTTTCTCCATTATCTTTTTAGCTCTAGATAAGCCCATTCCTTTAGCGTTAGGGACAACACCAAGCTGTATAGACAGTTCTTTAGATATAGGGCCATTAATACCTTTAATATTGTCTACAGAGTCACCGTAGAGCATCTGAGTGCAAAACCAACGGTCAGCCTCCAGTTCTGATATTAGGAGTTCAGTGCCTTTGCATTGATTGTAGAGTTTGCCTGCAACTGTGCGGGCATCTTTATCACAGCTACTAGCCATGTGGGTGTATATCCCCTTTTCAAGGAAATCTAGATGTCCCTGCCATTGCCATTTTGCAACGGTATCATCAGTTTCAATCCCCCTACTAATTACAGCATTTGGGTATTGTTGTTCAACCCATTGTGAGAGTTCATTTCTTAATATAATTTTACCTTCACGATTTCCTTTATAGTTTGGATATAAATCATCCCTGAAATTTCCCTCTCCCTCTATGCAAACCATAGAATTATAGTCAGGATAAACCACTTCAATAGATCGTATTGCTGACATCACAATGTTTTTACACATGTTGATAATAGGAACACCATCGTTAGGCTTTAGGGTAGCTTCCTTTCTGAACACGTATTTATTTGGATCTAGTTTAGGAAAATCCTTAGTCCACTGTAGTCGAGATTTAACAGGCCCAATCTTCTCACCATCCTTTTTATAAAGCATGTAGTTATGCTGTGCAGCCATACAAGCAGACACTAGAATTGTATCTGCATCAATCCAGTTGAATTTTTCCACTATGTTTATATCCTTATAAACAAAAGGAGCACGAAGCCCCTTTATTAAAGCCTTACATTAGTAAGAAATTTGATCATCTGTTTTATCAAAAGGTGTTGGAGGAGCATCAGAAGTTACAGATCCAAAGTCACTAAGATTTGATGATGTGTTTTCATAAACTATAAGATCCTCTACAAGTATGCCTGACAACCTTGGGAATGTTCCAAAATCGTGAGCATCTAACACCCAAAAACTAGCTGCTCCACTACTTCCATTCCCAACATTCAAATCCATAGTGATATCTTTAACTACACCATCACTAACTGGAACATAAACTTTAGGCCGTTTAAATTCACCGTATGTTAGCTTGACAAGACGGTTAACTTCTTGACCATTCTCAACTACCTTGGTGAATTTATCATCAGGACATTTAAGAGTTATGATGTATTGGTATTCCTCTTCAGGATGTGTTGGCTCAATACCATATTGCTCTTGAAAAACTTGGGTTTCTACCTCTCTAAATCCATTCTTTGGATATTGTTTTTTAAAAGCTTTAGCTGTTTTTTTATCAACTAAAAGTTTTACTGAAAACTCCTTTCCTTCTTTGCTAAACTTATCACGTGATTTTTGTATATTTGTATATAGAAATGTCACATCGTAAATTTTACCTTTAACAAATCCTTTGCTAGTAGGCTCTTCTAGTATAAATTCACTCATTTTAATCCTTCCTTGTTGTGTTTTTGGTTTTCTTAGATTTTCGTTTATAGTTCACACCAGCATTGTTGGGATTGCCCCAGCGATGCTTTAAGCAGTATTCATAATGAGCTGCTTGCATTTGTTTCTTGAATTCAGGGGTAGTGTTGTAGAACATAATTCTTTCCTTGAGGTTATTCGTTCCATAATAACCATTATACTATGTTTTACTGTGTTTGTCAATCTAAATCAATTGTAAAATTAAATCTCTTCTATATTTATCCCATTTATATTTTATATTTGAATTACAATTATTATTTGCAAGAGAGATCTTAGAGATATCTACTTCACATGCTGGAATCTCCCATATTTTATCATCATGAACAATAACTAAAAAATCATAATTACATTTCTTAGTTTTAAGGTCATAATCTGTATTACACATTAGATATTTATAGTTACCTGAACTAACATATTTTGCTTTTTTAACTTGAATTCTTGATAAATCACCAAATTGATTTTCTATAATTAAATCAACTTTCCCATGACTTGTAATAGGTGTGTAAACATGGAAAAATTTTGATAAATAATAATAAGCTACTAATTGCTCACATGAAAAACCATAAAACAATTGCTTTATATTTATATCTATTTTATACATTAGTGAGTCTCCGCCCAACTGCTTCCTATTCCATAATCACCATCAAGCGGTAGTCTCATATTTAAATCTACACCTGCTTTAATAATGGCTTTCACAACCATTTTCCCAATCTCTTCAGCTATAGCTTCATCACATTCATACTGAAATTCATCATGCATAAATAAGACTCTCTTTACCTCATATCCATTATAAATATAAAGAGGTCTAAAGTTGCTATCCCATTTAATCCCTCCTAACCACTTATCCATAAGCTCCCCAGCATATGACATGATTATTGCTCCACAGCTTTGAAATAAGCTATTCACTAAAGCACTCTCCTTACGGGTAGTGATCATTCTGCCATCGATGCCAAGAAGTAGTTTCTTACCACCAGTGTTTTTCCAGTAGTAAACACATCCTACCTTTACAGCCTTAAGTGCTGGGTTGCCATTCCAGAATGCATCATATAGAGCCTGTGCTTCACCTGGAGGCTTACCAAGAGTGCTTGCTAGCTTCTTAACCCCACAGCCATAGGCAAGCGCATATGCAGCATTCTTGCTCCTGGAGCGGTAGGGCTTGAAGTTTGGATGATCTTTATCAAAGTCTGGTGCATCGATATCAAAATCTTTGGTTTCTTCAGGAAAGAACAATTTAGCGTTTCTGCTATGAATGTCACCATTCAATATTATGTCTGCACGTTCTCCACCATCTGTTTTAGCGCAATAATGTCCATCCACTCTAGCCTCTAATCCAGCAGCATCAGCACCTACAAATTTCTTTCCAGGAGGAGCACAAAATAGGCTTCGGAATTCCTTGCCATAAAGCACACCTTCTTGAGCTTTAGGTACATTAACAACCTCACTATGTTTCTGCCGATAAGTTGGCGTTGTTCCTGATGAACGGCTAGATAGTCTACCGTCGATATCCAAACGCTCATTAGTAATCCATGTGCTCAACACAGCATGTCTATTTCTTAAGCTCAGCCATTTAACTGTATCCTTAACCAAGTCTAGATTTATATCCTCAAGATTTGGGCATATCTTGCCCTGCTCCTGGAGCTTGGGAGATGTGGGGATAAGGCCTCCTCTCTCAGTACGCTCAAGCTGTCCATCACTATTTTTTTTAAAGTTCCAGAATGTAGGTTTCCATCCAAGATCTAACAACCACTCTTTTAGCTCAGTTTGATTACTGAGAGTCATAGGAACCATTCTAGGGATTATGAATTCACTCTTTAACGGATATTTTTCACCTTCAAAATAAATACTGTATTTTGGCAGTCCTCCTTCTTTGAGAAAATCATCAGCCATATCAACACTAAGCCTACAGTTGTGACCAAGGTGCATCATCTTAGTTACAAACTTATTAGTAAGAGCAGATACATCACCATTATTCTTAAAGGGCTTCTTAGGCATCCTATATTCTTTCTGCTCTCCCTTGTTCATATTGCGATGTGGTAATTGAGGCTCAACCCTAAGTCTTATAATTTCTATCTCCACCCCCAGATTTTTTAGGGTTTCCACTCCCTTATCATAATCAAACAACACACCCGTTAATCCCTGGCAGCACATGAGGTAGTAATCATATTGATAGTTGTCAAACCCTACAGTAGATGTGTCTCCATATAATTTTTCAAATTGTTTCATCAGATGGTTGTAAACCAGGATGTTTAAATCTACATCCCTCTCACAATATACAACCATGTCTGATGAAAATTTATCAAACTCATGAAAGTCTATTTTATTGAGTAGAAATTTTTTACCAAACCACTCTAGAGAGTGAGCATGTTGGTCGGGATTTAGGAAGCGCGAGAGGCAGAGAGTGTCTACAACAGAGATAGCTTTTAGTTCACCATCCCACTCAAGCATACAAGATCCAATGTGAAACGTTATGCCCATAGTTTTCATTATTGCAAAGAAATCATAACCAAGGCAGTTATGGCATACTAATATGTCTCCATCCCTAATTAAATCCATAAGTTTATTATCTGCATCTGGATCTTTGAAAGGATAAAGTTTCTCATTAACCTTTCCACAAACACTTTTAATAATAATTACCCACATCTTATTGAGTTGTGGAAAAAAATTATCACACTCGGTATCAAAAACTAACACTCTATCCATGATTTGAGAACTCACCAAAATGTTTATCTGCAGCATCACGATAGGCTTTAGCTGCTTCTTCTTTAGTATCAAAATAGCCTAAATGGGTCTGTCTATTATTAATAAAAATATTTGCTCGCCACTTATCTCTATCAGTCCTATAACAAACACCTTTTATCCCACATTTATTATTTTTACTTATTCTAGTGTTTTTAGATTGCCCGCTTCTTCCACATAATCTTAGGTTAGAGACTATATTATTTGATGGATTACCATCTCTATGATCTAGTTCAAAAGGTGGGAAATTACCATGAACAAATAACCAGACTAATCTATGCTCTAAATAATTATTATTATCTATTCCAATTTCCCTATATCCCAGTGGACGTGCTGAGCCAGCTCTTGAACCTATTTTTATGCGATTTGAAAGCTTCAACTTCCATGTAAAAAATCCAGTATCAGAATCATAATTTAAAACTTCTTTCAATCTTTTCTGATTAATCATTATCTTCCTTAATAATCTGGCTCATCATCTCCAAGAGGATGCAGAATTTTCCATTCAGCTAGTGTTTGAATAGTTTCATAGTTACCATTCAGATCAAAAGCTTCAGGCTCTTGTTGAATAAACTTTTTAGGCGGCTCTACAAAATCCCCAGTGTCTTCATCATAAAAAACAGGAATCTTGCAAGTGTTTCCGTTAGCTCTATCATCCATGATAATAAAATAACGTGTGTTGCGTTGACGTGGGCATAGGTCTGGATCTTTGTTGCCCTCTAATCCAACTGTGTAATAGCAGGCTTGCATCATTGCACGTGATCCACGAAACTGAGCTGAATTTATCTTTCCACCTACTTCATGCTTAGGCCCATGTTCAGGAGCTTTCAAGTGACAGAAGCAATAGTATGTAAATCCTAAATCCTGTGCCATCTTACTAATTTCATCTGCAAAATGCTCAAGCTCTGTGTTAGCTTCTGAAGCTGTCATTCCTGCTGTGAGTCGAGTGATTGGATCAATAAAAACATCCTTCACATGCTCCACTAGAACTGCATGTCTGATAGCGCCCTTTAATTCTGACCACTCACACCTACCGTAGTTGTTGTACAAGATTAAAGAATCCCCTACCCTATCAATAGCCTCTTCTAATTCCTTATCAGTGTAAAATGTATGGCGTAATTCTGGTGGTATTGACTTGCCCCATATGTCTAGCTCACTACCATCATCTTGAAAAAACACACGCTTACCAGGATTGCACAAATCCTTCTTGATAATTTTTCCTGCTACTTTTTTAAGTGTTATCGCGGGTTTCTCTTCAAACTTAAATAGAGCTGCTTTACGCCTTACTTTATTTCCTCTACTATCGATACGAGTTTCTTTAGTGGTGATGTGCTCAACCATCTTATCTAACAATGTAGACTTGCCCATCTTCACACCAGCACCAAAGTAATATCCCTCACCCTCTCGTCTACCAAAGGTTTCTTTCATCACAGTAGGCCATGGCCAATCTCTGCCTAGCTCAGTTGGAATGATAGCCTCTTCGCGTACATCCTCAAAAGTAACAAAGCCTTCAGGAGTGTACCGCTTTGGTTTCATTAAACTCCAATAGAAATGGTGTGCTCCAAGCTTTGAAAATTCATCACATGGATCATTACCATCCTCAAATGTAACCATCATGATTTCAGGGATGAGAGCATAGACATCTGCAGCTGCTTCCTTGCCTCGTTTAATACCCAATGCTTTCTCATCTGGAGATGCACAATCATTATCAAAAGCTAAAATAACCTGCCCATATTTTTTAAGATATTTCATGTTATTTTTATTGCCAATATGCTTTAAAGCATTAGCCGTACCAAGGCCTATAGACAACACACAAGGATTTTTACCAGCAAATACCCCGCCCTCTTCCTTCAACACTTGCCATGTTATTAGTGAGTCATATTCACCTTCTGTTATAAAAACTTTCTTAGCACCAGACTTGTTAGCAACATTAGTACCAAACAAATCACAGTCAGCCTTCACTCTACCAACAACGCTAAAGTGGAATGCATCTTTCTTATGCTTTGTTAGATCACGTTTTTTAAACCCAACAATTTCACCGTCATCTGTGTAGGGGAAGTAATGGGCTATAGGCTTCTGATCGATGCCACTCACTTCAGTTCTAACACCAAAATGCTCAGCTGTTTTATATGTTATTCCACGATCTTCTATTGCTAAGATTGGAAACTCTAACACTTCTTGTACGGTTGTTAGGGTTTGTTTGAATGGTTGTTTGGCTTCTTGCCACTTATGATTTTTCTTATACATCCTGTATTTAGTCCTTTAAATTTAGTCCTTTAAACCATTCATTATAGTCACCACAATCTATATCTAGTTCTAGATGGCATTGATTACCATCTTCATCGATCCAGTATTGTTTAACTAGTAGGTAGCCATCACCGAGTGTTGTTGTAAACTCTAGGTCTTCAATAAACTCTGCGGTATCTTCACCAAAAAACTCCTTGACAAAAGAGTAGAGGTTTTCGTATATTATCTCCAGTTCCTTTCCTACCTGCTTCTGCAATATCCTTGTTATCACAAACATCCTACTCCTTTAGAATTATCCATACTCTCCATTATAACACGATTTTTTCTATATTGTCAATACATTTCTGCAGGCATAAAAAAACCCCACTAAGTGAGGCAAAAGAATTTTAAGCACCTGACTGCTTATTCTTTTTAAAAACTGCTTATTCTTTTATTATTTATCCTTTAAGGTTTTTAGTTCTAAACTTAGAACTTTATTTTCTAAGGTGAGCCTTTCTTGTAATTTTTTATTAGCTTCCATATCCATCTCTAATCTTACATTTGCATCACGTTTATCAGAGCGCCATCTTAGGAGATGGATTGTTATAAGTGTTAGGGAGAGGATTGCACCAGCTGCAACAGCAAATATACTAACCCCTCCCTGGATTAAATCAAACAGGCTTGTAATGGTTGTAGAACCAGCAACAGCGCCAGCAACTTTAGCATCAGTTATTGTGTTGATTAGTTGTTGCTTCATAGGTTTTAACCTCCAGCAATAACACGCATACGCCAAACAGTGCCATCATAAACTGCAAAATAAGTTTCCCCTACATGCCCTGCACTAAACGTAGATGAACCTGTTGTAGCACCATCATGAAAGAAGTTACCACCACCATTAGTTTGAATAGAACCAATACCACCAGATGCTCCACCATAAGAGTCATCATACACAGTAACTTTATCACCAGTTGCTGGTGAAGCTGGTAACAGTATTGCATGAGTGTTAGTACAACCTACAGTACATAATATTTCTTCACTAGCTGTTGCAGTTACATTTCCTACTGTTGACGTTAGAATTGTTATTGATGGATCTAAACCTACATTATCATCAACATACTTCTTAGTGGCTAAATAATCGTCTGGTGTACCACCAACCATGCTAGATGTTTGTAGAGACAGATCAGCATAGTTTTCCGTACTTTCACCATCATCTCTTAAAGTCATTACACAAGTTGATGGGCCTAGATTTACTGTTAACCCATCTGTATCATCAGCAAAAATACTAATAGTGCCATCAGTTCCATTTGTTGTTACAGTTTCTTGAGAATAAGCTTCTATAAATCTAATGCCTGCTTCAGCATTAACACCAAATGTATTAGTAGATGCACCGTTAGCTATTGTAAAAGATTCAGCCGCTCCAGCACTAACAGTATAATCCCATGTTCCTGTTATAGATTCATCAGCTGCAGGGTTAAAGGTTCCAGTACTATCATCAACATACTTCTTCGTAGCTATGTAGTTATCAGAAGTTCCACCAAGCATACTTGCTGTTTGTAGCGAACTTTGAATGTATTCTACTGTTCCTTCACCGTCATCATTGAATACAATTGTTCCAGCTGATGATCCAAGTGATAATAAACTACCTCCTGTTTTAGTCGTGTCTAATAGTAATGAAGCATTGGAACCATTAGATGAAGCTGTTTCTATAGTTCTAAAACTATACTGTGAGCTAGTTGCATCTTCTAATCCATAAAAATAATTTGTTCCACCTGAAAACGGATCAGCATTACCAACCCAAAAACTTTCAGTACCACCAGAAGCTATCTGAAATCCCCATCGGCCTGTGATGGTTTGATCAGATGATGGATCAAAAACACTGATAGTATTATCTACATATTGTTTGGTTGCAGCTCCTAGAGCTACTGTCGGGTCTGCTGTTAATAGAACATTACCAACTGCTGCTGTGATATTTATATCACCTAAAGGTGAATTTATATTTACATCACCTTGTGTACTTTCTAACGACACACTTTGAGTGTCTGTAGTTGTAAAACTAATTGGTACTCCTACTTCAGCAACATAGTTTGATAGATTAGTAAACTCTAACCCAGTTTCACCACTATTTACCGTAGTGAAGTTTCCTCCTTCACCAACATAAGTTGTAGGGTTTACATCTGTTAAAGCAAGGAATGTTGTTACTCCAGCTGCAGGAAAGTTAACAATATAATCTATATCATCAGTGTTTTGTGTGATAGTTATTGATGCATCACTAGATTGAACTGTTCTGAAGTTTAATGTATCACCAGTTTTATTCTTAAATACATCAACAAAGCCACCAACACTAGACCCAGCAACTTGATCAACTTCATCTTGAACATTCTGTAGAGTTGCAAGATCTGTTAGTGCTACAGCATCAATCCCTGAAACTGTAGCTGTAAAGGTTTTATCACCTGTAATTGTTTCACTACCGGTGAGGTGTACAAAGTCTGAAAAATCCTGTGCAGATATAGCAGTAGATATATCATCAGTTGTAGCAATCTCAACAGCACTTCTTGTTATGGTATTTGTGAAATCAATAACACCTGTAGCTGTATAACTTGAATCTTGCTCCACAAAGTTTGAAAGATCAATGCTCTCTTGTAAGGCTGCTCCATCATAAAATACAGATAGCATTTGTCCATCTGAACCAAGCTCATTTTCAATTCTGAATTGCCATCCATCTAAAACAGTAATATACAACCAACCTGAAGCATCAATAGCAAATTGAAAATCTGAATAGATTGCAATATTATTTATTTGTGATGCCCATATTCCTGTAGAGCCTGTAGGAACATAGTATATGTCGCCGTTACTAGGTGAACCAGGAGCTGCAGTTACTTGTCTGCTCTTAACTGATAGCATTGCCATGCCACCAAGGATCTGCATATTCTGATCCATGCCGACATTCCAGCCATCTTCTCCAAGAGACCATCCATAGAACAAGCCCATATTAGGATCGTTAGAACTAGCCATTTTTTTATATCCTTATTTATTTGCCTATTGCTATAAACTGAACTGTGTCGAGTTTAAAAATACCACCTTGAGTAGCATTTAAAGTTGCGCCAGTAGATGATTTATTAGTCATTATCATTGTTTGAAATGAATCATCTCCATCAAGAGGGTAAGCAAGTATTGTGTAAGTGTCTGTTCCGCTATATGACTCAAAGAAACCAAATGAATTGAAATTTATGGTATAAGTCCAACCTCCATTATTGGAAGTATCACGTCGAATAACACCATAATTAATAATGAAATCACCTAATTTCATATTACCACCAGTGACAGTATAATTAGCATCGCTGGATGATGATGATGTAATAGAGTTTGCTATAGAACCTGGAGTAACAGCTTTAGTTGTTGATGTTCCTGATCTCACTTCGGAATTAAGAGTTGATTCAATAATTCCTGCTGCACTTGTGGAAGATAGTGGAAGTCTACTTGAATTAATTTTTACACTTCCACCTGTGCCAGTAGTCATCAGGGTATCATCACAATATAAAGCACTGGGTAAACGTGCTATTCCACCAGCACTTGCCAGAGGCATTGCCAATATATTCAGGTATCCAACTACCGCACACATATTCGTCCAACGTTTATTAGCAGCTCCTAGAACCTGATCATTATCATTATCGGGAATAAGACCTTCATCAGTTAAGACCTGTCCATAATTTCCTATTACAGTTGTAGTGCTACCAAAACCTGATGAGGCTGCTGTAAGGTGTTTAGTTGCTGATGTGGAAAGTATATTCAAATAGTTAGTACTATTACCGCCTGTACCTCTGAATTTACCTGTTACATATCCACTAGCTACTACATTAACAACTTGAGAAATATTATTATCTTTTAAAGTAACACCATCAATAGTTACACCAAGATTTGAAGTACTTTCAACAATCTTATCTGTCTTAACACCTGCACCATTTGTGAATGTTTTAGCGCCTGATATTGTTTCAGCTAATGTTTTTGTGACAAAGTTAGATGTATCAACTGATGCTGCAATGTAAGTTTTGAGTGTTCCAAGTGTTGCGCTACGTGGTTGGTCTGGTGAGTTTTCTCTTAAAATAAATTCATCGGCATCATCAAGTACAGCTAGATTGCTAAAGTTAGATGGATCATTCATCTCAATTGCTAGTGAGAAATTAGTGATGAACTTAGCTTCTGAACCCACTGAGTCATAAACCATATATCTATCATTACTAATAGGTGATACGTGAGCGTCAAAGCCATCATTCATATCTAATGTTAGATCTCTTACTTCTTGAAATGTTGTCTGTTCTAAAGTCTCTATTCCACCATCACGCCAAATTGTTTCATCAGTTAGCGCTATACTTCCAGCACTAACAAAAAACTCATTAGCCTGATATAGCTTGCCCATATTGAATAGGCTTACACTACGGTTTCCAGATAATACACCTGATGTTGAAATAGGTAAGAAGTTTCCAGAAGCTGGGGTTGTTGTTTGTGCTAGCCCAAAGATATCAACAAGGTTAAATCTGTCTGCTAAGTCAACCATTGTGATTTTATAATCAGCTCCTGATTGACTTGTATGTATATAATCTCCATCCAGAATCGGTAAGGGGGAATCTGGGAGATTAGCAATGTTTATGTCGGCCATAGATAATCCTATTTAATTGTTTTAATAAAAACCTGCACAGCTTGGCCAGCTAATGTGTCATCACCATTAACACCATCAATAAAATCCCAAGTTCCACCTAATTGTGTAGATATTGTTGCGGTAGTAGTTGCAGAACCAGCAACTATATAAACATCATTAACATCAAACTGATCATCAAAAAATATTATCCAATCAGCAATTAAATTGAATAAATAATTTATGTCTTGGCGTAATGTATTTACATCTGTACGTTGTCCGTAGTTTTGTTTTTCTGTTGAAGGAACAGCTTTATTTTCAGAACCGTTTTCGGAATCGGTCTCATCGAGAGTTGCCCATAGAGGTTTCGTTAGTGGTCTTGTCATTATGTAGTTCTCTCAAATTTCATTATGTAGTTCTTTCAAATACATAGGTTGTTATGGTAGCTAATGTTTGGGTTCCGTTATAATCCCAAGTCCCACCAAACCTGAAAGGAAAATCTTCTATGATTGTCATATTAGCGTTTACAGTTGTAACAAATGTATATAATGCTGCTAGTCTTATTGTTACAGTTCCATCACCATTATCAATTCCAGTTACTGCACCTGTTGTAAGTGCTGCTGCTAGTCCTGCAGTTATTTCAGCTAACGTTGCATCAGAATCTGATGTGTAATCATAGTTAACAGCATTAATTGTAACTCTGTAGAGTTGGCTATCTAAAACTGTGTCTATAAGAACTATTTTTACAGGCTCTTCTGAAATCCTAATAGTACCTACAACTGTTCTATCTGAAACATATTGAAACCATGAATCTATGTTAGCCATCATCCAGTTAAAGAATTGTCTTGCCATAGGCTGCTTGCGCTTTATGCCTGAGTCTTTAATCTGCCTGATTGGCTCAACTTTATTTGATGTTTCTGAGATGGGATCAAACTCATCTAGAGAGGCCCATGGTACAAATAATCCTGTCCCTAGAGTTGGAGTTTGTGGGTTTCCATTTATAACAGCATCTACAAATTGACTCTGATCAGCTACTATTCCACCAAACGCATTACCATAGTTCTCACCATACCCAACACTTGTCCCATCAACAGTTGTATCAATGAAAGAGCTTCTTAGAGTTCCATCATCAATAATTTCAAAATTAGCAACCACTACAATATTGTTAAGTAAGTCATCGATAATTTGTTGATCAAGATTATCTAAAAGGTTGGCATCTTCAGCAGCTGTATCATTTCCTAACCACCCAAATCCATCAGGATCATACATTACAGCTCCATACTCTATACAAGCTGGAGAAGCATTTAACATGCAAGCAATTACGTTTAAATCTGCAGCATCACCATGTTGAGAATACAGAACCACTGATAGTGGATAGTGTTCATAGTATGAAATGTCTGCTGTGTTTGAAGTGTTTGATAAAGTCGCAAAAAGGTCAGATACTTGAAAAGGAGTTCCACTGCCGTTGTTAGCCGCTATTACTGCAAGTATTGCGTTTCTATATTCAGTATCTGATCGACCTTTTCTTGACTCATCAAAATAAGCACCAATAATATCAAGCTGATTACCAACAGCTGTTAGTATGTTGAAACCATCGCGTGTGTCTATTAAGCATTGTTCTGTAGTGTTTAGTGGTGTTAACCAGGATTCTAAAACACCTCTAATTACAGGCTTATCTTCCCATTGTGAGGGTAGCTGTGCTAATCCTACTGTAACGTGATCAATCTCTGTAATATCTACCATTACAATTCCTTAGATTGGTGTTGATACAATTGGGATATTGGAGGCTGAGTTTATAAATAGAGCTTCTTCATCTGAAGCAATAGAAACACCAACAGCAGGTACTGTTGATGATGAATTACCGTTACCAGAAACAATTTCTATCACAACATTTGAAATACCACTCACCGCTGCATAAACTGCAAACTCAAGCTCTGCAGCAAAAACATCTGCACCAGCTCCAAGAGAATTACCTGCGGTTGTGATTGATTCTCTTATTGCTGAGAAAGCATCGTCTTCATCTTCTGGATATAGTGAAGCATCCCAAATATCAAATGTAATAGTAACGGTAGTCATTGTTATACTGAGTGGACTATTCCATTCTATGGTTACAGGTTCACCGTTATACTGTTCTGCTGTTCCTGATGTTAGTGTTCCACCAGGAAGCGCCCAAACCTCTACGCCTGCTGGTTTTGTATCATAGATAGTTTGTGCAATATCATCTGGTATAGATCCACCAGCAATAACAAGTTGAATAGATCCTGCATGTTGTCCTTCGTCAAACTCCATTTCAGCAGAACCTGTTACAGATAGAACAACATCAACTTTATATAGTTTAGGTGCTGCTATTGTTAGAGTTCCATCTACATTATCTGTTGCAGTATAAAATTCTGAGCTTTGACCATTTATATTATTTACTAGCTGTAGAGCAATATTTGCAGGCACAGCGTCTGCTGAAGTAATGTTTGCTGTAAAATCACCGTCTAATTCAATCTCATATGTTTGACCTGAATCACCAACTGTAACTTCAACAGTGGTATCACCTACACCAAGAGACACAAACTGTTCATTGATAGCCACTGAAGCTACGCCTGTTTCCTGCAACACAGCAGAGCTTATTGCCCTTACTGTTGCTGTGCCTGTAGAGGCTGTAAATCCTATTGCACGTTCTCTAAGCTCTGCGTCTGTTTCTTCTGCACGGCCAATGGTAAGCTGGTTAGGGTTATTAACAGAAGTCCATCCGCCTGTAGGTGTTAGGATGTTAACAATAGTGTTTGCTGGAGCTGGTATTGATCCTGTAACAACGCCTGTAACGATTGAAGCAGATGTAACCTGGCTTATCACTTGATTAGATGAAACAGCAGCGAGGATGTCTGTATTAGCGTCTACAGTGACTACAGCAGTTATATCTACGCCTGTGCCTGTAGTTGTTGCGGAAAGGCCTGAGACAGCATCTACGAGGGCTACAAGGGCATCTATTATAATTGTCTCAGTGTCGGTAGGAACAGTAGCAGCATAGTCGTAGTCTATGCCTTGGATAGTTACTGTGTATGTTCCAGTTGCAAGGGTAAGAACTTTGAAATTGAATGCTCTAGCGGCAATACTTGATATTGAGAATGTAGCATCAACTGAATAGTTATCTCCGGTAGAATCATTTTGTACAAGTGATCCTGCTACAATAGTGGTGTTGTCATCACCTGTGAAATTCACTTCACCAAATGTAGGAGCAGCTGATTGGCGAGTTATACCAAGCCAAGAAACATTGTCGTCTAATGCTTTACCTTCAGCTTTATTTATATCACGTTGATCATATACATCCTGTATTCCCTCATTAGTTAAGGCAATCTGGTTAGCCATGATCTGGTTAACCTGTCCAAGTGATGTATCATCATCAACATTAATTGTTGGGCTAACAAGTTCTTGCTCAGATGCAATAATGCTATCTAGAACTTCTTGTTCTGTTTGTGTTTCTAATCCGGTAGTAGTTAATGCCATTATTAAACCTCTATATTTTCAATAACACCTGACTCACTAAGGATTGAAAAAACAGCAGAATAAACTCTTGTAGCTGTATCAACAGATGATGTGAAATCAATTATATTAATCACACCATCAATACCTCTGATTGTGCTTCTGTAAACTGAATCTGTAGCTTCTTTAGTGTTTTTACCAAAGATAGTTTGAAAATAAGGAATTCCAAATTCAGTGTCTGCAAACCATTCACCTTGGAATGTTCTTAGGGTGATCGCCACACGCTGTCTTGTTAGTTCTTCAGTGCTTTCACACAAGCGTATAGTTGTTCCGTTTTCTAAAAACCAATCTTCTGTGGTTTCATCCATGAAAAAATCTTGTGACATTATGGGTTCCCTGGAGGAGTAGATATTGCTGTCAACGGCCCACTACCACCGCCGCCGCCAACATAACCAACCTCATGTGTATGCAGATTAACTTCATTAGCAATTGCTGTGCATATTGCTAAAATAACTGCAGTGTTAGTTATTGCTCCACTATCAACATCAATAGCGTCTACTGCTATTTTCATTGCAGTTGCCATTGTCACTGGATTAACTGGTACACTAGCCATTATTTACTCCTTAAATGTTTCAAGCTGGACAATCAATGCCTCAGTGGCTATAGCACTATTAAGAGGTGATGTACCAAAAATTGTATTAACTGTGTCAGTGTTGATAGATCTAAGTATTTGAATAAGCATGTCTATCATCTCAGTAGTGCCGTTAGTCATTGACCATGTTGACGATGTAGTGTTGGTGTGAGTTCCATCAGGATTAATCTGATAAGTTCCTGTTCCATTACGGTCTAAAAGAATTGTGCCATCTTTTTTTATAGTAATTACAGAGTCGTTGTATTCTAGAATTACATCATCTGTATTTGGACTTGGCTGATCTACTTCCCTGAAGATACCTGGAATAACATAACCATCAGACAAGTTGTGTAGACGATCATCAAAAGGCGCAACTGTTCCACCCACACTAACTTGAAAGTCAGCAATTGATCGCATTGAGAAAACAACTAAAACAGTATCACCAACAGCAATAGGAAATGTCATTACAGCACCACCACCAGCTGGCCACTGTATTGGAAGATCCACTAAAATTGTTAGGTCTTCACTACTTCCATCAGGTAATAATTCTTGCAAAGCAGGTTGAACAGAAACTTTATTAGATGATAATTTTGAAACATCACTAACAATCGCAGGTATAGTTGTAAATATGTTTCTCTGTTCACTATCTATATGTGACAGAATTACATCAGATTGGTTTGTGCTCATCAGTGAGCCTCAATTTATTATGGACATATAGAATATGCCCGAGGGGTATCACTAGGATTTCCTTTTACGCTCTTCTCTTTGATGATCTTTGAATTCATCAAGATCATTAGCAGCGTCAAAGAACTCTCTTATATGGATGTTTTCACGGTAGGACATGAATTGACGCATAGAATATTTAAACTTCAGATCATGCAATTTTTCTTTACAGTATTTAGAGTTGTAAACACTAAAAAAGAATAAATCTTCTTGCGTTAACTTGGAGTTCTTATTTGCTATTATTCCTGCTCGGTCGAAGTTTCTTCTGTCTCTTTTTGAGGTTGGCGAGTTTGAAATTCCTTCATATATGCTATGAGCTTGTTCATCAAACCCGTACCTGTAAAAAGGCTAGAGTAGTTTTCCCTCAAAGCAAA
>PJEL010000865.1_pt1 | contig 33810 bp, 55 predicted proteins | sample 1853271 | NCBI WGS metagenome assembly PJEL01 (sample SAMN08108733, study PRJNA415343) | Invertebrate metagenome, whole genome shotgun sequencing project. | host: Globobulimina | place: Sweden: Gullmar Fjord | collected 2015-08 | reverse complement strand
TGAGGTATCGTTCCCGACTCTAAAAAGGACATTAACGTATAAAATGCGGCTCGGAAAGCCAGCTTGCGCTCGTGATATGTCGCACGGGAAATAACCACCCGACCCGTATTGAAGACAAACGACCGGATAATGACCTCCTGGCCCTTGAAAGAAACACTCATCTCTCCAAAGCGAGGCGGTACGTTGTCCCAAAGAAACGCCAAGTTCCTGGAATCGTACGTACTGTGGATCGCTGATGAAAAACAAGTGTTGATCTCTTTCATGTCAGCACTCCTTGATCAGCTTCGCAATCCGGTCGTGGACCCCCTTGAGCACGTCTCGCTCGATCTTCTTCATCGCCTTCGACGTGTCGGTACCCTTCTTGTTCGACAGGGCCTTGTCAAGAATCTTCAGCTTCCTGGCGAGTACGTCTCGGGCAAGGGGGAGGGCCAGAGGGAGAATTTCGGCAATCTCGTCGAGCAGTACGTTGTTGTCGAGATCAGTCGCATTGCCGTCTCGTATGTCGTCAGCTATCTGTTCTAATCGTTTCATCGTTTTTTCCTTGGCTAAGGGTTAAGTTTTTTCCCACCGAGCAACGGCCCGGAATTTCGGTTTCAGCTCCTTCTCGCCATAGATGTCGTCGTGCCACTTGGGGCCGTCCCAACCACCTATGTATATTGTAGTCTTCGTCTTCTGGTCATAAAAGTCGACACAGTCTAAACGGAAGCTGCATGGATGCGTTCCCATTCCCTGGCCCCCGCTGGGCCTGTACTCCGTCTCGACGATCACCCAGCCAGCAGACGGGTGCGTCGGGATTACTATCACGTCGCCTACTTTGAGTAGCCTGTCACGATTGCAAAACATCTTCTCCCTCGCTTTCTTCGAGTCGTTTCGCAACATCCGAAACAAGGCGAACGTCGCTGTGCCTCAGTTGGCACTTGCCTGTTACTAGCGTGTTCTGAATGCGAGTTGCCAGGGCTTTTAGTTTCTCTGCGTCAGTCATTCTTCTCCCTCCTTTTTGATAATGGTCATAACCTCTTCCAACTCATCCATGTACCAGCGCACATACCAGTAGTGAATTATTGGTATAATGTCGTCGGCTTTCTGCAACAGTTCTTTCAGCCGGGCGAGGTCGATCTGCGTTGTCAGCAGCTTTAGCTCAAGCTGTACAACGTCCTCTTTTAATCGTTCGCCATGCTCCAGGGCGTCTCGGAGCTTCTGGTTCTCGTCGATGTCGCCCGTGCGGGATTCGAGGCGGGCGGCAATGGCTTCGAGGTCGTCATGTGCATCACTGCTAATGTCTGCACATTGAATGCACTCGTCAGCTATTTCTCGCAATCGTTCAGCGTCGTTCATCTAATCACCGTCCTTTCCCGGAAACCAGTCGCCGTGTTCCTTCATTGCTAATTTTGCCGCTTCGTAACTGGCGGCTATCGCCCGAAAGACATCCTCGTTAGACAAGCCAGATGTGCAGTCAATGTGGATGATACGATTAGGAACACCGACCTGATTGGACACAATCAACGCAATGCTGCCGCACGTTTCTTTCCTGATAGTCTGCTTGCACAACGGGCAGATGTCGCGCACCCCCATTCGGCCCCGCGCCGCCATGAACTCTGTTCCGTCCTCGTAGACACGAAAGCCTACGGACTTGCCGTTGTATTGTATTTTTTGAGTGGTTGTCATCTAATCACCTTCCTTCCTCCGTAGAGAATCGTAGTTTCATATCGGCTGTTACGGGAAGCGGCATGGTTGTCAGTAGTTCGCCGTCGATGACGTAGCCGAGGAAGCCGGACTCATCCATCACGTCGCTTACACCCGACCAGTTTCTTTCGCCCGGAGCCAAGTAACGCCAATAGCCATCGACAATTTCGACCTCCACATCCACGTAGCCGGGATCGCCGTGTTTGTAAAAAGCATGATTCGGGTCTTGTATAAAAGACGCATCGTCAATATCCAATACGAAACACCGCTCCGGTTCACTTAAACAGGTTTTTCTGTAAAACGACTGATGTCCTTCCGGCAGATCGCAGAACGGCTTATCGTTCGTCTGCATGTCGCGGAGGATCTCGGCCTCGGTGGGCTTGCGAATAAAGTGAACGTCCTTGCCGTCTTTGCGATGCTCCTTGCCGCAGAACGAGACTGTTTGGCACCCCCGAGTGTTAAGGTAACATGGTATGCAGGTATCATCCCCTCCCGCGACACACAACAACACCGTCCCATCGTCCAACGTCACTTCGTCACCGATAGCAGGCTGGTCGCGTGGGTTCTCGGCCTCGGTGGGCTGACTTTCGACTGCATGACCCAAGTACGCCATTACTGCATCACGTAATTCGTCAAGTGTCGTGAATTGCTTCATCGCCGCAGCCGCAACACCTGAGTTTTCACGGATTAAACCAAGCAGGACATGCTCCGTTCCGACGACATGATCGCCCAGTGCTTCCGCCTCTTTTTCGGCTAACTTGATTACCTTGCGAACTCGGTCAGTACACCTTGCTAACGTCTCGGCCTCGGTGGCCTGTTCGTCGATAATGTCAGCAATAGTGTCGGAATCGTCCTCGGCGTCCATCTGCCGCACCACCTCTCTATCTGCCTCAGTGAGCGGTAAAGGCAAACCCTCGCAGAACGCCTCCTTGTACCCGCGAAACTCCCGCTCTAAGTTGCTGTCACGTTGACTCCGGTGATGAAGCCATGCGGTGTAAGCCATCCGGGTAATGATACAGCTCACATCCGGGTCCGCCGTCGCCAATAGGGCGATTAGTTTCTGTTGGGGGGTTTTATCTGTCATCGGTTCGCTCCTTGGAAAACATTTGTTACATAAAAGTTTCGATATGGTAAACTCGCCCAAGATCGCGTGATCGAGATTGCGATGCACTATCGTGCCGGTCGACGGACTCAGGGGCCCATCACACTGCTCACAGCGGCCCTTCTCTGCTCGTCGCTCCAAGTCGGCCCAGAACTGCCTGTTGAACTTCTCAGCTGCCTTGTGGACGAGGGTGCCAGTCAGATCTGACATCTTGTCGCGCGGGCTGTTGAAGTATTCGCATAAATACCTGTCAGGGATTTTCATTGCCGGTTCATCCTCCGCTCAGGGTAAGGTCGATATGTCCGGTCAAAAATAATATGCCTCCGCTTGTGAGGACACGGATCGCCATGGGTGCAGCCGCCAAGGGGGCACTGCCGGACTGATACCCAGGGATTGATACGCTGGGTGATCGGCCAGGTGTACCAGGTGGCGTCCGTCGCGAGCGATCGAGGACCAGCTGGCTCAGGGGATTGTGACTCGAGCTTGAAGTCGAAACGATGATTCTCGGGGATGGTGGAGTTGGGCGTGTTCCACGCGATGGCGGCGAATAGTAGTAAGTAGGTCATGTCGTCTCCAATCCGATAATAATTAAGAAAATAATAATCGTCAGAAGAGGGCCAGCGCACCCACCGCCGCCGTACTCATCAGGTGATGGGCCGACAGCAACATTGATGCGATTGGTTATGTCATCCGGCGGTTTTGCCGGCGGGGCCAGGTCAACAGGCCAGCCGCACTGTTCTTCCGTAGTTCCAAGATTGTCTTTCATAACTTCTCCATATCATCAAATGCATGTTGACACTCGAGCGACTCCATCCTGGCGGAGCGTATGCAGAGATTCCCAAAGCGGGGATCTTCGGCAATCCGATCCTGCGACTCGACGCGAACGAGCAACGCCCGTTTGATCGTGTCACCGTGCTTCTTGAGAAACGACTCCATCGCCTCCCACTCCTTGATCCGCTCGCCGGTCAGGACTTCTTTGTCAGCCATGAGTCAATTCCTTAATAATAGCCCGGATCTCTTTCGCCTCCTCGGTCATCTGGGACCGGGATTTCGATGAGTACATGGGATTGTCGCCAGCCCCCCGGTCGAGCCGCTCCGCGTCGTGCTCGAGGGACTTCAGGATCGCCGGGAGATGCTCCTCGATGACCGTGTGCTTTACCCCCATCTCCCGGACGGAGTCCTCCCGGTACCAACGCATGTCGCTGTCGGGCGGGTCGAGGGAGATCTGGTCGTTCAACAACGCAGCTATCGCCGCGGCGTCCTCGCGGGTCAGGCCGTTGTCGCTATTGACAGCCATGTCCCGGCTCAGCTCGACGACACTCCGCTTACGCTCGTTATCGTAGATGTAAATGTACGCATCGTTCTCTTCGCCTACTTCGTATCTCATGACTCCTCCTTCACAAAAGGTTTGACCAGGTGGTCGAAATACTCCATCGCCGTCCTCTCGGTGCTGACAGCATCAATGCGGCCAGTACGGCCAGCCTCACACCACTTCGCATGACGGGCGTGAATCAGTACGGCTTTCTCCATGAAAAAGAACTGCCGCTCGCCTAACAGGGGACGCATCACGTTGGCGAACTCGTCGGAGAAGATGGACAGCGGGTCGGCAGGTACCACAGGCTCCCGCCACCGAGGTTCCGGCTTGTCGGAGCCGCAGCCGCAGCTCTTCGGCTTGCCGCAGGTGGAACAGGTGGGGGTGGTGGGCTTGAGTCGCCACTGGTGGTAAGAATCACGGGCTGGCATGGTCCGAGAGGTTGGCCTCCACACACCCCTACAGGCGCTGAAATACTCTATGTGGCCCTGCGAGTTCAAGTAATCAAGGAGCCGCCGGCTGGCTGCGTCCTCGTCGGTAGGCACAACCCCCCTCTCCAGCCTCTCCCGCATATCATCCGGTAAGTCGGCGGGGGTGATCGTCGGGCGGACAAAGTCGGGGGGAAGGGTCAGTACGTTCACTTTGCCGATTGTGTCTCGCAGAGTCGTCTCGCCGGTCTTCGAGTCGAATACGTCAACCGGCATACCCAACTCAATAGCAGCGTTAACGAGACAAACCTTGATCGCATGTCGATCCTGTGCCGCGGCGATCTGCGCGTCTGTCGCATTTATCAAAAGTAACTTCGCTTCTAACTGCGTGTCCGTTAACATTGTTGGTTCCTTTGTGGGTTTGTAAACGAATGGGATGTTGAGTGCCATCAGAACGTCCTCCTAAAACAACGGAACGCCGCAAAGCCAGAGGATGAACCCTAGCACCGAGGCGGCAAGTAATATCGGTATGTAGCCGATGCCGTCACCACCACCACGTCCTATGGAACGACCCTCTACAATAATAATGGCGGGATTCTTTTTCGGTGGTGGTCCTGGGGGCGGTCGTCTGGTCATGCGGAGTTCTCCCATGCTGAGCAGCTGTCGGATCTTCCGGTGTCACAGTTTAATTTGCAACAAGCCCCCACTTCAAACACACTATCCATGTCAATCCAGTGTCGACATGTACGACAATACTCTTTCCGAGTGTAGCTGAGCGGTGATAACGCCCAGAGCATCCCTGCAACCAGTGCCAGGGCCATCAGGCTGAATAAGATCCAGTGCATCAGTCTTTCTCCTGGTTTCGGTACTTCTGGTCGGGCCACTTCCACTTGAGGTAGGCCTTGAACTCCTTGATCGCAGACGAAGAGGCAAGCGAAGCCTCCTCGTGGTTGATATTCCTCGCACCGAGATACCAGGACAGTTTGCCAAGTACCGGAGCTATCGCCTCGAACTCGGCCTTGTAAGCAGCCAGCTGCTGCTCCACCGTCGCGTCGTCAGCCAGATCGGGCTGAAACTTTTCTATCGGTTTTGTGTTGTCCATGTCGTCCTTTCCTTGGTAAAAGTATCCCCGGCTTCACCCACCAGGGAATGAGGAGCCAAAGTTTTTCTGGGCCCGTTACAGCCAGTGGCTCCAGGTCGCCGGCCAGGCGATGCCGACTAAATTGATATGCGAATCATTGTAGTGCAATTGTAGGGCATTGTCAAGCAAATAATGTGTCGGTTTTTTCGACACGGCATGTCGGTTTTTTCGACACGAGGAGGTAGTTAAAATAGGTATTATAGGGTTTTCGAATTTTTGCTTGTTCGGGGGAGAGGGGGTTATGGCACAAAAACCCCCCCCAGCTTGACATTGACGCATTTCATCAAAGAAACCTGGAAAAGCATGATCGATCGCGACATGTCGCAAATGCAGAACGATTCTTTGATGGATCGCGGCGTCGCGTTTCATCATAGAAGCATGAAGGATCGCGGCGTCGCGAATGGATAATAACCTATGAAGAAAGGTACAACCGCACATAGTAAACATTATCGGACGTTCTTATTGAGACTGAGTCTCAATATCAATAAGCGGATAAACTACCTAGCTTACCTAGTCGGCTTGTTGAGACTGAGTCTCAGTTACGATAAGGGAATTCCACTATAATGGATATCGATCCAGTATCCGGGAAATCGGGCGTCGTGATTACCAGGTGAAAATTTGATAGCATGCGACATATCCCCTGTAAGCTCCTGAGCGACGATTCTACGCGATTCTAGCCGCAGGTGACCCAAACATCATGAATCCGTTTTGTCGTACCAGGTTAATCCCGAGCGGCCGGCCGATGATGATACGCGACACACCAAGCGCATATTATCACGTTTTATCAGGGTATTACCAAGCACAGCGACGTTGGCGGGATTCTTATATTGTCTATAGGGGATTTGCGGCAGTGAGGTCGGTCGATTTGCCTTGTCCGTCCGATTGCCCATCTTATTATCCGTACTAAATATATTCGAAAAATAACCGGTATTTTCCTGAATAAGCATTGCAATCATTCCCGATATGCGAACAATAGATATTGTTGCAATTAACCGTTTCAATACTCTTTCACGCAAGGAATTTTCACTATGTCACGTTCCAATGATTGTATTGGGAACATCGCCACTATCGGATTGAGTGATGATTTTCACGCCCCCATTTATCGCGAAGCGTTGGAAGACTATCTGTCCAACGGCTATTGTGAAGTATTCACATGTGACGATGGAGAATACAGGCGAATACCTTATTTGCTTGTCAAACCAACCCGTCACATCGTGAAGCTTTGCAATCAGCGCAGAGAAAACAAATACTATGGTTGTCAACGGCCCTTCTTTCCAACCCAAATGATAATCAGAGAAAAAGGTGGTTGTTCCGATGTTTGGTTTGTTCCAACAAACCGCGCTGATCACCTCTATCGTGTTTTAGTTGATGCCATAACTGTATCGGATATTTACTACTGGAATTTTGATTTGTCGCCTGTCACAAGCTAATAAACTTTTTACTACTTCAAACCAACTACGCAAGGAATCACGTCCACTATGTTATCAGAAAAAAACATTATCTCGCATGCAAGTAAAATCGGCGACCGCGCAGCAGTACTCAATTTTTCAACGTCCGGTGGCTGTAATTGTAGCGATACCTGTAGACTCAAAAACAATGGTTGCTATGGTATCCGCGCTGAAACGAGAAAACGTCATAGCCTAGGCACTGCCCTATTGTGGCGCGAAAAGACGAAGGCTTATAAGCTTATATCGCTATTCGTCGGCGCGATAGAAAAGCAGGATATCCCGTCTTTTATTCGCCTATCATCATTTGGCAGTGCACCACCCCCAGCGAAGCTTACTACTCACGACAGGGAAGCTTTTAGCCTGACGATACCCATCACACCCCCAATTTTTGCGCTCCTCAGAATCGACCTCAGGACGTGTCGCATATCATCATAATTCGCCTGGATTCTTTCAGAATTTGCGACACCGAGTCGCATATCATCAATTGGAATCGATAAGTAATTATTTATGGGATTTTCGCTCAGACGGCGATCTGAGCCACTGCAGGCCGAAAGGCTCTCAGTATCCATCGGCAACGTGCAAGGCTACTGGTGGCAACCTCCGGCGACCTGACGGCGACTCCAACTGCTGGAGTACCATCAGCTGAATCCGGGATTGACTCGGGATCGGCTTTGACTTTGGCATATCGCAAACCTTCAAAGAAACCAGGTATCTTTTCATAGATTAAGGAGTTTCGGATTCTTTTCGGAATTGACTTCGGATTTGTCTTGACGTACCCGATACATTTCGTAGAATGACTCATGTCAGTTCGCACTCTCGCTCGCAAGCGAGAATGCCATTTTTTCACTTAACCGGAGAAAAATATCATGACCATCACAAAAACAAAAGCACCTCCACAATCTGTCCGGTCAGCTGTCAATGCTTACCTCATGCAACGAGCATACGCTGAAACTATGCGACAGGCTGTTGACGAGGTGCACTTGGCTATTTTAACCCAGTGCCCGATTTACGCGAATCGTTACAGGGGCGATCATTCCGGCACTGGCGAGCTGATTTTAAAATCTGGCAATCTTTATTTAGCTGCCGAAGAGGATGAGGCCGAAGTGCAGGAATTTTATTCCGAAGCTAACCACCGCTTACGCGAGTGTGGATTGAAGCCGAAAGGCATGAAAGACAGCCATTGTCCCGCATTAGTCGAAGAACATAATCGCATCAAAACCGAGTGGCTCTTGTGTGAATGCGGAGCTGAAATGCTCGGCGTTGACGATCCGAAAAACTTTCACAATGATTTATTGTGTCACGGGCTTGCGAAAGTGCAAGAATTTATTGACTTGCTGTGTGGCTTGGTTGTAAATGAACCCGGCTACAAAAACCCAATGACAGATTGAAACCCCTCACCTCTTAACCGGAGTACTATCATGTTATCCATCGGACAATACATCGACCTCGAAATCGACTCTTCCCGCCAGCTGTCGGCACACATCACAAAGATGACCGGCAAGGCGATTCAACTCAACCACCGGATTTGGCTTCCGATACGGGCGGTCTTGTCGACCGGTAGTATCGACCGCTTCCGACTCGCTGGCTGGTTTCATCCCGACTTCTTAACCCGCGCCCGACTTATGAAAGGATCGAAATAATGATTACTATCAAATGTCCAGAGTGTGCCATGAACGACACGCTGATCGCTTCAGTCGAGGCATCGACCATCCTGCGGCTGACGCTGAACGTCGACCACTTGGCAGAGTTGGTTTGTTTCGAGTCTCGGGACGACTGGCACTACGGCACTATCACTTACGAGTGTACCGAGTGCGAAACCGAATTCGACAAAGAAGACGTCGAGAAGGCCAACCCCGGTCTTGTCATCGACGAAAGGAAATACGGATAATGTTAACTTGCCATGTCAGAGTAACCCGCAACCGCCGGGGCTGGCTCATCGGTCACAAAGCCTTCGTCCACTTAGCCGACCTGAAGAAGCACCTCGGCCATGTCAACGCCGCGACTATCGAGATCGAGCACGGCCTCCACAGTCGCCACTATCATGTGAGGCGCAACAGCGTCAACCAAGTTTACCTTTATCCAGTCGGGCCTCCGAACGAGGCTGCCGACAAACACGGGAGCCAATTATGAGAGTCCTTTTCACGCAAGATGGCTGCAATCACATCATCACCAACTATCTGACCGAGGAGGTCATCGACACGCTGATCGCCACCTGTAATACGATCCGCAATCATCCCGACAATCCACAACTGCAAGCGGAGAAGATCGCCAACGCCGCTGGCAACGTCTTCATCGAAGACGAGGTCACCGACATCAGTATGTTCGAGGGCATCCTCGATGAGTCGTGGGGCGGGAGACTCTAAACCGGAATTGACTTTTAACCGAAAGGACAAGACGATGAAAATTGGAGACAAAATAGCGATCTATCAAGATCCGATGACAGAGAAAACCCTTGAAGGCGATGCCGAAGTGATCGCAATCCTTCAAGAGACTCGCGACAGTTGGGAATTGGAAGTCAGCTTCTACCAAGGGCAATTTGTCGATGTCCCGACTTACCACCGCTGGAAGGCGAAGACTCCCCGCGAGATTGCAGGGTTTGTCTCACGCTCCTGCTCGAAGTGCAGCAGGAGCATCGAGCACACGGCCCTGCTCGAGGTTATCAAGCAGGAAACCAACGACATGGTCACCGAATCGCCTGAAGAGATCATCGCGAAGGCATATGAAGTATGTAACCGCAATGGTTTCAGCTTCTCCCGGCTGACGATCCAAGGCAACAATGGCTGGGCATGGCTCTGGCAGCGGGGTTGTCCCGCGACCAACGACATGATCGTCTTCGCCTATTCCCCCGCCGAGTCCGGGACTGACCTCCCGATCATTTACTTCGACATCGTAACGCCGAAAGGACGGTCATGATCACCCCCAACACCTACCATCTCGCCGTCGAGCTGGGCAAGCAGCTGACGGCGACTCCAACATGCCGCGCGGAGAGGGATACGCTGACCAACAATCTGATCTGCCTGTTCCAGCGATACAGCGTCCGGCGTATCATCGAGATGGCCGAGAAGCTCCAGCACGGGGCTGATCCCGGCGGCGAGTTGGACGAAGACGACTTGGAAATTCTCTGGTCGTTTCCGTATCACAGTCTCGCCAGGTTCAGCGGCCTCGTGAAGTTTTACAAGTTCCGCATACCGGGATCGTCTTTCGGCCAGTGCGTGAAGACCGACAAGTACTTGTTCCGCTCGGAGTCGATCCCGAACATCAGTTTCGAGTACGAACATCATACAACAGACGACTGGGTACTAACCTAACAAACACCTACACGGAGGTTCCAATGCAACAACTACTACCACAACCGAAAACACGGTTTACTTATCCCTTCGTCAGCAACGAGGGGTATACCCCCGCGAGCGAATTTCATGCTGGCATGTGGGGCAGGAGGCTTGAAGTCCTGCTGGTTCGGGGTGAGTTTCTTGCAATCAACGCTTTAATCCAAAACATCTGCACTCAGCAGAAAAGGAGAGATGATGACTAAATACACAAATACCCCTTGGATGGCTTATAAAAACTGCATCCAAGGCAATGAGTTCTATGGCGACTTCCCGAAGGTAGTTGCCATCGTCATGGACATGGTTAATGCCGAACGAGCATGCGCATGCGTCAACGCATGTGTCGGAATTGATCCGGAGGCCGTGCCTGATCTGCTCGAAGCACTGGAGACTATCGCCCGTTTGCCTATCGCTAGAGCATATCCAGACGGCCCGTGTATTGATCATCATGATATGCAGGAGGTTCTCGCCGCAATTGCCAAAGCAAAAGGAGAAACCAATGACTGAATATAAGATCAACATCGAAAACATCGGGGAGGTGACGGTACAGGTCTATCCGCACGCCAGCGTCCCCAACTCGGTCGATGTGGAACTCGACAAGTTGCATCTTGGTGTAATCGGCCTGTTCACCCATCCTCACGTAATCACTGCTGACGGTCATCGGATCGGAGCGGGTGATACCCTCGTCGACTGTTTGCATACCCTCGTCGGCTATGCTCATTCACTTGGCGTACTATCCGCAGACCTTAACTAGAGAGGAACATCATGCACGAGAAAATACTGGGCGACATCATCGACGAGGTTCAGCACAAATTTGACTGTGTGAACTACATGGACGATCAGGTTCGAGCCGTCGAGAAGGCACTGGCCGGTACGGGTTTGACCGCTGAAGTAGACGGGATTATGTTCGCTCAGACAACTGCCAGCCGAGCCTGGCGAATCTATGTCCTGATGATGAACGTCGAGGAGGGTGACATGTGGATGGACTGGTCGGGCCTGAGTAGCGATGCGAAGGTCGAGGCCTACTCGAAGATCCCCTTGCTCCTGGCGAAGCTGCGGGAGGTTGCCAGGAAACGTGGGGAAGAGGCGGTCGCGGCATTCGAGCTGACCGGTATTCTCTTTGACGGCATCGGATGTCGGGACGGTATTGTCTCGGCCCTGATCGCTGTCGGCGTATTGTTCAATGCGTTGGAGAGTGGTTATACAACCGACAGGGTGATCGCCCTCAACGCATTCAGAGAAGCTTACGACAACGCCATGGCTATCCCGGTCGTTCGGGATGGAATAGCCGCATGTTACAAAGAACTCGAAGGAGGTGAATGATGACTGAAAATCCCTATCACAGAGCTGAACAGCTCGAGCAGGAGGCTGTTGCATTATGTAAAAAGAACGGCCGACTCCGCGAGGCCCTTGGGCTTGTCCTCCGGCTCCACGACTATCCGCATGCCGACACATGGGGACATGAAGCCCTGTTTGATTGGGAGCGTATTACGGGGCATCATTTTCACAATCGGCAAGTTGACAAGACCACTGGAGTCGTCAGCTTGCCAATAGATGTCCTCTGCGATCACATCCGCAAAGTACTCGGAAAGGAAGGTGACTGATGTGCAAGCCGGAGATATGCCAAAGCTGCGCCTACGAGACGGATCGCCTGAAGTATTACCCCTTCGCGTTAAGGCAGGAAGAAGGAATGTGGCTCTGCGAATTGTGCGCAAGTACCCATGCAGGTAATGCTTGCGAGTACCCGAACCAATACCCCGAAAGAAAAACCCTTGCGACGATTTGCTATGTTGGCAATGTAATCCTTGCTGCCATTAGAAAGGACAAGACTGATGCCAGTTAAACCAAAAGAGATCAACCTCGTCGAGCACCTGAGCGACGGAGCGTACGTTACGGTAAACAGCCACAGCTTTTATCCGATCATTATGACAACCAACCATCATGAGCAGGAGAAGGCTACCGATGTGATCGCGATCGATCACACTGCGATGCTTCGGCTGTACGAAATACTGAAACAAGTTTACAAGGAGGACTGATGATGCACCTTAAACCCGGAGACACGATCTCCATCCGCGAGGCGAAGACCCCGCATGACTGTTGCGACGAACATGACAATCCATGCATGTTCGATACGGAAGACGAGAACATCGTCTGCCCGTGCAGCTGCGGTAGCGGGGATCACGACATTGTTTTTATTAAATGGGAAGGATGTAAATTATGAACTACGCAACTATTTTCATCGACTTGGGTGCTGAGTTCTCTTGGAAAAGAAAGAGGACGATGCACGATGAGTACAACTGGATCGTTATTCCTCGTGTCGGTGACTTGTTCCGCCTGGCAGCGGCAGAGTTCCAGTCAATCGAGGTCGTCATGTCAAGCGACATGGGCGGATTTGACCCCGAACATGTGATCCCGACAAACTTTACCTATCGGCACTTTATCACGCAAACACTCCGTGGCCGACTACGGACGACGGAAAAGAACGAGATGTTATCGTTCACTTCCTCCGTAGCCGACTTCAGAGATTAAGGAGAAACCATGAAACTTGGAACACTTATCGAAGTCCGTGCTAGATCAGAGCATAGGTGCGAAGACACGGACGGGAATCTCTGTACTTTCGTCGGTGACGATCACTGCCCCGGCTGCTCTGCCGGCTCTGATGACGGCTTTGTCTTTATCAAATTAACTCAATCGAAAGGAAAGAAGATGAACAACCCACCAGAGACAGACGAAGGGATCATGGTCGAAAGAGCCTGTGAGCTGATCCTCACAAAGTGTGCGAAGATCGCCGCTCCCTACGCTGGCACTCGTTTTACCTATCGAGACAACTCATCCAGGATCGAGTTGATTTCGACCGGAAAGATCGCCAACCTTCGATATGGACACTGCGCTGAAAGTATGCGAGACGCGATGTTCCTGTCACCCGACGACTTGATTGGCAAAGTCTATCCAAGGCTTGATGATTTTGCTGGCCGACTCAAGGAAAGGTGGGAGGAGTTTTGCCAATCCGCTTTCCTTGTCATCACATCGGAAACTCAACCTGATGTCCCTTCGGAGGATGGGCGATAACCAACCGGCTCTTGGCACGGGTGACGGCGACATACCGCACCCGTGCCTCTTCCGCTTCGGCTGCGGGATTGATCTCGCACTCTTCCCGGATCCTCTTTGTGGTCGTCGCCAGGTAGGCGACATTCTCCGCTCCCATGCCCTTGGCTCCATGAATGGTCGAGACTCTCACCTGTGGTTTGTCGTAGACATGAAGTCCCTGCTTGTCGATCCGATGCAGCTCGGGTGCCATCTTCTCGCCGAACAGACTCGTCCATTGCTCGTCCTTCAGGGCCGGGATGAATTTCTCGGTCTGGAAGTAGTCAGGCTTCTCCGTGACGAAGTCCTCCTGCTGGAATGGATCGTAACTATCGTCCTGCATATCTACGATATCAAAATCACCCAGCCGCTCCTGCTCGTATTCATCCTCGATCTTCTTCCTGGATCCCTTGCGGAACATACCGGTACCCATCGGGATGGTATGGATAACATCCGACAACTCTTCGCCGCTGATAGTCTCGCCGGCTCGCAGCTTGCCGAGAGCCAGGGCGGCACGTTTCTCTCGGCCGAGAGAGTCGGACTCCCTCGATGCCCAACCGATATGATGATCGGGCCATTGTGATCGTAATCGAGCAAGCAGGGCCGATGCCTCGTAGACTGTTCGGGTGAGTACCAGCCATTCGTCATCCGCATCGACCGCGGATAAGATCGAGTTCTGGCCCCATCGCTCGACCTCGACAACCGCATCGTGATCGGCTGGTGCGATCTTCCGATCCCAGTAGTCAGGGCAGTCCTGCAGGATACGCTCGCCCAGATAGTGGATGTCCGGGCCACAGCGGTAGGACTTGGGCATAATCCTCTCTTTATCGACCTCCCAGCCCATGAAGCACCTCGAGGAGGCCCCAGACCAGCCGTAGATGCTATTGTGGGTGACATATCCATCGGATACATAGGTGCCATACTTCTTGACATCGAGGCTGTAGACTTTCACCCACCGACCCGTCTCTCTGCGTTTGACAGAGACAATCGGCACCCACTTGGTGCCGCCGTCTTTTGTTTTCTTCGGGAGAGACATAACGCCGGGGATCAGGTTTGCCGCATGAACCACACCGCTGGCTTGAGTTCCCAGCTTCCCCTTTGAGCCTCTTGTGTAAACAGGATGTTTTATGAGTAGTCCATGATCCGTCAAGCACCTGAACCCATTGCACCACAAGTCGCCGAGTTCGTTGAACACTCCGTCGATAAATTCTGCTGTCATGTAGTTTTTCGTTCCGACTGGCGACTTGAAGCAGACCTGCGGAATACCATAACGGCACGAAACTATCTGCTCTTGTTGCCTCGCATCCGAGTCTGACTCATGGACAGAAAGAACCCAGGAGCAGTCTGCTTGTTCATGTCTCGTTCTTTGCTTCAGCCTGAACGGAGATCCATTGTCGTGGTCGCCGCCGGTAACCATCAAGCATGTTCCGACCCGCCATCGCTTTCCTTTTTTCATAAGGTAAACGACCCACAGTTCCTTCTTTGGAGGCGATAGCCGGGTGATCCATTTGTGCTCTCTGGTCGATGTCAGCGTGTCACCGCCTTCGGTCACAATGTCGATAATCTCCTTCGAGTCGACTTCACGGCTGGCGATCTTGAACGGGATCTGTTTTCCAGTGCCGTAAAATTTTCCCTCGCCAGGCGACCATGCGACCAGCCAGTCTGTCTCGGGATCGAGATCTTCGATGTTTTTCTCAGCAAGAGTCTCTTTGTTCCACCTATTCGGGTATTTCGTCGACACGAGCACCCTGGTGCCTTCTGGCTGACACTGGAACGGATCGCCGGCAAGATAGACATACCGGACGCTCGGGGCCCCTGAGAGACGACGACAGGCGATGTCAAGGAGTGGTGAGGTATCCTGCTGCTCATCGAACAGCCATGACTGGACTTCCGGGAGATCACCCTCTGGATATCGCTCCATCGGGGGAACCTCCGGGTTGAAGGCGACTCCGGCGTATCTCCCCACCAGCGATGTGAAATCATCGATATCGTCCAACTGCCTGTGCAGTTCGTACTTGGTGACGACATCGACGGCGAACTTCTGGCCGATATCGTTATTGAGTTGGCCGAACCAATCGTGGAAGTTGATCATCTTGTCCCAGTCGACACCCCCACCGACCGGGATATCCTGCGGCGTGGCGTATCCCATGGAGAGGCGATAGGCTCCCCAGGCGACGAGCACCTTGCCGGCTTCGGACATCTCGGTATCGAACGAGGAGGTACCGCGGCTGTTGGCTATATGCGTCTCCTTGCCGAAGAGTCCCTCGAGCCAATCCTGATCGGCCTTCACCCCAGTGAGTAGCCGGGAGGGCCGGATCATCTTGTGCGAGATGGAATGAACAGTTCTAAACCAGCCGTTATCGAGAAGGACATCCTTGGGCAAGTCGTATCGCTTGACCATCCGGTCGACGGCCTCGAGGCGAGCTGCTCGGGTGAAGGAGGCGAAACCGATCTGTTCCGGCTCGATGCCGGAGTCGATCAGCTTCTCGATGATCTCCATCAACGCAGTCGTCTTCCCCGTTCCAGCCCCCCCAATCAGCCTTGCCGTCTGTAGTTTGCGCTGCTTAACAACTGGGGCATCCTCACCCGGCCACGTTCGTTCGTCCATGATCATTCCTTATAGACAGTTTACGCTGGTACCAATGGTCGATTTGCTTTTGCACGCTAATGGAAGATTTTGCACCATTAAGTAGCTTCCACCCCCATCGCATTCTCGTGGGGGTAACCGTGGGGGTAGGGAAATCCGCGATATACACTACAAATCGCACTATATCTGAAAAGTTATCCACAGGGTACCCCCACGGTACCCCCACGGAAATTTTCCATCAAAAACAGGTGTTTTAGCCTTGTATACAAGCATATTAACGAAAGTACCCCCACGAACCCCACGGTTCTGTGATGAACATCGTTTTTCGTAAAAAAACCGTGGGGGTATGGGGGTACCGTGGGGGTAATCACTAATATGCTTGTATACAAGGTTAAGACAGTCATAAAGTACCCCCACGAGCCGTTTTTTCTCGTGGGGGTACTTTGCCTACCCCTCGGCGTAACCCTTTCCACCGCCTCGACCTAACTGCTCTTGACCTACCCCCACGGCAAATTCTCAAACCCCCATGTTTACCCCCACGGACTTTTTCACTCTTTTTCGGTCTTCGAATCCAAAAATCCATGAATTTTCTCCTTAAGGGTGCTATTTATCACAAAGTATCTCTGCCGACCCGATCCATTTGCCGGATATTTGGTGAATCCCTCGGCCCCTTTGAGGCTCAAAACGTCCCGTCTCCAGGTCGTCAGCTCCTTGCGGCTGAATCGCCGGGTAATGAGTCCATCTTCGAAGAACTTCTCCCAGACGAACCAGATGGTGCCATCCTCCCTGAGCGTCCCGTGAGGGGCCTGTGGCCGCGGTGAGTCGTCATCGGCTGTTGGATTCGGCTTGGCGACTGCGAGCTTCAGAGAGACGTACTCAGAGATCGTGATGTTCTTTATATCGACCGGACTCCCCTCGATGAAGGTACAGACCCTGCAGAGCTTGGCCTTCAGGCCTACCCGATGATACGTTTCGTCGGCGATCTTGACCTTGCCGCCATTCCAGATGGCCGTCCAGGATCCGGGTTTCTCATCGACGATGATGCATTTGGTGGCCGAGAGGATCGCTCGGGCCATCTTTTCGGGTGCATGATATGTCTCGGCATCGATCGTGATGGGCTTTCCGCCGGTCAGCTTCTCCCATGCCGGCACGGTCAGCTGGTAGTCTGGGGGATCTTTGGCGACCACTGCCAGCGTCCAGCTGCCCGGCCAGTATTCCTTCTTTGGCTTATCCCATTCGAGGCCCCATTTACTGGCCGTCCGCTCCGTATCCCGCTCCTGATCAACGGTCAGCTTGGCCGAGAGCGATCTCAGCTCCATATCGACGGCCGACCGGACGATTGTATCGACCTCATCGGTGGTCATGGGTGGATCACACTGAGTCAGGTTGATGCTCCTGACGACATTGACGATATCGGCGAATTGCTCCGGCTCGGAGCACTTGGCGCCATAGGCACCAGCCTGGGAGCATGCGAAGCGGAAGAGCTTATCGTTGCGGGCCCCCTCGGTGACGACCTCGGTGACGATCTTCGAAGCTTTCGGTCGATTGACCTCCGTGAAGACCTCGCCATCAGGATTGTTGATCAGCTGGGCGACAACATGATCCGGCAGATCGATGGGTTCGCAGTCGCTGTGACCCAGGCCGCGGAGCCATTTGTATTGCTTCCCGCTATGATGCATCGAGGGTGGGAAGACACTCTGGATCGAATTTCCTTCGCCGCCGGTACGGATCTCGAGGCCCTGCCAATCGAGCCGGCCCTTGCCTACGACGAGATCTGGATCGAATTTATAGAGCCGGTGGGTACTCTTACCGGAGACATAAGTGGGCGTAATCATACCCTCGAGGAGCCGATCAGCCGTCTTTTTGCCTTCCGGCGTATCGAATTCGATATCCATGATACCCGATTCGGGGCCCAGCAGGACGCCGATGTTCATGTGCGGATGCCGGTCGAGGGTGGCGAGCAGCTCATCCTCAGTCGTTATGCAGTTATTCCGCCAATTGGCATGAATCGGATGTTTGCCGGCGCTTCCTCCGCAACCGCCATCCTTGCGACAGGTACACTTCCCATCCTTGATTCCATGCAGCGGCACGATGTGCCATCCGTAGGCTATATACTCCATCGCTTCGGCGGCGATCTTATTATTATCCATTATCTCAATCCGTGAAAAAGGTTATTCATCATCTTCATCGTTCAGCATCTCCCAGCCTTCAGCGAATCTTCGCCCTTCCGACGATTCGGTTCCTCGTCGGTTGTATTCGTCGAATCGGTCTTGCCGGTCACCCTCTTTGGTATCCATCGCTTTTTCGTGGAAATGCTTGGCTCGTTTCGGGCAGTTTTTGACATGAAAAGTTTTGCCGTCTGCCTCGTACCAGCGTCCACTTCTAACCCACTGATACATTGTTCGCCCACAAAACTTACAGGTTGATTCTTTTATTGCCATTGTCTCAATCCGTGATAAATTGTTTTACTAAAAGTCGCCATGCTGTTGCCGCCACTACGTGTCAATCTCGACAGCGCACACGGGGGTATGTCCTGCGAGAAGCCCACCGAGTATTCCCCCTCCAGCTCCTGCAAAAAGATGTAGCTCATTCATACCCTCTCGTCCGTGCATTCGCCGCTCAATTCGGTTTTACACAAGGCGAGTGTCGAATTCGATATCCCCAGATGGTATGGCTCGCCGAACAGGGGGCAGTGATGACTACATTCGATTGGCCTTGGGGCGTATGGACAGAATTGTTTTTCCATAACCTTGCCTCGCATAATATGGAGGTAACCAGATGGGTCTATTTTGAATTTCATAACAAATCCTTTCGTAGTAAAAAGCCACCCGCGAGTAACCAATCGCGGGTGGCCGGAGGAAAGAGGTACAAACAGCTACGCTTGTGGGAGACTCAATGTATCGCGTTCGATCACCTCGAGCATTGGATTGATGTACATGGCCTTGAGGTATAGGCCCTGCTCCTTCGTCAGCTCGCCGGGAGCCTTCTCGAAGACGACCTTGGAATAGGCGGCCTTCTTACCGGCCTTCGGCACCTCGATCAGCGAGGCCGTGACTACGCAGCGATAGTAGGGCTTGATGCCGAATGCCGTCATGCGGAAGCGATCGCAGTCCTTGATCGAAGCGGACGGGACACGGACGACGATGGGTAGCAGGGCATCCTGCTCGAGGACCGGCACGATGCGGTATTCCTTGCACCGCTTGCCCTCGTTCTTGCCGCTGCCCCATTCGTTGTAGGCCAGCTTATTCCAATCGAACCAACGCTTGCCATCACCCTGGTCGGGCATGGCCGCGGCCTCGAGGAGCTTAATGTCGAAGTCACCGATATCCTCGTTGACCATATAGCCGAACTTCATATCGTGCGTGACGAGCACCGGCTTGTCGTTCGACATATCTTCCGTACCGAAGAGGCGGCCATCCTTGAACCATCCAAGAGGCGCACCCATGATGAGATCACGGGCCACATTGGCTCCGCCATCATTGATCTTGAAGTTCAGACCACCGCCGCTGGGCGTGAGAGCCTGTGGCAGATCGTGGATCGCCAGCGTATCGCCGCCGATGTTGGCTTCGAGGGCCTCTTGTACATCCTCGTTACCTTCCTGGAAGATAGCCAGATGGGATTCTTTCGTCGAGAGAGTCGCGAGATCTGTTGAATTAGTCATCGTTTGTCCTTTGATTAAGTTACTTTGTAAATGTGTCGCACGATAGTCGTGCTGGTTTGGACGGTGGCAATGTACTCTTCGTACATGTCACCAGCCGTACTGCCACCTGTTGGATAGACGTATAGTTCCACGTCCGTCTCGGCGGCATTAGGATCGACTTCAGCCCAGAGCGTTACAACTCCGCGCTGAGATTGCACCGACAGTATCTTGTACTTGTGCGGTACTTTAATGACATTCAGCCCCCAGTCGGGGAGCGTATACTTGAAAATTCGCCGCAGTGCCATATCACTTTCCTTTCTTCCTTATGGATATGGTGGGTTTGCTGTAGACGTTGAAGTGCTTACGCACCGTCGCGTCGATCCCTGCGAGATCAACTTCCTGCCCATCGAAAGCCTCGGGGAAGAGGCGTTTGCAATGGGTAGTCATTCGCTGTGCGTTGAAAGACACAGCATCGTCGAAACCGAGATCCTTGGATAGCTCGATAGCTTCGTCGAGGCTCGACTCCTTGTTAAAGGAGACAGAGGCGCGAGCGGATCTCGATACACGGAAGCCACCGAGTTCTTCGGCGGCTTTGTTGTCGTTCTCGAACATAGCCTCGAGAACATCTTCCTTCGCTGCTTCGAGCTGCTTTTTCAAATCAGAGAGCGTCTTTTCCGCTACCTGTTTCTTTGTGTTCAGCTGAATTAAGTGAAGGAACTTGGCATTGTATTCGGCCAGCTTCTGGTCGATGGGAGCACCCTCTTCGTCGAGGGCATATGGTTCTGTGCGAGTTTCTCCGAAAGCAGCAGTGGCATCTTCGGTGCTACTGTAATCTTCGGGATCTCTCCCGGCGAATTCGTAGGGCGAGTTAGTTCCTGACATCTTCAACAAACCTCCTTGTCTCCCCATCAGTCTTTAGGTTGAAGACCTTGGCCGGATCGAATTCGACCGACCAGCCGTCGCAGATGCCGGAGGTATTCATTCTCTTCTTGTGCTTCTCGTCGAGATAATAGCGGAAGCCGACGATATCGACCGCCTGTGATGCCGGATGCGATGTGCAGCCGATCGTCGGACTTGTGAATCGCCGCATCCCATTGGACGGCGAGATGTCTTTTACGACCTTTCCTTTGAGCATGTTTTTCCTTTCGCGATAATAAGTGTCTCGAAGTGATCCGCAAGAGCGGCGTGATACTTGTTGTCCTCTCGAGCTTCCTTCAGCTTCTGGTTAAGCCGGGTGTTCAGGCATAGGCTGGCAACCGTGATAACCATCAGTATGTAAAACATTCCTTCCTGCTTTCAATGTTTCGACTTCCTTTTCGAGTTGAGCGAGACGTTCCTCATTCTCGCCGGTTGTGGATTTCGGACGTCCCATCCGTTTCGCCGGAAGGATCAGCCCCTTCTCGAGTAACTGGGCCTCGGTTTTCTGTCCGCTTCGCATGAGATGCCTCGCTGCTTCGTAGCATGACCGACACAAGCCTCGGGCGAACTGGACGCGCTTGCATCGAAGGCATTTAGGCAATCGCTTTTTCGCCATGATGTATTCTCCTTTTTAATTCGACGAGCACTGCATCGACAACTTCTTCCTTGCGAATCAGGCTCTTGTAAATGACGCTATCAAGTGTGTCCTTGCACGTCAAGTAGTAATAGCGGGTCGTCCGAGACTGTCCGGGACGATGGACCCGCTTCATGCTCTGGAGATGATCCCCCAGGCTGTATGTAAGGCTGTAGTATATACAGAATGCACAGTGGCTCAGATTGATACCAGCACCGCCTGATTGGATCTGTACGCCGATGATCTGGCCGGCGGCTTTGCCGTCCTCCACCTCCTGCCGGATCTTTTCGTAGTCATGACAAGATCCGCTAATCTCCCTGAAATTCCTTCCAAGCTTCTTCGCCAACATCCGAACATCCAGCATCTCCTGCTTGAAGTTGGTGAAGATTACGACGGGTTCTTTCTCGCCAATCTCTTCGAGCAGCTCTTCCAGGGCCTCGATCTTTTCGCTGCCGATGCTCACTACATGCCTCTCTTCGTCCATTATAAAACCCGAGGCCAATTGTCGCATTTTTATCAGCTTGCCCAGAGCGTTCGTTACTGTGATATGATCTTCGTTTTCGGCGACCCATGTTGTCAGCTCCTCTTCGATTTCTTTGTAATGCTTCCGGCTCTTGGCCTTCAGCTCGATATCAACAAATGTCTCGATAGTAGGTGGAAGGTCGAGGACTTCGTCGCTGTCGACTCGCAGGACGTAATCCTGTAACATAAGCTTGAACTCATCCTCGTTGATCAGCCGCAGGATCTTCGAGGGGAACTGCGGATGGCAGTAGGCGAATCGGCTACGGAACTTATAGAAGCAGTCGCCGAATATCGTGCTGTCGATAAACCGCATCTGGCCGAAGATGTCCAGTGGAGAGTGTGGCATGGGCGTACCGGTCAGACACATTCGCCGCTTACCTCGCGACTCCAACTTGCCGGCGAACTTAGAAGCTTTGCCGGTTGGCGACTTGATCTTCTGGCTCTCGTCCATAATAATGATGTCCCAGACCTGATCCTCGATATATGCACCCAGCTCGCCTCGCCAGAAGGATTCGTAGTTTATCACCGCAACTTGAATGGAATTGCTGTTCTTGTTTCGAACGTGGAACATCTCCAGGTCGTGAGCCTTTTTCTTCGTACCACCCTTGGTCAGTTCGATCATTGCGAGGTCATCAGCCTCGCCAGCATAGTGCTCGTCGAGTTCATGCCGCCAGACGGGGATGACGGCCTTCGGGCAGACGATGAGTACTCGCACGTCTTTGCGGCCATTTGCCTCGTAGGTTGCTAGCATTGCCATGATAGCAATGAGAGTCTTACCGGTACCCATATCGTAGCCGAGGATCGATCCGGGCTTCGGGACGATGAAGTTATAGCCATCGTCCTGATGGCCCCATGGCTTGTGATTGAGCAGGGTGGGATACTGGAGAAGAGGAAAGTCGAAGTCGCTGATGCTATCATCTTCGATCTCGAAGCCAAGGTCGATCAGCTCTTTATACGTCCCGGCCGTTCGTCGACATGACCAGTAGTTTTTCCGCTGGGCGATGCCAGGCAGGGCCTTGATTCGGCGATATCGATTGAGATCGGTATGCTCGACGTAGAGTCGATACATATCGTTGTGTCGCTTGGCTTGCATTTCTCTCTCCAAAGAAATTAAAAAACGGGTTTACACCCAGTATATCGGGTGTTCCCCCGTAATGCAAGAGTTTTTCCGAATAATTCCGTAATAAATAATCACCGGATGAGATCCGGTGATTCAGTTAGATCGAGTACGCATCAGCGCCAGGAATGCAGGCATTTCCGACCCTTTTCCCGCGAACGATGACCAGAGACAGCATTTCCTGCTGCACTTGCTGTGCCAGCTGCATCTGCTCATTCGCTTGCTGAATCTGGGCGATCCGCTCCCTCATCGTGGCATCGCAGTCGGTGATGCAGACGAGATCGCTAGGATTCAGGACGGCTGTCAGCTCATGGGCTGCAAATATCATCGCAGGGCCGCACTCGTCGGGCGTGTGGGCCAGCCGCTCGGTGATGGCATCTTTGAGCACTCCATCGCCAACGAAGACCAGAGCGATCTTGAAGCTGCTCTGCTGGCATGCGATGATCCATCGGTCGATGATAGCGAATGGCAGTCCAGTATCGTCCAGCGACACGTAGGCGACCGTCACCCGTCCACCCTCCTCGCGATGAGTGATCAGAGCCGTCTCGGCATCGGAGAGGGGCTCGGGAGTGAACTCTTCGCCGGCGGGCGGGTTTGATTCTGTCTGTTCAGGTGCTTCTGTCGTTACTTCCATTTCTTCCGTCATAATACGTCCTTTCGAGAAAAAAATTACCAGGATATAACCGTCCCGGTTACGGTGAAGCCCTTTGCGATAAGGGCGTCTTTCATTGGTCCGAGCGATTCAGGCGGGAAGCTGTCTCTTAAGCCAGCAGCATCGTACTCTCGCTCGTTAAAGTGATCCTGCATTGCCACCATTTCTATCTGGTGCAGGACTTCCGCAACAAACGAAGGAACAGTCTCCGTCTCAAACTCGGCAATCGCCGCATTGGTCAGAGCCAGGGCGTCGGCTGCATTTTCGATAGCCATGTGTTTTACTCCTGTACGCTTCCGTATCTTACTTTATAATTATCGAGGACTTCTGTGACCTCTGCATCAGTCAGCTTCCTGTCATAAAAGTACCAGTCGCCTACCTTACCTTGCCATCCATTGCTCGCGGCTACTGTCCAGTTCATCCAGTAAGTTGATCCCGATATGGTCGAGGCAGCACTGTTCCATGTTGCGCTGCTGGCTGTATTTAATATATCATTTACAAATACCTCTATGCCATTCGTTGTGTCGCTTCTTGCACAGATGTACTTTCTTGCGTTGCGAGCTGCATGTGTCTCGGCTGTCGAAAAGAACGATACCTCAGTGACAACCATAGTCACCGAGCCACCGGCATTGTCAAACTTCTGGAATCGCCAGGAATTCTGGTAGTCCGAACCACTTATCAAGAGCCTGTCCATCCTGATACGTATTTTGCCTGTCGACGATCCGCCCATCAAGTAAAAGTTTGTCGCATCAACATCGGGAACATTCGGCGCTACGGCGAAAAACAAGGTCCACAAATCAGTATCCAGGAGTGTCGCAATATCAGCTCCATCGGCCAACCATGCCTTGTTGTCGGCAGATCGCGATTCGAGAACGTGCTGGTAATTCCAGTCTGAGTCAAACTCGCTCTTGGTTGGATTATAGATCGATGCGCCATTAGTGAAAGATATTGTCATTGTTATACTATCAGGTCTATGTTTGGGACTGTTGATACTTCACCAGAAACGTCGGTAGCGTTGTGAACGTCAGTACCAACCACTATACCTTTTGTGCCTGCAGGGAGATTATTTTGGCTATTAAAGACACGGACTACATACTTCACGGTAAAAAATGCATTTCGCATGTCACCGGCATGTGAAAGCGGGTCGCCAACAACGCCACCCGTGTTTTGATCTGCATCTGCGGCAACATCAGGATTGGCACCGGAGCCGCCAGACAACGCTGGTAAGTCGTGGACATGGTCATCGTGATCGTCAATCTGATTCGCCGGATCGTCGTCGCCAAATTTGTCTCTTGGGTCGTCATAGGCTCCAGCATCGCCTTCGACTTCCGTGTCGGTTGTTACACTTGCGTCCCAGCCACGAGGAACCCTACCCCGAACGTCGGTTGGAAACTCTTCGCCATCCATCACCTGCCATCCGATTGTAGCGGAAAAATCTGTCCGCGATTCTGAGCCGCGGCTGCCGATCATTCTAATCGCACTGATTGGCTCGTCAAGTGCATCACTGACGACGACATTGAGTCCCTCCGAATCGGACTGTATTGCGACCACAGAGTCTTTAACGAGGTTTGGGCAGGCTTTCGACCAGTATTCAGCCGGGAGCACACCGACTATATTTGCGAATAGCGTAGTATCCGTATCAACTGATGTTCCGTCAGCGTGACATGGATTCCCCTGAACGTAAGGAAGCGCCCCGTCCGACATCCAATTCGTTGTCAGCTTGAGATAGATATTCTTGGGAGAGTAGTCCGACACGCAAACTAACTCGCCGTCGCTCATTACCGTATAAGCAATTACTTGATCGTCCATAATCAGTTCGTATGCTGCATCGTAGGTGGACAAGGGGCCAGGGAGCCATATTTTCAGGTCAACCCCTGCGTCTTCACCTGTGCCGTCTTTGTCGTCGCATGGATGAGCCATGACATAGTTTGCGTTTGCGCCGACATCCCTCTCCCAGTCTCCTTCCGCCTTGGCCCACAGCTCAGGACGATCTGAGTAATCGCTAACGCAGACATATTCACCGGAGATCGTAAGTGCATAAGCTATGACATCATCGATCTCTGCTGTAATAATATGATCGTCAGGTAACGGGAAAATTACCGTGACGGCTCCTCCTGCATCTGGATTGTCGCCGTCCGAGTTGTCGACCGGATTCACCACTGCAAATGGCGGCGGGCCACCTGCCGGATCGGCGGTTAGAACTCCCCACTGTACAAAGTAGGTCGTCCCTGGAGTTGTGTCGTCTCCAGGGTCGAACTTCATGTCGAAGATATTGTATCGTTCAAGCTTCTCGTTCCATACGGCTACGCCCGTGTCGCCAGTTTCTCTCGCCTCGTAAATGCCAGCTACGTCGTAAACCGTCGTTGTGCTGCCGGGGTCTTGCCCATTGTCTGCATCGCCCCAGTATGAATCAACTGTCGCTGATGCCGAAGAACCGAGGTCGCCGAGGAGGGTGAATGAAATAAACCTCGCCATACCCTCCATCCATACGATCTCAAACTGACCTGAATCTTGCTTGAACTCTGCCCAGCCACTCGCACCTGATTCGGAGTATCCCCACTTGTGTCCGCTTGCTTCAAAAGCAGTTCCACTGAATAACAACAAGTCGGCTTCATCAATAAAGTCGACGGTAATAGACGTAGCGGCATGTGTGAAATTCGCATTGGTTGTAAATCGGAATAGATCATCCTTCCCGCGGCGGCAGATATAGAGAGGTCGTAGGTCGGCACTCGGATCGGCAGTGCCTGTCAGCCGGCCGATCAGATACTCGCCATCTCTGGCTTGCGTGTCAGTATCATTATCCTCGTCGTCGATCAGCTGGATCCAGATGTCCTCGAGTTCATCAAACGAACCCTTCCGCAAGTTAACCGACTTGCCGGCGAATAGCTTGCCGCCATTTTGATCGGTCGCTGTCGGAGCAATAAGCTGACCTTCGTTGGCAGAGCCTTCCCATACCCTGACGATCTGCTGAAGGCGAGGGTAATTCGGGAACGTATTACGAGCAAGATCCGGAGCGACCCATGGCTCTCGCGTGATCGACGAGCCATCTACTACGTATGCGCCACCAGGGCCAGCCTTGATCTGCGTATAGGCCCCTGGGGTCAGGCCCCAGACGACTCCTTTGTTCGTCCCTCCCAGGGAGAAGGCCAGGAGCTGCGAATACGTGTCGTCCCGATCGGTTGTCTCTGCATCGGCGACCATATTGTCGGCGATTTCCTGCGCCCTTGCTGTGCGAGCCGTCGTATTAGAAGCGATTACCGTATCCTGGTCGTCGTAGAGACGGCATAGGTCGTCCCATATCGCCAGCGTCGTGCCGGTTGATTTGAAGCTGGATGTGAGTGTAATCTCCTCGGTCGTATATGGCTTCTTCACAAGCCAGTTGCTCGCAATCGGAGTGTCCTTCTCCGTCCCATAGTTCTTCCAGTTGTCCATGAAATAGACTTTAATCTTTTCAGGGAGCTGAACAACGGTACTTTCATCGAGCTGCCGAGCTGTCTCCGGGGCGTCGGGGAATGAAGCAGGATCGGGCTGTGCCGCGCCGAGCTTCGCATAAGACAAGACGCCCGTAAATGGATTGTAGACCAGGGTGACAGAGATCTTCTCGCAGATAGCCGCCAGCGCCGCCGTTGCACTGACCCCATCGAATCGGACGCCATCCGGCTGCCCGTGAGGTGAGTAGGGTAGCGTCGGCGATCCGCCCCACTCGTCCGGTACGCCTTCCCATACCTTATCGCAGAGTTCCTGCCATGACATTGGTGCCGACTCGCCCTCGAGGTAGCTACCGGTATTACAATAGGATCTCAGATTCGCGATGGCACTGCCGGAATCGGTCATCGTGCCGAGTACCCGCATATCATTGAACTCGAGGAACATGGCGGCATCGCTGTCGTCAGGCTGACCACGTTCGACTCGATAGACCCTGATCGGATAGAGATTGACGAATGGAAATGTCTCGAGGCCATCCTTGAATGTCAGGGTCGCCTTGCCCTCGGTCAGCGCCGCTTCGGCATTTCGCTTTGTCAGAACTATGCGGCCACCGCCGGGAGAGAACCCGACCGGACACGAATAGTAACACGTATCCGGCATATCGTCGATGCCGAGTGCATCGTAGGTTCCCCATTTAGTTATGCGCTGGCGTAGCGTCATAGTATTCTCCAGCCCATGTTTCAATTGTCCTCATGCCCAGATCGTTCGTTCCGCGGAAGGTCGGCAAGGGAAATATGTTCACATCATACCCGGCACTCCTGACCCCGTCAATGAAATCCTCACGAGAAAGTTGCAATGCCTCGAGAATTTTCAGGATCGTCTTCGTGCATGCCGGCTGAATGGCACTTGTTTCCAATTTGGAAATAACATCAGGCAGTACTCCCGCTGCATGGGCGAGTTCTGCCTGTGTCATGCCTCTTCGATGTCGCTTGAGGAAGCGAGGGAACTCCATCACTTGATCTTCTTCTTGCGAGTAAAGAGTCCCACCATCTCCTCGGAAGTAAGGTATCGCAGGATAGCCGTAATGCCGGCGACTACGAGGCCGATCACTCCGACAACCTGTGGATACGCTTGAATCCATTCTTCTCCTGCAACGAGGCTGAGAATAGATACGATTGTCGTCACGATAGCAAAGACCATCGTCTTGCTAATTGTTACACCGTCCATAATACGTCCTTTCTAAGGGGTTCTAATAAATGCGGGGTTCGGTTCGATCCGCACCCCATTAAGTGTCGGCCAGACTTGACTGCTGGCCGGTGGTTTCGTTTCACGGAGATAAAATTCAGGCTTGCCGCCTCGCTCCGTAGCAATGGCTTCAGCCGCCTTCCACCATGCTTTTGCATGGAGGACGCCCTCTCGAGCCGCCTCGCGTACCGTGATAGGCGTCTGCGCACAGCGACAATTGTAGTCCCAAGGAGGCCTGAAGGCTTGCCATGCACCGCTGGTGGCCTCGTAGTAAGCCGTCTTCCCGCTTTTCCCCTGTAAACCGTTCGTCTCCAGGGCGAGATGCTCCGGCCTGACCCGCTCGTCGTCGGTCGCCCGGTACTTCCGATAGGGGAATGCGGCCTCGTGACCCTGCATCGCCTCATCCAGACCGTTATTGTAGGCCATGTGGACGTTTGTCCGATAGACCGTACGCAGGAAAGGCTCTGAGAGCGGCACCTCGCCACTTTCGATGGCGTCAACTACTTTCACGGCGAACTCATTAGCATCGCCACCAGAGCTGACTGTGGCCGTCAGGATCGATTTTACCTTATCCAGGGTCGCTTCAGTATACCCACCGGTCATGGCGAAAGCCCCTTCGCGCACCATTTGAGCCGTTTCCATGTAGTTTCGGCCGGCCGAGACGGGAGATACCGATAGGTTCCGAAGAACCCGACCGGTGATCTCCAGTCCCTGCGGAAAGATTTCAGCCGCTGCGGCGAGCGTATGATTACTCTCGGCACCGAGGAACCATCCGGCGCCATGGGCGAATGAGCTGACGAGAGAGTCTGCCGTCTCGACGCCCTCGACATAGGAACTGAATGTCATTGCAGCCAGCTTCTCGGCGATCTCGTCCGAGTATCTCGCTATCGACATCTTCATCTCGTCATGGACACGGAGATCGTATGCCGGATATCGCTTCGCGATCTTCCGCAGATCCTCGGCCAGATCCTTAACCGACTTGCCGATGATCAGCTCGGCCGTCTCGTCGATGTTGTTATCCTCCGACATTTGCTTGAGCTTTCTCTGCTTGTCCTGGGTCGTTACAGTTCCCTTACTTGTTTCGCCGAGGACCGAGGCATCACCCCGCTTCTCGATCTGTCCCGGCTCGGCCAACTTCGATTCCGGGTTATAATTCGCCGCATTGGTGAAGGTAGCCGCCTCGTCGCCAGTGGAGAGCGTGTCGCCGCCCATGTCCTCAGACATCAGTGCCGTGAACGTCTGGAGCAGCGATAGTGGCCGCATCTGATAATCGTCGTGACCGAAGTTCATCCGCACTAATGGCCGGATAACCTGATCGTCGATAGCAGCGAGATAATCGTTGAACTCTTGCTGGCATGATTGCAGGAAGACGGCCATCGGGATCGAGCGGCCGGAGTAGCCCGATCCGCTCGATGCGGCCGAGATCACTTCCGAAGGGACCGACATCCCTCGATAAATGTCTTCGTTCAGCTCCTCGGTCCATCTAAACATCCTCGAGGGATCGCCAGCGTCGGGCAGTCGGGTGATGTCCCATTTCCGGGAGTTCTGATCGTTCATGTTCGATGGCAGCGTGGCCGTACCGGAGGTAAAGAGATTCGCCAGGAGCGACCGCATGACGTTCTGAGCCGTCACGATGTCGCCATTGGGCAGACGTATCTTCTCGTTTTGATCGTACCAACCGATCAGCTGCGGATAGGCGTCCTTGATCATCCGCATCTGCTGCGACTTCTTCGCACCATGGTTCATCCATTTCTCAAACCAGGGGAGGTACGCGTTACGCATAACGGAGCGACCATACATCGACTCGTAACGCGCATCGTAAGACAGCCACAACGCTCGCGGGAATTTCAGATAACGCGTAGTGTGCTCACGCTTCTTGTCTGATTTCACGAGGTTGCGATTGTGCAGACGAAAACCACCCGGTTGTCCGAAGAGGCGGATCGCGCGTACGTCCTGCGGGGCGAATTCCTTACACCCCTCGATGACCAGATTGCCGGAAGTTTCTTCTTCCTTGTACATGATCTGGTATGCGCCATATCCATTCTCCTTGGCTCGCATCAGCTTATTCTGATGCTTACCCCAGAGGTTCTCCCACTGATCGTTGACGAATTCCCACGTCTCGTCCTTCTCGGACTCGATCTTCACCCTTGCAGCCGAGACGGCGGCATTGCGGATAACGAGAGCGAACTTGACAGTCGGGTCGGTGAGCATCTGCCGGGCAGTCCACAGCGTGAACAGCGGCATGTTCTTGATCAGGTACTCACCGAACCCATAAGCGTTGGCATAATAACCCAGGGACATGTCGTCGCGGATTTTTTCCTGGCCGGCGACCGTCTCAAGGTTCTTGCTAATGTATACTGGAGCCATTTTCCTGTGCTTCCTTCATGTCAACTTTTCCCGATAGTTCAACTGCCTCTTCGTCATATCCAGCAGCCTTGAGTGCTTCCACCAATCCGCGAGGATCGTTCGGGTCACGCATCTTGGCGAAGATCGATTCCTTCGCCGCAAACTCGTGACCGTTCGCGATCCATACATTCATCATCCGCCTGTCCCACTGCTCCCATCCGGTGGGGAGGGTGGAGTAGAGTCGGCAGAGTTCACATCTAAGCCTCTCTTTTTTTTTAGTTCCACATCGAACTTGTCGACCTCATCGCTGATCAGCGCCGCCAATTGATGCAGCTGATTGCCGAAGACCTTTTCCATCCCCGTGACTTCGAGGATCTTCGCTTCCAGCTCGGCGTACTGCTCGATCCCTCCGTTGGGATGCATCTCGACGCCCATCATGACCAGCTCGTGAAGCTCGAGCACATCAAATACGTAAGTGACTCCTTCAAAAACAATGTCCGCTACGAGCGGCTTGGGTACTTCCATCTTGACCATAATGCTTGTCCTTTCTTAATCATCCGCGAGAGATTTAACTGCCGGTCTGTTATCACAGAATCCGGTACGTGCTGATTCACCTTGTTCCTTGAATGGATTGGGACTCCAGAAGACGGCTGTCGATACTGTCATCCTCAGTGCATGGCAACCGGCATTGCCGACCGTAGTCGGGCCGACGTCCGACCGCCATACCTGATGTATTTTTCGCTTTATCGCATCCTTCGGCATGGGGATCGATGGAGCATGCTCGGCCCTGAGGCCCTTGAAATACATGATCATGTAATAGCCCGTCTCGGCTGGCTCGAAGTATCGCTTCAAGTCGTCGTCCGACCTCTTGTAGCCGGTTGTCGGATAAACTTTGCCGAAGTAATTGACTGGATTGTTCTCGACGAGATGTTCAATGACCGATGACATATACGAGCGGAACTTGAGTGGAGTCTCCTGGCGAAACTCGTACGACACATCGTAGGCGATCCAGCTCTGCTCGGGCGGTAGCGATGGGCATGTAAAAGGGGCCGTCGTAGCGAAACCGGGAGACATCGTTCTTCGGCCGGCAACTATCTCATGACTCGTTTTTCCGTCCTGAGCATTAATAACCCTGTCATTCGGTTTAGGTGATGTCAATCCAGCATGACCACGAGAGTCCCATGTCATGCCGAGCGAAGTCTTGTATGTATTATGGACTTGATCGGAAGTACCGCCCTGCGGTGGCGTGTCGTATTGTGCAAACCGGATCGCGTCGTACATCTCCTTGCCGTAGATGACATCCATCAGACAACCGACGACTACCCAGTCCATCGTGTAGGTAACTACACGGTCGAAGATGCCAACCTCAGATTGTGCGAATTTAGGAATGACCGTTCCGGCGACCGTCCGCTTGCTCTGTTTCAAGTTCCCGAGCATGGCCTGCTGCCTGTCAAACGCAGCTCGCAGGAAGTGCCTCACTGCAACCGATCGATGCACTCCGGGAACGATTTCGAGAGTCATCGACAGCCTTGCGCTACCAGACGCAGCTCCCGGCATCTCTACACTGACTGCGAATTTTCCCTTCGCGTTTGTACAGAAAACCGGGAACGCCATGAAGTCCCACTGCTTGTCAACTATGTTGAACATCAGGCGATCCTTGGCGAGGTTCTCCTGCCAGTTCTGCGACAGCCGGCGGAATCCAACCGGGACGGGGATCTCCAGATTGTCGCGGAACTCATCCGAGATGGCGACAGGAACAATCTTCCCCGAACTGGCATCGCCCGTCGACTCGACTTTCCCTGCAATCTGATAATAACCGGAGACTGTCCGTGTCGTCAGGCCAGATTCGTCGATGCTCCACGTCGTAGCCCAGTTGAGTGCATAAAACACGCCACGATTCTTCTGTCCACTCAAACTGGTGCCAGCCTGTGTAGCCATGCAGAACTCGACAACGAACGTCAGGTATACTGCCTTGAGTCCTGCAATGGGATCGTAGGTGACTTGTTTCGGCTGCACTCCCCATGCGACAGATTCGATTACACTTTCGAACGGAAGACCCATGCCATGGATATTCAGACGCTTATGTGGCGTAGCCAGCAGATCGAGTATTTCCTTCAGGTCATCGCCGAGTGCCGTTCCGGGAGTTACCTCGTTCTCGGTGAAGACGACACTCGTCACGGTCAGCGTGTACTTCGTATAGACCGTGTTTCGGCCGGCGTCATCATAGATGAAATCCGAACTCAGTTTGAACTGCGGTGGGTACACATCCGTTTCGCCACCATAAGATCCACTGAATGAGAATCCATTGTATTCAACTGTCGGAGAATCGATTTTACGAATGTTTGGCATTATTGGCTCCAGGGGCCGCTGAAGTGACCTGTTTTTTTATTGCTGAACGTCGACTCCAACCCTGTTGGTGCTGTGGCCGCCGGTCCCGGTGCTGCCGGAACAATAGCTCCAGCTGCCGCTGCCGGGGCAACTGGAGGTGCGACGGCCTCGCCCTGCATCCTGTTCCCCTGCATGGTGTAAACGTATTCCGGTGGGACCGGATATCCGACATCTTGCCACCAGGTGAATATGTCGCGAGATGCCGTATTGCCCTGGAGGTCAGCCAAGAGGTTCTTGAACTGACCAAACCAGCTCTTGTCGTCCGGGTCGCCTTCGACATTAAAGTCAAACCCTTGGCCTTCCAGCCATTCGCGGATGCCCTTGGCGGTTGATGCACCCTGTGCCGCTCCGGCCGGGCCGGCGATAGAGCCAATAATAGCCCCTGCCAGATCGAATGGATCTTCCGGGGCGAGCGATCCGGCCATAGCCGTGATACCGGCTGTCGCATGGGCTTTCAGCCTCGTCATCATCCCCTTGTGTCGCTCCCATCTCGCAAACTGCTCGCCATACATGTTAGCCAGCCGCACGTCTGTCATAAGCGAAGCTGCTTTCTGTCTCGCTCTTTCAGTCGCCGCCACGGGCGAGAACTTCGACAGCCGATCAGTTGTCGCATTGGCGAGCTTCACTACCGACTGCGCGAGCTTAACCTGGACGGCAAGGACCGCAATAGCGCCGCCGATAGCAATACCCGTCGCACCACCGATCTTCGACAACCCGCCGCCGAGGCTCGACAGGCTGGTCGGCATCTTGAAGCCCTTCGCCTTGTCGGTCAACGACACGGGCTTCTTCGCTTCTGCCGCAGCGGTTGCGT